>Ga0302314_10000480_pt1 | contig 74283 bp, 63 predicted proteins | sample III_Palsa_N2_3_FD_200533 | JGI IMG/M metagenome (GOLD analysis project Ga0302314, IMG submission 200533) | Peat permafrost microbial communities from Stordalen Mire near Abisko, Sweden - III_Palsa_N2_3 | ecosystem: Environmental > Terrestrial > Soil > Palsa > Peat permafrost | place: Sweden...
CAATGGCTTCGCGCTCTCCCGGCCCAGCAGCAACCGCGGTGGAAGGACCACCGTCTGGCTGAACGGCTCAGCAGCGCACTCAGTGACCTACCCGGCCTGGTGACCTGGGACGAGGTACGCCATCTGCGGCTGCTCCTCGCCGAGGTCGCGGTCGGCGGCCTACAGATCCTGCAGGCGGGCGACTGCGCCGAGGACCCCGCGGATTGCGTTCCCGAGGTGCTCAGCCGCAAGGTCGGCATGCTCGACGCGCTGGCCGGGGCGATGCAAGCCCGAACCGGCCTGTCCGTGGTGCGGGCGGGTCGGATCGCGGGTCAGTTCGCCAAGCCCCGCTCCGCCGACCTGGAGCGGCACGGAGAGCTCGAACTACCGACGTTCCGCGGCCACTTGATCAACGACCCGCAGCCCGATCCGCAGCTGCGCCAGCCGGATCCGGCGCGCCTGCTCACCGGCTACCGGGCCGCTCACGCCGGAACGGAATTCCTGCGCCGACTCGGCGGCACCTGGGGTCTGCCGACCGCGGCACCTGTGTGGACGAGTCACGAGGCCCTCGTGCTGGACTATGAGCTGCCGTTGCTGCGTCGTGGCCGGCCAGGCTTGCTGCTGTCCTCGACGCACTGGCCGTGGATCGGGGACCGCACCCGCCAGCTGGACGGTGCACACGTGCAGCTGCTGGCCCGGGTCGAGAATCCGGTCGCCTGCAAGGTCGGTCCGACGATGACACCCGCCGAGCTGACTCAACTCTGTTCGGTCCTGGACCCGGCTCGTACGCCCGGCCGGCTGACGCTCATCTCCCGGATGGGCGTGGATCGGGTGGCGGAGTGGCTGCCACCGTTGATGGCCGCTGTCCGCGACGCGGGGCATCCGGTCATCTGGCTGTGCGACCCGATGCACGGCAACACGCAGCGCGGCCCCTTGGGCCGCAAGACCCGCCTGCTGACCAGCGTCAAGCGCGAAGCGGCGCTCTTCCAGGAGGTGGCCGCCGCAGAGCACGTGGTCGCAGGGGGGCTGCACCTGGAAGCCACGCCGGAGAACGTCGTTGAATGTGTGGCGGACGAGTCATGCCTCGATGACCTCCTCGACCCACTGTGCTACACCACCCTCTGCGACCCGCGCCTCAACATCGACCAGGCCGTGGCAGTCGTGTCGGCCTGGCGTCGTTGAGCGACGCGACCACCGTCCACAGACCGACGGCCGGCGGCGAGTTCGCCGGCGGTGCGGGCGGCGATCGCCGAGCGGATCGCGGGAGTCCTGTGCAGCGACACCCTTTCGGTTCGCCTTCACAGCCACGGTGGAGCAGGGTGCGGTGGATCAGCCGGGTGCGGTCGCCGGGCCGACAGCAGCACAGCCCGGCGACCGCACCGTGCCCTTGGCGGTCACCTTGACCACCGGTGTTTCGCCTTTCGGTGCCCAGGCGGTGGCCTTGTGCGCCCTGAGCGTCTGGCCGCACTCGTCCGCGAAGACGATCCAGGCACCCGAGCGCGCGGCGACTGTCCTACCGCCGGCCACTGATACCGCTGCCAGTGCGCGATCGCGGCCCATGCGCGACGCTGCTGCCTTCATCCTTCGGCACGGTGCACACCTGGGCGACCGCCAGGACGAGCTCGTGGAACGCGCGTCAGTGTGCTGACCTGCGATTTCATCACCAAGCGATCGATGCCGACGTCAGTCAGCCTGATCACTCCCGGGCTCGCAATGCGTAGGTCGCAGGTCCACCTCCTGCCATCGGCTCACTTTGGCAGGCCTCTGACCTGCGGCTCTACGGGCCAGGTTGCATAGTCATGCCAATTCCGCGATGCCTCCGGTGGACAACCGGTGGACAGCTGCGCGTGATGCCTCGTGAGAAGACCCTCGTTGCTCTTTGGCTCTGCTATCGCCCAGGGGATCGGGGAGTCAGGTGTGCCGCCGTTGAAGCAGTCGGCGAGGGCCTGCCCGGTGATCTGCCTCACCTCGTCCTCGGCGAGGGCCAGGTCGGCCGCCTGCCCGCCGGTCAGGTTGACATGGACGTCGCGGGCACGGACGGCAGCGGAACCGCAGATCGCGAGTGTCGTGGCCCTGCCGACACGGGCACTGTGGCCGGAGAAGGTGCCGACCTGCTGCCGTTGGTGGTCTGCGCGAGGGCCGGCCTCCGGCACGAGCTCAGGCAGAAGTGTGGCGGAGGCCATTTCTGCCGGTAGAACTGCCTGGCGCTCGGCCGGGCCACAATGATCAACTCTCGAGGAGTGAGAAGCAGGACGACCAGCCAGCCCTTGTCGACTCGACGTCGATGCCGGATCAGAGGGCGATCGCCGACGTCAATGGGCAACTCACTCCGACCCACCGAGTAAGTCCTGACTGCAGCGGCCCTGACGGGCCCTCGCCGCCGTACAGGATGCAAGAGCAAGGAACTGACAGTGTCGTACGGCCTTCGTAGGCGTCTCGCCTCCACTGTGACGTTGCCGGGATCGTCCGCGTCGGGGAGAACCCCGGCCGGTTGACTCGGACATCATGACCGCGCACTGGAACCGGACGGCGTGGAACGACAGCACGTCGGTGGCCTTCGGCAGCGCCTAGCCCAACTACCGGTGTGCCGAGTTCGTCGCCCGATCGCTGGCCGCCGCCGGGCTGAGCCCGGACGTCCCGCAGAGCGACTCGGAGCACCTGTCGGCGCGTCAGGCGGGCAACCGACCGTGCCGCTGATCGGCGGTGCGGTCGCGGTGCTCGTCAGTCGGCCTGCCTCGGCGCGAGGTAGAGGGGCTTGATGGCAAGTGGCTGCCCGAAAGGGCGAGGGGTTTACCCGGGCGCTCTATTTGTGCCCTTGGCAAGATAGTCAGTTTGCATAGGAACGACCGGTCGGACATCATGGCTTACAAATCGAGGTCGGACCGCTGAAGAACGCCAGCCTCACATCCTCAGAAAACGTTTCACCTGGGGGGTTGACGGATGGATCAAGGACATGTGAGCATGATCCACATCGGTGGTCAAAGCCCGAGAGGGTGGAGAATACAGGGCTTTCATGACAGCACGCACTCTTGTCGAGTGATGTCATGAAGTTGCCGACTGCTTTCGCTGTTGCTTCTATCATTCCGGGGGTGCCATGAGTCGTACGTTTCCTCTCACTGAGGGGCAGTACAATCATTGGTCTGCCGTACGGAACCATCCGGGCGGTCGGAATCCGGTATACATCCAGCACCGAATTTCCGGTGAGCTGAACGTCTCTCGGTTCATCACTGCCTTGAAGGGCTGTGTGACGGATCACGAGGCGCTTCGCCTGGGCGTTGCCGCCGGGGTCGACGGCGAACCGGGGCAATGGGTCAGAGAAGTCCCCGAGGGGAAGGATCTGATTGATTGCCGGCAGGTGGCGAGCAAGGACGAGGAGCAGTTCGGCCGCTATGTGCGGAACGTGCTCATGGCGGACTTGCAGAAAGACTGGCAACTGGCGGAGGAGTTTCCCTTCCAATTCCGCCTGCTCAGATACTCGGAGTCGGTTCACGCTTTCCTTGCCACCTTCTCCCACTTGGTGGTCGACGGTACGGGCCGCGCCTTGTTCGCCCGTGACCTGTGGCGGCGCTATCGGGAGCTGGAAGGCGGGAACGAGCCGGTCGTGGGCGTGCCCGTCAGTTTTGAATCCGTTGTCCAGGAACGCCTGAGGGCTGCCCGGGAGCGTTCGGATTCGTCCCGTGACAGCTTCTGGGAGTCGCGGGCGGCCGCTGTGCCGCCCACGTTCCAGGCGATCGGGCGGGTGGGGTCGCGCGATGGCGGTCAATCCTGCGTGCTCAAGAGGCTGAACTGGCGGGAAGCTGGTCTGGCGGCTCTCCGTGATCGCTCACGGGCGGCCGGAGTGACGGAGTTCCAATGGATCCTGGCCGCGTTCGCGGCCGCCCTCTTCGAGTTCACCGAGCAGGACCTGGTGAAACTCAGCATCCCGGTGGACACCCGCCGGTGGGCTGAGCGCGGCGTCGTCGGCATGTTCATGGTGCCGCTGCCCGTGGTCCTGGAACGCCCGGCCGAGCCGGGTGACCTGGTGCGCCAGGTCAAACGGGAACTGTTGGCCGTGGTCGCGCACCGGGACTTGTCCGTCGACGCGTTCTCCGCGATCCGCCGGATCTCCCGTGAGCGCTGGGGCAGACACCGGGCCTGCGGAGTATCGATCAACCATCTCGGTGGCCGACAGATCGAAGAGGACTTGCGGACGCCTTCGGTGTTGGTGCAGACCGGTCCTTACTGGCCTGAGTTCGCCTACGAAACTGATGGCGTGAGCCTTCAGGTGCGCTGTGATCAGGATGAGACGGCTCTGCGCCTGGTCTTCCTTGAATCGATATTCTCGGACGCCGGTTCGGAAGAGTTCCTTGATATTCTTCGGGCCAGGGCATATGATGTGGATGTCTTCCAGTCGAAGAAAGTCGAAGAAAGATACTCGACATCTTGTGAAGATGGCCGCAAAAGGGAATACCTGAAGGATTCTCTGGGTCGGTCCGTGGTCTCCGTCGATGTCGCTGAAATCGCCGCCGGGCTAGCTACGGCTCTCGGAGTGGCGGCGGCCGATGTCGAAGTCGAAAATCATCGCGACGGCGGTACGGCATTGCGCGCGACAGTGCGCGTGGCCGTCGGCACCGATATCGATGACCTTTATGCCAGGCTGCGTGCAGCCGAACCGGATACGCCGGGCCTCGTCATCCCCGGGGATGTCGTCGTGGTCTGCGATCCCACTTAGACGTCCGTCGGCCGAACGCCGTCCCGATCCTCGAATCGGGACGTGTCGGAAGCCGACGGCGACATCACAGGAATCGAATGAGAGAAGGAGGTGTTTTTCATGGAGTTCATCAACGTTGACATCTGCGAGCTGTCGGACGCTGACCTCGCCGACATCGTCGGTGGCGTGGGCGCGGTTGCCGCCCGCGCGGCGAAGAAGTCGGAGTTCTGATTTCAGACCTGACAGATCGACGGGGACGTCGCCCTCAGGGCGTACCACTCCCCCGAGAGTGAGCGGGAGCCAGCCGGCGGCTCATGGCCGTCGGCTGGCTCCCGACTTGTATTCGACACAAACACGCACGTGATCGACTCGGCGGCGCGCCGGTGTCCCGACCGGCGACGCATGGGGAATGGTACGGATGAGCGGAACGGACGAGCGACAGCTGCCGCGGGACGGGTTCGCGGAACGGGACCGACGGTTCCGTCGCGAAGCCTTGGAGAAGCGGTCGACCTCGCAGGAGTTCGGGCCGCTGGTCGTCACGCGTGCTCGGATCCGCCCTGCGCGACAGGTCCAGAGCGACGGTTCCGAACGGCGTTCCGCATCCCGGACGTCGCGTCACGCGAACCGGCGGGTCCCGGTCCGGCTCCAGTCGCAGATGACGGACTGCGGCGTGGCGTGCCTGTCCATGGTGCTCGCCTTCCATGGCGTCGAGATCGGGATCGAGCAGCTGCGGCAGGAGACCTCGACCGGCCGGGACGGAGTCTCGGCCCGGACCCTGCTGGAGACGGCCCGGCGCCACGGCCTGTCCGGGCGCGGTGTGCGTGCCACGATCGACGGCCTCGCCGACCTGCCGCCCGCCAGCATCCTTTTCTGGAACTTCAACCACTTCGTGGTGCTGGAGCGGGTCTCGCACGGCTCGGTCTACATCGTCGATCCCTCCTTCGGACGCCGCCGAGTGGACCTCGAGACCGCGGCGAAGGCGTTCACCGGCGTCGTGCTGGAGTTCCAGGCGCCGCTGGTCCAGGACCGGCCGTCGGACACCGCGTCGGACGTCCAGAAGCCGAAGAGCCCGTGGCGATACCTGCGCCACTTCCTCCCCCGGGAGGGGAACTGGGGCGCGCTGACCGCGACGTCTCTGGTGTTGCTGCTGTTCAACTTCGTCGTCCCGCTCGCGTCCGCCTACCTGGTGAGTCACGCGAAGGTCGGCGGATCACTGGGCGGGCTGCCGTTCGCGGCCGCGGCCGCGGCCGTGCTGGTGGTCGTCTTCTTCGGGCTCCAGGCCGCACGAGGGCTGGCGATCCAGTCGTTGCAGACGCTCGCGGACAAGCAGGTGACACTCGGCATCCTCCAGCACCTGCTGTCGCTGCCTTACGACTACTTCGTCACCCGCAACAGCGGGGACCTGGCGATGCGCGTGCGGACCACCGCCATCACCCGCCAGGTCCTGACGAACACGACGTTGTCGGCCGCCTTCGACGGCGTGCTGGTCCTCGGCTACACCGTATTGCTGCCGCTGGTCGATCCCGAACTGGCCTTGCTGGTCTTCGTACTGGCAGTCCTTCAGATCTCCGTCCTGGTGATGTCCTGGCAGCGACAGCGGTACCTCTCGGTGGACGCCCTGGAGAGCCAGGCACAGGCCGAGGGCGAGCTGATCGAACTGCTGGACGGGGTTGCCACCCTCAAAGCCGCCGGCCTGGACCAGCTGGCCGGCGAGCGCTGGTCGAACGCACTGGCCGACGAGATCAACGCCCGCAGCCGGTCCCGCCGGTGGGCGGTGTTGAGTGGGGCGCTGAGCATGAGCATCCAGTTTGTCGCCCCAGTGCTCGTGCTCCTGCTCGGCGCGGTGCGCGTAGCGCAGGGTTCGGCCTCGCTGGGTACCGTGATCGGGTTTGCCTCGCTGTCCATGGGCATGCTGGTGCCGCTGGCGAACATCGTCCAGAACGGTCTTCAGGTGGCCGGCCTGTACGCACCGCTGGCGCGTCTGAGCGACATTCTGGACGCCGCGCCGGAGCGCTCCCCGCAAGACGTCCTGGTGGCCGGGGACGGCAGCGGCGCGGTCGAGTTCGAGGCCGTCGGATTCGGCTACCCCGGCGGTGCGCGGCCGGTGCTGAAGGACGTGGACCTCACCATCGCCCCTGGATCCTTCACCGTTGTGCTCGGCCGGACCGGCTCAGGCAAGTCGACATTGGCCGCGATGGCCGCCGGGCTCTACCTCCCCACCGAGGGCAGCGTCCGGCTGAACGGCGTCCCCATGGAACAGCTCGACCGGCCGATGCTCCGGCGTTCCATCTCCTTCGTCAACCAGGACACGCGGCTGTTCGCCGGCTCCATCCGCGACAACATCGGCATGGGCGAGGCGGACGTGACCGACGAGCAGATCAAGCAAGCGGCTGTCAGCGCCTGCATCGATGAAGAGGTCATGGCGATGCCGATGGGCTACGAGACCATGCTCGGGCCGAATGGCGCGGGCATCTCGGGCGGCCAGCGGCAACGCGTCGCGCTCGCGCGCGCCCTGGTCCGCACCCCGGACCTGCTGATTCTGGACGAGGCCACGAGCGCCGTGGACCGGGAGACCGAAGAGCAGATCTTCGCGAATCTCTCCCGTGGTGGCCGCACCCTGGTCGCCGTGGCGCACCGCTTGTCGGCTGCGCGGGACGCGGACCTGATCGTGGTCGTCGAGAACGGCGAAGCCACCAGCTACCGGTCGGCCGAGGACCTGGCGGCGGGCCCCGCTGAACATCGGAGGCTGTTCGATGTCTGATCCGAAGAAGCCTGAGCTTGAGTCCGAGCCCACGGGGCACGCCATCCTCCGCGCCCTGGAGAACGCGGCCGGGCTGCGTCCGGAGGGCTGGGCGGTGTGCGATCCTGCCCGCGCTCTGACGTACCCCGAACTGGTGGAGTCGGTGCGCGCCGACGCCGCCACGTTGCGGGCCGCCGGAGTGCGGCGCGGCGATCTGGCGATGGTCGAATCGACGCACGACACGGCCTATCTCACCGCCTACTTCTCCGCGTTGTCGATCGGTGTCAACGTGATGCCGTACGACCCGGCCATGGGCCCGGCGGAGATCGACCGGGAGATGGCCCGCTACGGAGTCGCCGTGCGGCTCGTCCCGCACGTCGCGGGCACCGAGGTGCTGCGTCGGCAGCCCGACTCCGGGGTTGTGCAGCCGTCGCTGTGCGCGGAACTTGCGTCCGGCGGCCTGGTCCTGCTCTCCACGAGCGGGACCGGTGGACTGCCCAAGCGCGCGCTGCACCGTCCCGACCGTCTGGTGATGAACGCGGCCGCGCACGCGTCGTCGGTCGGTCTCGACCGGGACGACACAACCCTTCTCATCCTCTCGCCGGCGTTCGGGTACTGTCACACCAGCCAGATCCTCGCCCATCTGCTGGTGGGCGGGCGCCTGGTCTTCCCGCCCCGGCCCGCGATGCCATTCGACCTGGTCTCCGCGATGCGGACCGGGGAGTGCACGAACACGACGATGGTCCCGCAGCTGATCGGCGACGTGCTGATTCGAGCCCTCGCCGACGTGCCCACGCTCCGCCAGGTGGCGCTGGGTGGTTCGGCCGTCACCCCGGAGTTCCTGCGGCGTGTGACCGCCGGCCTGCCGGACGTGGAGATACTCCAGACCTGGGGCATGACCGAGTGCGGCCCGCGGCTGACGACGTGGCGGAGCAACCGCGACCCGCTGGCCCAGGGCTGCGTGGGCCGCCCGATCGACGGGGTGGGCGTCGGGACCCGGTCCGCCGCCGGGCCGGCCGGCTCGGCCGGAGACCCGGTCGAGCTGTACGCGCACACCCCGTACGCCATGCTCGGCTACCTCTCCGGTTCCGCGTCGGAGGCCGACGTCCTCGTGGCGCCCGGGCTGATCCGGACCGGTGACCTCGGCCGGGTGGACGAGGACGGCCTCGTCTACATCCAGGGCCGCCTCAAGAACCTCATCGACGTCGCCGGCAAGAAGGTCTCGGCCGAGGAGCTGGAGCAGGTCGTCGGCGCGGTCGACGGCGTCACGGCGGTCCGGGTCCTCGGCCGCGACGACCCTCGTCGGGGACAACGGCCGGTGGCCCTGGTGGTGGCCGAGCGCGACGACGTGATGGTGACCGCCGAGCAGATCCACGAAGCCGTGCGCACACAGCTGGCCCCGCACAAGTGGCTGCAGGACGTGGTGTTCGTCGACTCGTTGGAGCGGACCGTGAACGGCAAGATCGGAAGGGCTGAGCGTCATGGGGTCTGAACCGTCGGGCGCGGCCGGCCACGCCGATCAGGAGGTTGAGAGACTCGTCAGGCACGCGCTGAAAGAGGTTCCCTATTACCGGGACGCGTACGCTGGCAGAGCCTCGGCACTGAGTGATCTCTCTGTGCTCGGCAAGGCAAGCGTCCGAGGGCGGGAGTCGGCGTTCCTGACGGATGGTCATGTCCCATCGGACCTGCTGTTCGTCGAGACGAGCGGGACGACCGGGACTCCGCTGCGCCGCTACTACCAGTCCGTGGAAGGTACGCGGGTGGCCATGCCGCTGTGGAAGGCCCGCCGCTGGTACGGCGTCACCTCACCGCGGATGCCGGCCTGCCGGTTCAGCAGCGACGAGAACGACGAAGGCCGTGCCAAAGTCCGGGGAAGCGTCCTCAGCCTGAGCGTCCGCGATCTGTCCGACGCGGCGTTCCAGGAGTACCACGACGCGCTGCATCAGCATCGGCCAGTGTGGTTCCAGGTCGTTCCGAGCGTGGCCGGGCTGTTCAGCCGTTGGCTGACCGAGCGCGGGCTCACCGGCCCGGACAGTCTCCGCCTCATCGAGCTGAACAGCGAGCCGACGCTTCCCGGGGACCGGTGTGCCATCCGGACGGCGTTCCCGAGCGCTCAGCTCGCCGACCACTACGGCTCGAAGGAGACCTGGTGCGTCGCCTACGAGTGTCCGCAGGGTGTCCGGCACATCATGACGGAGAACCTGACAGTCGAAGTGCTGACCGACGACGGCCCGGCGGCCCACGGCACCGGTGCCCTGATAGTCACCAACCATCGGTTCCAGACCATGCCGCTGCTCCGGTACGACCTGGGCGACCGGGTGACGGTGCGCGCCGCGGAGTGCGGTTGCGGCTGGTCCGGCCCGGCGATCGACGTCGTCGAGGGACGGATCGCCGAGTACGCGGTCGGGGACGGTGGCGAGCCGGTCTACCAGACCTTCTTCGACATCGGCGTGCGCCGGGCCCTCAAGGCGTGGCCGGGCTCCATCTCCCGCTATCAGTTCCGGCAGACCGGGGCGGAGCTGACCGCGGTGATCGAGCCGGGCCGGGCCTGGACCCCCGAGGCCGGCCGGGTGCTGGCCGAGTACCTGAAGCCGACCTTCTTCGCCAGCGAGGTCTCAGTCCTGCTCGGGGAGGTCGTCCACCTGCCGGGGCGCAAGTTCCGAAGCGTCCTCAGCCAGGGACCGGACAGGCCCGGGGACGCGCACCGGTCCGCGGCGCCGGATGTGGCCGACAGCTTCCGGATCGGGGCCGACCCGGCCCCGTCCGCCATGGGAACCGGCGCTCAGCATGCTGAACGCTAGCCTGTCCGTGCCTCCCGAGCTCTCCGCACCGCAGGTGCTGGAGACCTTTGAGCACGGCCTCATCGGGACGGCGATCCGACGTTCGCCGCTGGACGAATCCGACCTCGCCGCCTTGTCCACGCCAGGAACGGCTCTGGTGAGTTCTGCGATCCACCGGGACCCGCAGCTGTTCGAGCGCTACACCTGGGCTCCGCGCCTGGTCGCCGTCGTCAGTGACGGCTCGGCCGTGCTGGGGCTGGGGGACGTCGGGCCGCGCGCATGTCTGCCGGTCCTGGAGACGAAGTGCGCCTTCTTCAAGAGGATCGCCGACCTGGACGCGATTCCCCTGGTGTTCTCCGACCGGCGTATCGACGCGATCGTGGCGGCACTGGCGGCGCTGCGGCCGTCGTTCGGGGCCGTGAGCATCGAGGACGTGGCTGCGCCGGGCTGCTTCGAGCTCGAGCGGCGGCTGCGCGGCGCGCTCGACTGCCCGGTCATGCACAATGACCAGCACGGCACCGCGGTCGCTGTGGTGGCCGCCCTGCGCAATGCGGCGCTGCTCACCGGCCGCGATTTCGCCGCCATGCGCGTGGTGATCCTCGGCGCTGGCGCGGCCGGTATCGCCACGGCGCGGCTGCTGGCGACGGCGGGCCTACCCGATCTGACGTTGGTGGACACGCGCGGAATCGTCGGTGCCCGACGCCGGGACCTCAATGCCGCCAAACGCGAGGCAACGACATACACGAACCCACGTGGCCTGACCGGCAGCCTCGAAGACGCGCTGCGGGGCGCGGACGCCCTCGTCGGACTGTCGCGGGCCACGGTGGCCGGGACCCTGCTGGCCGGCATGCGTCCCGAGCCGATCATCCTGTCGCTGGCCAACCCGGTTCCCGAGGTCTTGCAGGAGGCGGCGCGCTCGGTGGGGGCCGTCTACGCCACCGGCCGGGCCACCGCCCCGAACTGCGTCACCAACCTGCTGACAGTCCCCGGCATCTTCCACGGGGCCTTGTCCGCCGGAGCGGCGCAGATCACCCCCGAGATGCTGCTCGCCGCGGTCGACGGACTGGTCCGGGCCTCGCTCCCGATGCTCGACGCCGACCACTTGGTGCCCGACGTGCTCGACCCGGCGGTCTTCTCGCACATCAGCGCGGCCGTCGGGGCGGCGGCCCCCGTCTCATGAACCGAATGGAGAGAACACAGCCCATGGCCACACACACCGCGATCGACGAGTTGATCGGCCGGTTCGCCCAGAATCCGGCGCGGGGCACCGCGCCGACGGAGTTCGCCGACGGTGAGGCGCTGGTCGCCGACCTCGGGTTCGATTCCCTGGACCTGGTCGAGTTCCTGGCACAGATCGAGGGGACCTGGGGATTCACCATCCCGGACGAGGACTTCACGCTGGAGACCTTTGCGACCGTCGGCGCGGTCCGCGCCTACATCAACGCTCGAATCTGACTGGCCGCGTCGGCAAGCGGCAGCACGGCCCCACTGAAAGGTTCACCATCATGCGAAAGAAAATAGGCATCACCGGCGGGGCCGGATTCCTCGGTGTCAATCTGACCGACCTCGCGGTCGAGCGCGGCTACGACGTCGTGACCGTGGACGTCGGGGACCGCCTGGGTCGGCTCGCGCACCGGGCCGATGATCCGCGGATCACCCGGTTGGATCTGGACCTGGCCCGGCCGGACGCGGTGCTGCCGGAGGATCTGGACTTCATCGTCCACCTGGCAGCGCTGCCGCAGGTCGACTACTCCCTGCACCACCCGGAGGAAGTCCTGGCCAACAACATGGCGGCCCACACCCCCGTCATGGCCGCGGCCCGCCGACATGGCATCCCCGTCCTGTTCACCTCCTCCATCGAGGTGTACGGCGGGAACGACGGCAAGCTGTTCGTCGAGGACGACAAGGCCGACCCTCGGTCGCCCTACGCCGCCTCGAAGGTCGGCTGCGAGCACATCGCCGCTTCCTACCGGATCAACTACGACTGCCGGATCACCACCGTGCGGCTGACGAACCTGTACGGGCCCTGGCAGGCCCCCGACCGGATCGTCCCCCGGCTGCTGACGCAGGGCATCATCGGTGACTGCGAGCGGGAGGTCGCGACGGGCCGGCGGCGTGACTTCCTGTACGTGGCGGACGCCGCCGCCGCGATCCTCGGCCTCGTCGAATCGGACGAGTGGGGCGGGACCTACAACGTCTCCGCAGGCGAAGGGATCGACCTCGTGGAGGTCGCGGAGACCATCGACGCCGGTGTCGGCGGGCGGACCCGCCGGATCGACTGCCCCGTCTCGGACGGCCGCGGCAGCTCGCTGGTGGCCGCGTCGGATCGGCTGCAACGGGCCGTTGGCTGGAAGCCGGAGACAGCGCTGGCCGACGGCATCGAGGCCACGCTGGACTGGTACCGGGAGAACGAGGCGTGGTGGTCCCGGTTCGAGCCCCAGATCCGCGCCGACCGCACCGGCCCGCAGTTCATCCTTGACCACGCCCACCCGATCACCCGATGACTTCTTCAAGGACTGCGACCATGGACGACCACCTGAACATTCTCGACCGCATCATCGTCGAGACAGTCCGTCCCCAGGCGGCGGACGTCGATCGCGAGGGCCGGTTCCCGACGGCTGGTCTGGCGGCGCTGGGGCGGGCGGGCTTCTTCGGCGCCACTGTGCCGACCGAGATGGGCGGCTGGGGCCTCAGCGCCGCCGAGATCAGCGAGATCGTCAGGCGGCTCGGCACCGTGTGCGCGTCCACCGCCATGGTCTACGTCATGCACCTGACCGCGCTCAACTCCATCGTGCTGTTCGGTTCGGAGAAGCAGAAGGAGCTGTACCTGGGGCCGGTTCTCGACGGCACCGCCCTGGTCACCGAGGCGATCAGCGAGGCGGGCTCGGGCTCACAGTGGTGGTCGGTGGCCAGCCGGTCCGAGCGGAACGAGTCCGGCGGGTTCCGGATCGACGCGGAGAAGAGCTTCGCCACCTCGGCGGGACACGCCAACCTGTACATCGTCTCGACGCGCAGCCCGGGTTCGGACGACGACCGGAACCACGCCCTCTTCGCGGTGCCCGCGGACACCCCCGGCATCACCTTCGGACAGTGGAACGGGCTCGGCCTGGCCGGTAACAGCAGCACGTGGATCACCTTCCACTGCGATCTCCCCGAGGAAGCGCTCCTGTTCGCCGGCGACGACAAGTCGGGGCTGACGAAGTACAACGAGGCGAATCAGCCCATCTACCACCTCGGCGTGGCGTCGGTGTACCTCGGCATCGCACAGGCAGCCTACGGTGCCTGCGTCGAGCGTATTCAGAGCCGCCGCTACGCCGGCGACGCCACGACGTTCGGCCGGAACCTGAGCCAGTACCCGATCGCGCGCCGGCACGTCGGCACCATGGCGATCAAGATCGCCGCCGGCGAGAGCCTGGTTGCCCGGCTGGCCGCGGAGATCGACGCCGACCGCGGATTCGAACAGCTCTCGGTGCTGATGACGGCCGCCAAGGTGGCGCTCGCCGAGACCTGCTCCGAGGTCGCCCGGGAAGCGCTGCTCGCCAGCGGCGGGAGCGCCTATGCCAAGGGATTCCTCCCCATTGAGCGGCACTTGCGCGACTCTCTGGCGGCATCGCTCATGGGACCCAACGACGACTTCTGCAAAGAGCTGATCGGCCGTCTGGAACTCGAAGGCACCTCCTACCATGACCTCTGAGACAGCCGACGCAAACCGGACGGTCGTCGCGTGGGAACGCCGCCACCTGGTGCACGGGCTGGGTGTGGTGACGGCCCGGCCGCCGGCGATCGAGCACGGGACCGGCTCGCGGATGGTCGATGCCGCGGGGCGTGAGTACCTGGACCTGTTCGCCGGGGCGGGCCGCTGCGTTCTGGGGCACGGCGACGACGGGTTCGCGGCGGCCCTCGCCGACCAAGCCGGCCGACTGGCCGTCACCCGACACCCCAGCGTCGTCCGGGCCGCGTTCGGAGAAGCGCTGACCGGGGTCGCACCCGACGGCCTGACCCACCTGTCGATGTTCTCGACAGGAGCGGAAGCGGTCGACGCGGCCGTGCGCATCGCTCGGGAGGCGACCGGGCGGCGGGGCGTCGTCGTCTTCGACGGGTCCTTCCACGGCCGCACCTCGGGCGTCGCCGGGCTGACCGACGGCCGCTGGCTCGGCGGCGGGCCCGGAGACCCGGAGGTCCACCGGTGCCCGTTCCCCAGCCTCCTGGACGACGCCCCCGCCGACCGGCTCGCCGAAGCGCTGGACGCAGTCGCCGGGGTTTTTCGGCAACCGGGGGCGGACGTGGCCGCCGTACTGGTGGAACCTGTCCAGGGCACGAACGGCAACCAGCCTCCGGCACCCGCGTTCCTCTCCGGGCTGGCGGCCGTCGCGAAGGCGCACGGGGCACTTGTGATCGCGGACGAGGTGCTGAGCGGCTTCGGCCGCACCGGTCGGCTGTTCGTCTCCGAGGCAGCCGACCACGGCGTGGACCTGATGGTGATCGGCAAGGGGATGGCCAACGGGTTCCCGGTGGCCGGCGTCCTCGCCCGCCCGGAGCTGGTCGAGCAGGCGTCCCGCCGGTATCCCGGTTTCCTGTCGAGCACGTACGGGGGCAACCCGCTGGCCGTGGCCGCCAGCTCCTACGTCCTCGACACGCTTCTGCGACGGGGCCTTCCGGAGCGGGCCGGACGATTCGGCGCGGCCTGGGCCGAGCGGCTGCGCTCCGGGCTGGCCGACGGGCCGCTGGACGTGACGGTCCACGGTGTTGGGCTGATGCTCGGAATCGAGATCGGGGCCGACCTTTCGGCGCCGCAGTGGGCGGCACTCGACCAGCGCATCACCGACCACGGTCTGCTGGTCGGCCGCAGCGGCCGGATCCTGCGCGTCAACCCCGCGCTGACCATCGACGAGTCCGAGGCCGAGGAGGCCGCCGACCGGCTGGCCGCCGCTCTGGCCGTTGACGGCTCAGAGCTCGAGGACCGATGACATGACCGATGACACGACAGATTTCAGCCTTCAGATCCTCGGCGCGAGCTGCGCCGTCCCCAACCCGGACCAGGCCACGTCCGCCTACCTGCTGCGGGCCCGGGGCACCGCGGTGCTCTTGGAATGCGGGCATGGAGCCGTCGGCAAACTGCTGAAGTACGGCAGCCCCGAGGAGCTCACTGCGGTCGTGGTCTCGCATATGCATCCGGACCACTTCTTCGACCTGGTCGCCCTGCGGAACTACGTGTTCTGCCACGGCCTGCCGAAGCTCCCCCTCTTCCTCCCGGCCAACGGCTCGGAGATCCTGCGGGGCGTCGCCCGGGGCATGCACCTGGCCGAGGACTACTTCGACGCGGCGTTCACCGCACACCCGTACGGCGAGGGGCTGCCCTTCACCAGCGGCGCGCTGGCGTTCGAGCCCATCACGGCGGTGCACAACACCGTGGCGAACGCCTTGCGCATCACCGACCTCGCCGGCCGGACCCTGGTCTTCTCCAGCGACACCGCCCATTTCGAAGAGCTGGTCCGTCTCGCAGAGCACTGCGACCTGCTGCTCATCGAGGCGACGTCCGTCACGGCCCCGGCCTCCGGCGAGCACTGGCACATGACCCCGTCGGAGGCAGCGGACATCGCACGGCGGGCCGAGCCCCGTCGCACGCTGCTGACCCACTACGACGCACGACACGCGGCCGCGAGCCTGGCCGCCGCCACAGCGGCCGCCCCGGCGGCCGATATCAGTCTCGCGACAGAGGGGGACATCCATGTCATCGGAGCGTGAGCCACTGATCGCGGGGTTCGACGTCGGCGGTACCAGCGTCCGCGCGGCACTCGTGGCCGTGGACGGCCGACTGGTGGGATCGACGATCGACGAGCCGCGCCGGCCCGACGCGCTCGGGCAGGTTCGGGACCTGCGCGAACGGCTGGTCGCCGAAGCGGCGGCCGGCGGCCGGACCGTCGTGCGCACCGGACTGTGCGTCGCCGGATCGGTCGAAGCCGGTACCGGACGGATCGCGTCGGCGCCGACGGCGCCCGCCCTGGTCGGGCTCCAACCGCGCGAGCCGGGTTCTGGCCTCGGCATTGACGCCCTGGCGAACGACGCCAACGCCGCACTCGTCGGGGAATGGCGGTTCGGGGCGGCCCGTGGCGTCGGAGACGCGGTGGGGATCTTCGTCGGCACCGGGGTCGGCGGGGCGGCGATCATCGCCGGCCGCCAGCTGCTCGGAGCTTCCGGAGTCGCGCTCGAGGTCGGGCACATCGTCGTCGACCCGGACGGGCCGTCGTGCGCCTGCGGCGGCGCGGGCTGCCTGGAACAGGTCGCCTCGGGGACCGCGCTGGCACAGCGGTTCGCCGAGACCACCGGTGGACCGGCCGACGCCCGTGCTGCGGCCCGGGCGGCGCGCGCCGGGGATCCCACCGCCGTCCGGCTGTTCGCCGAGTTGGGCCATCGGCTCGGCACGGCGGTGGCGACCCTGGCGAACCTGTTCAACCCGGAGGTCGTGGTCGTCGGCGGAGGCGTGGCCGACGTGTCGGACCTCTTCCTCGAAGATCTCCGCGCCGCGGCGCGGAAGCACATGACCACCGTGACCGGGCGCGACGCCCGGATAGTGGTCGGTGGCCTCGGCCGGTTCGCCGGTGTGGCGGGCGTCGCGGCCCTCGCATCGACGGGAGTGTGGGATGACTAGTCCGACCAGGGTCGAGATCGCGCGAGCCGCGGCGGCGGCCGGCGCCGCGGCGGCGGCCGAATACCTGCGCCGGCCCGCCATCGCACGGTGGGACAAGGCGGACGGATCCATCGTCACCGAGGCGGATCTGGCCGCCGAGCAGGCGGTCCTGGCGGTCCTGCATCGTTTCGCCCCCGGGGAGGCAGTGCTGGCCGAGGAGTCCGGCGGCGCGACCGAGCTGTCCGAGGTCTGGATCGTGGACCCCATCGACGGCACCGAGAACTTCAGCCGGCGGCATCCGGTGTGGGGGACGCTGGTCGCCTGGCACGACCGGGACGCAGTCACCGCCGCCGCGATCGACGCACCGGGGCTGGACCGACGCTGGTGGGCCGCGGCCGGCCAGGGTGCCCACGGTGTCTCGGGCCGGCTGCAGACCTCCGCCGTCCGGGAGCGGCGATCGGCCGGCTTCACCTTCGGCGGAGCGCACGAATACCCGGTACCCGCCTGGGAAGCCCTCGCCGACGTCGCGCGCGGGTTCCGAACCGCTTGGGGATGGGGCAACTTCTGGGGGCACATGATGGTCGCCGAAGGAAGCGTCGACGCGGCGCTGTCCTACGGCACCTCGCCCTGGGACGTCGCGGCGCCGGCCCTGATCGTCGCCGAGGCGGGCGGTACCTGGACCGACATGTCGGGTGCCCGGGACCTCCGGAGCGGAAGCCTGTTGACCACCAACGGCGAGCTGCACGACGAGCTGATCGCCGACCTTCGACGCTGCCCGACCCCGCCGAACAACCTGATGAGTGACTGATGCCCGAGCCGATGTCCCAGACAGCTGACACCTACTGGACGCGCGACCTGGCCGCGAAGTTCCACACCATGTGGGGCGACGCCGAGCCCGCTCTCGCGGAGGGCACGTACAACGCCGACTCCATCCCCCGCCACGGCGACCCCCGCTGGGGGCTGAGTCTGGTCGTGCCGATCGACGGGGCGATCCGGGACGCGATCGCCGAGGATCTGGGCCCGATCGCCGCGGCCCTGTCGCCGCACCACTTCACCTACCTTCCCGAGAACCTGCACAGCACCGTGCGCAGCCTGGAGGGTTATCAGGACCAGGTGCCGCAGGACCAGGTGGACTACTACGCAGACCTCGTCGAAACCGCGCTGAAGGACTGCCCGCCGATCGAGATCGAGCTGTCCGGCCTGGGCGGATCGAAAGGCGGGCTGTTCGTGTGCGGGGTCCCCAGTGACGGTCTGGTCCGGCTGCGGACCAGACTGCACGAGGCCGGCGCGGCCGAAGGCCCGCGGGCGTTCGTCAGCAACGACTACACGACCATGCGGGACATCGCCCACGTCTCGGTCGCCGTGTTCCAGGCACCGGTCGTCCCCGAGCACTCGATCGCCGGTGTCGTCTCTGCACGCCGTGAGAAGCGCTACGGGACGATACGGCCCGCGGCGCTGGACCTCGTCCGGTACGACCTGGCGGGCGGGGAGATCACGATGAGCCGTCTCGCCGGTATCGGCTGTGTGCGGTGAGGTCCGACGACATGGCAGCGGTCGCAGACGGGACGGAACCGGAAACAGTGCGCGGGCTGGTGTTCGCGGCCGGATACGGCTCCCGGCTGGCACCCGTCACGGACACCTGCCCGAAACCGCTCCTGCCCGTCCTCGGCGTTCCGCTGATCTGCTGGGCAGTCGACCGGCTCCGGGCAGCCGGCGTCACGGCGGTCACGGTGAACGTCCAGGCGGTCCATGAACCCGCCTTCCGCCAGGCGCTCGCCGGTTTCGCCGATCTGGGAGTCGAGATCTCCTACCAGCGGGAGGAGAGCCCTCTCGGCACCGGCGGGACGCTCGCAGCCCTCGCCGGGTCCTGGGGCGGCGAGACCCTGCTCGTGCTGCCCGCCGACACCATCTCCACCCTCGACCTGACAGCCCTGCTGGCGGACCACCGATCCGGCGGCGGCGACGTCACCCTTGGCTGCCTCCGCCACCCGTGGCCGGCCGCAGAGTTCACAGGCGACATCGCCGGTCTGGCGGAGGACCGCCGCCGGGTCCTCTGCTACCAGCACAAGCCCGGAGCCGCCGCGGAAGGCCGGATCGCCGCGACAGGGATCGCCGTATTCGGTCCATCGGCGGCCGGACTCGTCAAGGACTCCGTCCAGCTGGAGACGCTTGACGCCCGAGCGGGCCGACCGGACCCGGTGGACCTGGGCCGAGACGTGCTCGCCGGAATCGTCGCTCGCCCGGACGCCCGGGTCCTGGCCCACATCACGACGCACCGTTTCGTCGATTTCGGCACGCCGCGGCAGTTCCTCGACGGCTCGTTCATGGCGTTGACCGGCCGGCTGGGACGTCCTCCCTTCACCGCTCCGGACGGTCAGCTCGCGGTCGTCGATCCGAGCGCGTCGATCCATCCGGAAGCCACGATCGCCGGCCCGGTCCGTATCGGGCGCGGTGTCCGGATCGGCCGGGGCAGCCGGGTCGTCGGGCCCGCGGTCATCGAAGAAGGCGGCAGCGTCGGGCCGGACGCGGAGGTCCGGGAGTGCGTCCTGCTTCCAGGGGCGCGTCTGGCCCCCGGACAGCGGGCCTTCCGCATGCTGATCTCCGATGCTGCCGCGACACCCGTCGACGGGACGAGCTTCCACATCAACGTCGCGGCACCCTGACAGAACGTCCGCAGAAGAGAAAAGCGCCTGATGAACACGATCACCGTAGCGGCCCCGGGCCGTAGAACCACCAGAATGCCGGACGCCCGGCTCGACGCGGACACCTCATTGGCACCGGCTTCCGGGCCGCTGGTCGTGGCGGTCACCGGCAGCCCGTCGGAACACTCGATGAGCACGGCGGCGGCGCTCGGCGTCCTCGACGGCCTCGAAGCCGCCGGCTTCCAAGTCCGGCACCTGCCGGTGCGCGAGCTCCCCGCCGACGGCCTCATACGCTGCCGTCGGGACGAACCCGAGATCCGTGCCGCCCTCGACCTGATCGATCGGGCGCACGGGGTGGTGGTCGCCACGCCGATCTACCAGACGTCCTTCTCCGGCCTGCTGAAGACCTTCCTCGACCTGCTCGGTCGCGACGCGCTCGCTGGGAAAACGGTCCTGCCGACGGCGACGGCGGGGACGCTCGCCCACCTTCTCGGTATCGAGTACGGGCTGACTCCCGTCCTCCGCGCTCTGGGGGCCACATGCACCAAGGGTCTGTTCCTGCTCGAGAACGCCTTCGAACGCCCCGGCCCTGACGGCCCCGGCTGCCGCCTGGGGCCGGACGCCGTGGACAAAACCTGGAAAGCCGCGAACGACTTCGCGGCGACAATGACGAGCGGAGCCCGGAACCGATGAGCGAGGGACTGCGGGTCTACGCCTCGATGCAGGGGCGTTTCCCGGACGACGCCTACATCGCCAACGCGGTCGACCTGGCCGCGACGTGTGAGCGCCTGGGGTTCACCGGTGCACTCGTCCACTTCAACCATCGCGTCCCCGACCCCTGGCTGCTGTCGTCTCTGCTGATCCAGCGATCGAGGACGTTCGTCCCCATGGTCGCGGTGCAGCCGTACTACACGTCGCCCTTCGCCCTGGCCAAGATGCTCGCCACCACGGCTTACCTCCACGGCCGCCGGGTGGACCTGAACATGGTGGCCGGCTCGACTCCGGGGGAGCTGCGCCAGGTCGGCGACCGCCTCGACCACGGGGCGCGGTTCGACCGCATGGACGAATATCTCAGCGTCCTGACGGCGCTCCTGGTCGGCGGGTCGTCGGCTGCTCGGCCCGATCCGGTGTACGACTACGAGAAGCCGGAGTACTTCGCGACCGGGATGGATCCGGAGCTGCTTCCCAGGATCTTCATCGGCGGATCCTCCGACGGGGCCGTGGACCTCAGCGTGCGGCACGGTGCGGTGGCCGTGACCAATCCGGCTCCGGCCGATCTGTTCGCCGACGGCTTCGCCGCCTCGGTGGGTCGCCGGACGGGCTTGGGTGTTCGTTTCGGCTTGATCGTGCGTGAGACGAGCGAGGAGGCGTGGGCCGCCGCCCGGCGGTATTTCCCGCCGAATCGGGCGGCGCAGATCAATGTGAAACTCCACGGGCGCGCCTCGGATTCGGTGTGGCGCAAGGACTTGGCGGATCTGTCCGCCGAGGAGACGCACCAGGGCGTCTTCTGGCTGGGGGCGATCCTGTCCGGGGCTTCGCATTCGCCGTTTCTGGTGGGTTCAGCCGAGGAGGTGGGGCGTTACTTCTCCCGGTATCTGGAGTGCGGGGTTTCGGAGATCATCCTGGCCAGCCCATGGGAGGAGTACGAGTCCAACGCGGAGTTCTTGGCGCGGTGGGCCGTGTCGGCCCAGGGCCTGTCCTAGCCGCACGTGCCGAGGGCGTTGCCGCTCTTGGTCTGCCTGCTGGGGTGCGGTGTCGATCCGCCGCGCGGCATGGTCAGTGGTCGGCGCTTCCGGGTGGGACGACCCCTTGGGTCTGCGTTCGGCTCAGGTGCTGTTGGAGCCGTGCGTGCCGGAACTGATAGACGGCCCCCGCCTGCCGCAGCACCCCGCGCTGATGAGCGTCGTCCAGGTACGCGACCACCCGCCACGGCAGCCGCCCGGCCAGCGGCAGGCAGATGCGGGTGAACAGCACCCATTGCCCCCACGCGGTGAAAGCCAGTGCGTAGGACGTCGCCCCGGCGATGCCGCCGATCGCTCCGAGGACGAATCCGTTGACGATCGGCCAGTCCATGGGTCCGAGGTACCCGTTCAGGAGCCCGACCGTCGCCCACCCGACGACGGCGATGGCCACGGTGAGGGCCGGCGCGACGACCGCGACCTGCCGGAGCACCGTGGTGCGGTTGCTCAGCAGCAGGCTCGTCGGGGTGGCGGCCGAGCCGACGTCGACCGGTGCCTCCACGGCCACCACGCTTCCGAGCACGCATCCGGCGGCCAGTCCGAAGACGACTCCGAACACCAGCATGTTGATCAGTGTCGCCTCGACCGCCTCAGCGCCGTAGTCGGTCCGCCCGAACAGGATGCGCTCTTCCAGGGTGAGTGCGGGTCCGTACGCGATTCCGACCGCCATACCGCCGAGGCATCCGATTGCGAACCATGAGCGGAAGCGTCTCCGCACCGACGGGCCCTCGGCTCGGCGCCGTACGCCGAACAGCCGCAACTGCATGCGCGACGGCTCGAACGTGACCTTGCCGAACACGGTCACGAGCCCGTAGATCAGTCCGAACGCCAGGCCGACCGCGGGCCCGTACAGGACGGCGTCGAGAACGCTCGCCTGCGGTTCGATCGCGCTCCTGCCGCCGAAGATCAGGTCCAGAGGCCAGAAGACGAGCCAGTCCGACAGTGCGGTGACAATCGCGCAAGCCAGTGTGACGGCCAGGATGCGGGCGGACGGACGTACCGCGCCGGCTATCTGCCACCAGGCCAAGTCCTGACGGCCGTGCTCATGGCCGTGCTCCTGGCCGCGGTCGAGGTGCGCGGCGAGGTGGCCCGCGTACCGCCGTGCCCGGTCCGGGTCCCAGGTGCGCTGCCGCCGAGATCGGATGGCGGGTCCGTGCGGGGTGTGCGGCTTCGGCCGATAGACGGTGGGCACGAAGCTGGACAGCAGATGTTCTTCGAGTGCTTCGGGCGTCGGAAACCTGTCCGTGTCCAGCAGCGCGGCCGGATCACGGTTCGGAAGGTTGCTGTAGACGGTCCGGGCCAAGACGACCATCAACGGCGTACCGAGGACGGCGGCGAGCTGCCGGCAGGCCGGGCTGTCCGGCTGCCGGACCAGCCGATCCACGACCGGGTCCCACACCGTCGCCGATCTTTCCCCCGGTTCGGCCGACCCGGTCGGTCGGGCGGTGAGCGGCAGGTATCCGGCCAGGTCGGCGGTCGTCAAGTCGGTGAGTTCGACGCAGGCGGCCCTGGTGAGCACATCGGTCGCGGTGACCGCGTCGGCGAACTGCCCCGTACGGCTGGTCAGCAGGAACGGCAGCGTGGTCGCGTTGAGGGCGTCCAGTGCGGCGCTGCGCAGACCCCCGGCTATCTCGTCGAAGCCGTCGAGGACCGGCAGGATCCAGCCGGCTGCCAGCAGCGCGGCAGCCGTCGTCGAGCCGTCGGGCGCGCGGGCGTCCAGACCCGGGTTGTCGCGCAGCAGGCGCCCGGCGAGCCACTCGCGCAGTCCGACGGCGGTCGGGTCCCACGATCCCAGGCTGAACACCACCGGCACGGGCTCGCCGTCGACGCGGGTACGCAGATAGTCCAGGACGAATCGCAGCGTCAGCACCGTCTTGCCGGACCCGGCGCGGCCGAGCACCACCAGCCGGCCGGACTCGATGCGCCGGTACGTGTCCGCGATCTCGGACAAGTCACCGGAGAGGGACGGCGGACCCGATGCGGCGCCGGTGCCATGGACGTTGTCCGGATGGTCGACCCAGTCCGCTCGCGCCGACCTCCACTTCACCGGCAGCGGGCGTGGATCGTGGACACGGCGTCGCTCCTCCTCGGAGGTCCATCGGCCGTGCTCGTTGTGGGCCAGTGTCTCCGCGACCTCGGTCAGGACTCCCCGGTAGGGCATCGCCACGCGTTTTTTCGTCGGCACGGGAGCCGAGGGCGGAACCACAGCGGTACCGGTACGTGCGGAGAGAAGTTCCTGCCAGACGGCGTCACGGTCGCGCCCCAACGCGTCGGCGAGCGCATGGGCGGCCAGTTTCACCGTGCCCGTCCGGGTGTCGTTCGGCGTCCCGGTCTCCATCCGGTGGATGGTGCGCACACCCAGCCCGGCCGCCTCGGCCAGCTGGCCCTGCGTCATCCCGGCCCGGCCACGCAGATCGCGCAGCAGCGTGCCGAACTGGCTTGCCACCCCGATGCCTCCCCTCCCACCGCAAGCGTGCTCCAGGCCAGGCAACTGTATCCATGGCGAGTCGGCCATATTCGGCCGGTTACCGGCCGCTCCCTGACCTGGGCCGGAGACCGACATGGACACCACAATGGCCGACATGTCGAGCGCAAGGGCAGAAAGTCATGGCAGCCAGCCGCCGGTACCGGTGCGGCGAGTGCACGTATGAACCAAAGGGCCTGTCAGCCACCGAAGGTGCCGAGCAACTGGCCGAGCACTACGCCGGGTGCCATCCCGGCATCGCCGTGCACGACCGCGTCGAGATCCGCCGGGCGCGCCCGCGCGAGGGTGTCGGATGTCTGATGATCATGGCGATCCTGCTTCTGCTCCTCATCCTCGCCGCCTCGTGCCAGTGCCGGACACCGACATGAAGGCCGGGCCGCCGGTCTCCTGTCTTCCTTCACCTCACACCGACCAAGGACTCATGATGAGATCTCTGCTCACCGCCCGGCGCCTGCGGACGAAGGCGGTCATGGCCCTCGCCGCCGTTTCGATGGCCGTGCTCGCCGTGCCCTCGGCGACCGTGGCGCACGCCGACACCCCGCCGACAACACCGACGATCCCGACGTTCACCGACGGCTACGGGCTGACCCAGGTCGCAGACCCCTCGGACGCCTCCGGCCCGTCCGTCGTCGAAACGCCCACGAACTTCACGATCACCGTGACGACTCCCGAGGTCGCGAACGACCCCGCCGCCGGCACGGTCGGGCACCACATCCGGATCATCCTCCCGTCCGACTACTACACCAACACCACCGAGCGCTACCCGGTGCTCTACTACCTGCTCGGTGCCGGGGACGACCCGGTCGTGGAGGGCAACCTCCAATCCTACCTCTCGACGAAGATGATCACCGTCATCCCGGACGGCGGCCCGCGCGGCTGGTATGTCAACTGGCTCAACCAGGAGACCGCCGCCGGCGCGCAGAACTGGGAGACCTTCGAGATCGACCAGGTGATCCCCTTCATCGACGCCAACCTGCGCACCATCCCCGACAAGGCCGACCGCGCGATAGCCGGCCTGTCGATGGGCGGCTTCGGGGCGTTCCACCTGGCCGAGGCCCACCCCTCGCTGTTCAGCAACGTCGCCTCACTGTCCGGGCCCATCGACATGTCGGAGGACGACCTGGCCACGCGCCTCGCCGTCGTCGCCATGGAGACGAACATCGGTCAGGGACTGGTCTCCAGCGGCGGCCCCGCACTCCTGCCGAACTACGGTCCCGACGTACCGGCCGACGCCATCTTCGGCCCCATCGCCGCACCGGCCGACACGTACTGGAGCGGGGTGGATCCGTCCAGCACCGCCAACCTGACCAACCTGACCGGGATGGGCATCTCGATCTACACCGGAAGCGGCAAGAACTCCTTCGGCATCCCCGACGACGTCCTGGAGCCCTTCGTCGAGTCGGCGGCCGGGTGGACCGAGGGACGGCTGAACGCCGCTGGGATCCCGTCGTACTACGTCGACTACGGCGACGGCGCAGGTTGGGGTACCGCCGAGAACTGCACCGGCGGCCACACCTATCCCTGCTGGGACGCGGACCTCCAGGACTACATCCCTCGCCTGGAGACGGCCTTCGGCCTCAGCACCGTCGCCATGGGGGCCGTCACCGGCTACCAGGGCCTGTGCCTGGATGTCCGTGGCGGCGGCGTCGCGCCCGGAACCGCGGTGCAGGTCTACGGATGCAACGGCACCTCCGCGCAGTTCTGGACCGTGGGCAGCGGCAACACCGTGAAGGCCTACGGGGAGTGCCTGGACGTGTCCGGGGGCGGCACCTGGGACGGTACCGGGGTCGACCTCTACACCTGCAACGGCACCGGCGCCCAGCAGTGGATCCCGCAGGCCGACGGCGCACTGCTCAACCCGCAGTCCGGCAAGTGCCTGGACGACACCGGTTGGGGCGGAGCCGGAACCCAGGCCCAGATCTGGGACTGCACGGGAGCTGCCAACCAGGACTGGAACCTCCCCAGCCGGAGCTGAAAGCCGGAACAGTTGCAGCGCCTCGGGCATGCGGACCGGGCCCGGGACATCCTCGCCACGACAGGCCCGGACGAGGCACGTCGTCGGCCGCTGCCGGGCTCGGAGCCGCAAGGTGCTGAGGTGGGCCCGGATGACGGCACGCCCGGACGCCGGCCGGGTCCGGGGTCGCCCGCCGTCCCGGCCCGGCGCGTCGGCGGCACCGACCGGGACGGTCGCGGGTCCGGGCACTCCTCCGAGTTGTCGAGCGAACTGCTGTCCCTGCTCGCCGAGTTGGCCGAGGCCGAGGGCGACCCTGTGGAGGCGGGCCACTGGCGTTCGCGCGCCGGGGGCTGAGGCCGCGCGATGGTCGACGGCACCCGGGATCGTACGTCCGGTGATGCTTCCGACCCTGCGGCATGCACGCTGAACCACGATCATCCGTCCGGACGCGGCCGGGCGTCGCCCGCATCGGCCGTGGGATCCTCGCCCGGGTCCGGCCCGCCGCGGCGGAGGCTGATGCGGGTGGTGGTGACCACCAGGCGCACGACCAGGGCGAGGAACGCCAGGTCGACCAGGACCTGGACGGTCACCAGGATGCGGGCGAGGTGGGTCCGCGGGGTGATGTCGCCGTAGCCGACGGTGCCCAGGGTGACGACGGTGAAGTACAGGCCCGCGGTGTGGTCCAGGTGCTCGGTGAAGCTGGACGGGTCCAGGGAGGACAGGGAGACGTAGGCGCCGGCGAACAGGACGATGAAGAGCGGCACGGCCAGCGACAGGGCCTCGGCGGCCTGCAGCTGCGGCAGGTCGGCGCGGAGGATGCGGTACAGCTCGAACACCAGGACGGCGGCGAAGAGCAGCCCGCCGAGGGTGAGTCGGACCACGGTCGCGGTGTCCGCGGCCCTGCCCTCCAGCGGCAGGACGTAGTAGACGGCCACGACGGCGGTGACGGTGAGCAGGCAGCGGGCGGCGGTGGCCGCCACCGCGCGCCGCCGCCGGGCGCGGGTGAGCTCGGCCAGTCGCTTGGGGGTCATCCGGAGCGGGCCATGCTCTCTCCTGCGCTCTTGGGGATGCCTCAGGTCTAGCACCGCCGCGGACGCCGCGCATCCGGGACGTTCAGGACATACGGAGCAGGGTCTCCATTTCGGCGGTGAGCGAGTCGGCCAGGTGGCGCGGGTCGCGGAAGCCCTCCGCCGCGCCGTGCAGGCCGATGTGCACGCGGTCCCGGTAGCGGCTGGCCGCGATCGCGACGGTGTGCCCCTGGGCCAGTGGCGCCAGCGGGTGCAGGGCGGTGAGCGGCGCCCCCGAGAGGGTGAACGGCAGGCCCGGCAGCGGGATGTCGGTGACCAGGGCGTCGAACAGCAGGGGGGCGCCGGGCCGCACCAGCGGACCGGTGAACCGCTGGACTCCCGGCGGAAGCAGGTCGGGCAGCATCGCGACCGCGCCCGGACCCCGCAGCGGGCCGTGCTCCTTGTGGGCGGCCATGGCCTCGCGCACCCGGAACAGCCGGATCAGCGGGTCGGGGTCGGCGACCGGCAGGGTGACCAGGAAGCCGGAGAGCTGGTTGCCCTCGGCCTGCTCCCCGGCGCGGGTGCGGTGGCTGACCGGGACCAGCACCCGGGTGCTCCGCTGCGCCGGGTCCCAGCCCAGGTCCAGGAACCAGCGCCGCAGCCCGCCGGCTATCAGGGCGAGCACGATGTCGTGCAGCGTGCCGCCGTGCGCCCGGCGCACCAACTGGAGTTCGCGGGTGGAGAAGGAGGGAAGCGCCAGCACCCGGTCCCCCGGGAGTCCGGTCATGCCGGTGTGCAGGGGGGTGCGGGCCGGACGCCAGCCCTCCCCGACGCGGGTGCCGACCACGGTCGTGGCGACGTCGGCGGCGACCCTGGCCGAGCGCAGGGTGCGTCTGGTCACCTCGTCGAGGCCCGCGGCCAGCCCGCCCGCCAGTCCGCCGGACCGCCCGCCGGCGGGGCCGGTGCGCGCGGCGGGGACCGCATCCTCGTCCCGCTGCGGCCGCGACTCCAGCCGGTCCAGCAGCCGGACGCCCAGTTCGACCGCCCGCAACCCGTCCACGGCGGCGTGATGCAGTTTCAGCAGCAGGGTGAAGCCCTGGTCCATGGGCCCGTCGGTCAGGAGGTGCACCTCCCAGGGCGGCAGTTCGCGCCGCAGCGGGGCCGCCATCAGCGTGGCGGCGGTCCGCTCCAGGACGTCGGGGCGGGAGCCCGCGAGGGCGTGGACGGCGATGTGCTGCCGAGCGGCGAAGCGCCGGTCCTCCACCCAGCGCGGGGGGTCCATCGGGTTCCAGGGCACATGCACCCGTTGCCGCAGCCGTGCAGAGCGGCCGGCGCGTTCGGCGAGCAGCGCCACCAGTGATTCGGGGTCCGGCGCCCCGCCCGGGCCGAAGCGCAGCAGCGCCCCGAGATGCATGGGGGCCTCGTCGGACTCCAGGCTCCAGAAGGCCATGTCCAGAGGGCTGAGCTCGGTTGCGGTGGTCACGGGGGCTGCCTTCCCTGTTCGTGTCTGTCGGGGAGTCCGGGTCGGGCCTTGGCGCGGGGGTGCGGGTCGCGGGTGGTTGTTCGCGCGCGCTTCCCACCAGGCACAGCCTCACGCTCCTGGGGCAACTGCGCGAACAACCACCCACAACCCGAGGGCGGTCCGGGCCCTAGGCCGACACGACTGCCTCCACCTCGGCCGCGGGCCCGTCGGCGAGAGCGGTCACGCGTCCCTCGGCGAGCCTGGCGCGCAGGGTCCACACGCCCAGCGTGACCGCCGCCGCGGCGACCGCCCAGAGGATCAGGACCAGCAGTTCCGTGCCGACCGGGGCCTCCGGGAGGTAGGCGATCCTGCGGACCGCCAGGACCTCGGCCGAGCCCGGCATGTAGGGGGACAGCGCCCGGTAGAAGCCGGGGAGGAACTCCCGGGGGACCGGTCCGCCCGAGGTCGCGATCCCCAGCTGCACCAGCAGCAGCGTGGACAACGGGAGTCCGACCGGCCCCAGCAGCCGCTGCAGGGCGGCGACGACGGTCACGGAGACCAGGGTGAGCAGCGCCGCGACCCCGGCCACCGGCCACAACTCCCCGCCGAACGCGCCGATCCCCAGGTCGGCGACGGATGCCGCGCCGAGCCCGGCGACGGCCGAGAAGACGATGGCGGACAGCAGCCAGCGCGTCCGGCCGAGGCGCGGGTACCGCAGCGAGAGCAGGAGTTGGAAGACCAGGCCGGCCAGGGTCGCCGCGACCATCACCGTGAACGCCAGCAGCCCGTGCTGGTCGCCGTTGGGGAGAGGGGCGATGTCGGTGATGGTGAGCTGGGCCTTCGAGGTGGCGGCGATCTTGTCGCCGACCGTGGTGTCCGCCTGCTTGGTCGCGTCGCCCGACGCCCCGGTGACCAGGAGCAGGTCGTTGCCCCGGCCGAGGACGAGTGCTCCGTGGATGTCCTGCCGCTCGAGGGCCCGGCGTGCCGCGGCCTCGTCCGGGTAGCTGCTGGTGGTGAAGCCGCCGGGGTCGGCGTGGGCGATGGCGCCCTCGACGGTGGCGACGGCTGCGGGCGGCCCGACCAGTCCGAAGGTGAGGCCGTGGGCCTTGGGGGCGCTCATGGAGGCGCCCACAATCCAGACGAAGAGCAGCACGACGACTGTTGCGGCCAGGCCGACGGCGGCGATCCCGCGGATGCCTCCGTCCTTGCTTGACGTACTTGACGTCGATGTGGTGACCATGGGTGTGGAACCTCCTGGGGGCTCTCTGTGGTATCCGGGCCAAGCCTGGACGGAACCGCTAGCGCCGCGCTGAAGCCCCCGCGTTGACCATGTCGACCACGCCGAAGACGGTCCGGTTCAGTGCGTCGTAGAACGCGGCGGGGCGGTCCCTGGGGTAGAAGTGGCCGCCGGGCAGGGTCTCGGTGGTGAACTCCTTGGTGGTGTGCTCGGCCCAGGCCTGGACGTCGGCGACGTCGACGAGCAGGTCGTCCGCGCCGGCCAGCGCGTGCACGGGGACGTCGAGCGGGTCGGGCGGGGCCACCTGGTGGGTGGCGCAGACCGCCAGGTCGTCGCGGATCACCGGGAGGAGCACGGAGAGCCACTCGGGGCTCTGGGCGATGGCGGACGGCAGGCCGCCGAGTCCGGTGAGCAGGTCGACCAGTTGCTCGTCGGCGATGCCGGGGGGCAGCTGCAGGGCGTGCGGCAGGTGGGGGGCCGGGTAGCCGCCGACGATGAGGGCCTCGGGCAGCCGGGAGCCCGTGCGCGCCGCGCGCCGGGTGAGCGTGTACGCCAGCAGGGCGCCCATGCTGTGCCCGTAGAAGGCATGGGGGAGGTCCCGCCAGGGGCGCAGCTCACGCTCCAACTCGTTGATCAGAGGCTCGAGTTCGGTGAACCGGGGCTCCCTGATGCGGCCTTCGCGGCCGGGGAGCTGGATCGGGACCACCGACACCTGGTCGCCGAGGATGTCGGACCAGCCCTTGAAGGCGGCGGCACTGCCCCCGGCGTGGTGGAAGCAGAACAGTCGCAGCGTCGCCTCGGTGTCGGGCAGGCGGGGCAGGTAGCGGCTCATGCCGACACCACCTCTGCCGACTCCCTCGGCTGCGCCGCCTCGTCGAGGCCGCTGAGTGTGCCGAGCACGGCCGAGCCCTGGCCGGGCGCGGCTCCGTTCATCGTCCTGACCTGGTCGGCGATCCACTTGCGGACGTGGTCGATATGGGCCGGTGAACCGTGGACGTCGTCGAAGGCGAGTACCTCGCATCTGTGGAGATGTCTGAGCAGCAGCTCGGCATCGGAGGTCGGGACCACCTCGTCGCGCAGTGACTGGACGTAGCCCACGGGGATGTCCAGGCCGGAGAGTTCGGCCGGGGTGAGGGCCCAGCCGGACACGTGGTCGAACAGGGTCTCCAGTGGCTGCCCGGTGAGGTGGGCCAGGGTGTCCCGGGTGAGCTGGGGCAGCTGCGGCCACCACTCCGGGTCGTTGAAGAACGCCGACACCGGCGCCCCCACGGTCACCACTCCGCGGATCCGCGGGTCGACCGTGGCCTGACGCAGTGCCAGGTGTCCGCTGAAGCTCAGCGCCACCAGCAGGGTGCGATCGGTGTCGGCGCGTCCCGCGAGCGCGTCGAGCAGGGAGCCGTACATGGCGTGGCTGCCGGAGTCGTAGGGCAGCGAGTTCTCGCCGACCCCGGGCATCTCGGTGACCAGGGCCGCCATCCCCAGGGACTGGGCGAGCTGGAGGAAGGGCGCCCACTGCTCCTTGGGGCTGATGATCCCGCCGGTGGCGATCAGCAGCGGCCGGGGCACGGCGGCGTCCAGGCCGGTGGCCCAGCCGGTCACCACGCCGCCGGCCATCGGCACCACCAGGCGTTCGATGCCGGGGACCAGCCGCTGCCAGCGGTTGAAGGCGGCCAGTGCCAGTCCGCGTGCCCGGGCGCGGGAGAGGTCCCGGGCGTAGGGGAAGGCCGCGAGCAGATAGCGGCTGACCGCGCCGGGGAGGTCGCCGACCAGTTCGCGGCCGGCCGCCTCGGATGACCATTCGGCCACCCAGGAGCCGGGGGAGTCGCTCCCCCCGTCGTGGGTGATGCGGTCCCTGACCCGGGCGGCTTCGGCCGGGTCGAGGCCGAGAGCTCGCGCGTGGAGCAGCGCGAAGTTCTTCAGTTCCGGTAGATCGGACATGCTGTCAGGGCTCCTGTTCCATCGCTGAGAGCAGGGCTGCGGTCAGCCCGGGGTCGAGCATGGTGCGGGCGGCCGTGTCGGCGGGCTCTCCGAAACCCACGTCGTAGACGACTGCGCTGAGGCAGAAGCCGTCGGCCAGCAGGAAGGTGCGCAGCGACCACTCGCTGCCGGTGCCGGGAGCGCCGTCGGGGGTGAGGACGGCCGGGTTGGCGTCGTCCGCGCCGGGGGTGAAGCCGAACTCGGTGAACCGGAACCGCATCCCCTGCCCGATGGCCTTGCTGTAGGCCTCCTTGAGCGTCCACAGGCGGACCAGGCCGGGATTGCGGTCGGCGTCCGGCATGGCGTCGAGCAGGCCGAGTTCGTAGGGGGTGCAGATCTGCCGGCCCAGGCCGGTGTCGTAGAGCGGGCGGTCGGCCCGCTCCACGTCCACTCCGACCAGGCCGCGCGTGGTCAGTCCGACGACCAGCAGCTCCTCCGTGTGGCTGAGGCTCAGGTCCAGGCTGTCGCAGCCCCGGAGGTAGGGGCGGCCGCTCGGCCCGTAGGCGAGTTCGATCGCCGTGGGGTCGGCCCTGAGCACCACCGCGGCGGCGTGCTTGAGCAGCGACCGGGTGGCGGCGAACCTGCGGCGCAGCGCGGGGTGGCCCAGGGAGCGGTACCTGGCCCAGTCGCGGCCCAGCAGTGCCCTCAGCTCGTTGCCGTCCTGCTCGACCGGGGCCCACTCGTCGATCGGCGCGCAGACCACCGCGGTGCCGTAGCGGTCGACCAGGTCACGGACGATGTACCAGGAGCGGAACGACGCGATCTGCACCGGCTCCGGAATGAACGACGGGCTGGATTTCAGGGCTGTCGCCATCGAAGCCCTCCAAGGACTCTTTGAGGTATCCCAGGATCTCGGCGGCCATCGCGCCGTCGATGACCCGGTGGTCGAATGCCATGCTCAGCCGCATCACCGGGGCGATCGCCACGGCGCCGTCACGGACGACCGGCACCTTCCTGACCCGGCCGACGCCGAAGGTCACCGCGGTCCCGCCGGGACCGAACATGGTGTCGACGGGACCGTGGCCGAGCGAGCTGACGGAGAAGGTGCCGAGCACCTTCGGCCTGGCCGCGGTGCGGGCCAGCAGCGCCCGGAAGGACAGCCGGCCGAGGGCGACCGGCAGCGAGGCCAGCCGCCGGACCCCGGCGAAGGCGGGCAGCGTGTCGGGGTCCGAGTCGCGGTACTCGTCGACCTGTCCCTGGATGGTGTCCAGGCTGCTCCGGTGTACCTCGGGCAGGATGGCGGAGAGCACCAGCCGCCGGCCGTCGAGGGTCTTGTCCAGCGCGAGCTTGGCGCTGACGGTGCGGAACCGGACGACGCGGGGCCGCAGCCGGCCCACGGGCGCCGCATTGGCCTCGGGGTAGCGGGCCAGTGCCCGCCCGGCGCCGTGCAGCACATAGCTGACGTAGGAGTAGCGGCGCAGCGAGGCCCGCGCGGCGGTCCTGTGCGCCACCACCGCCGTCATGTCGACCTCGGTGTCGATGAACACGCTGCGCTGCGGGGCGAAGAGATAGTCGAGGAAGTACAGCGTCCCCAGCCGCTGGCGTTCCCGCACCGTGTACGGGGCCTGCGGGGTGTCCCTGGTCACGGGACCACCACCAGGGCCAGGACCTCGCCCAGCGAGCGGGCCTCCAGGACCCGGGCCACCGGGAGCCGCAGGCCGGTCTCCCGCTCCATCGAGGTGACGAGCTTGAGCAGGTACACGGAGTCCCAGCCGGGCAGCTGGTCGAAGGCCGTGTCCAGCTCCTCCGGACCGACCGGGAAGCCGACCAGGTCGCGGAGTATGCCGATGAACTGCTCGGTCGTCGGTACGGCGGTGGTGGTGGTCGTGCCGGTGCTGATGTCCATGGTCGTTCCTCAGTGGGGGGTGGGGACGCCGGCCAGGTCGGCGTCCAGGCTGATGTGCTCGGGCATGGGGTTGGTCTCGTCGAGGCCGGTGAGGCCGTGCCGGAAGCCGTCCTCGACGGCGGTGAAGCCGTGGTCCGGGTAGAAGGCCTTCATCCGGGCGTTCTTCTTGGTCGGCCGGTAGTGGCCGTGTACGGCGGTGTGCCCGCTGTCGGCGGCGGCCCGCAGCAGCGCGCCGAGGCAGATCTGCTCGATCCCGCGGCCGAAGACCCGGCAGCTGAGCAGGATGTTGTCGAGGTGCAGGCCGTCCTCGCGCTGCTCCGCGAAGACCGCGCCCACCAGCCCGTTGTCGCCGAAGCGGTCGGTGGAGCGGATCGCGAGCACCAGCCGCTCGGGGTCGTCCAGCCAGGCCTGGACGTCCTCGGGCTGCAGCCGCACCGTGGTGAGGTTGAACTGGTTGGTGCGCTGGCTGAGTTGGGCGACCCGGATGACCTCGTGGCCGCTGGGCGGCGAGAACCGCACGGTGACGCCGAGCCCGGCCAGGTACTCCTCGGTGCTGCCCGCCTCGGAGCGGAACTCCTCCCTGGCGGCCTCGACCCGGTAGAGGCTGGTGCGGGCCCTGTCCTCCTCGGTGACCTCCCGCACGGTGAACCAGGAGTCCGCGAGCAGCCGCTCGATGTGGAGCGCCGGCTCCTCGTCCAGCCGGAGCACCGCGATCTCCGGGAGCGCCGCCTCGACCAGTCCGCACTCGAAGGGGCTGTCGTCGGCGAAGACGAAGCTGTCGGTGCCGAGGTTGAGCCGGGCGGCGATCTCGCGGATGTTCTCGTCCTTGGGGCGCCAGTTGGCCTGGACGGTGGCGAAGTCCTCTTCCCGCAGCTGCATTTCGGGGTGGGTCCTGAGCACGTCCAGGACCGGTTCGCGGTCGTTCTTGCTGCAGGCCGCGAGGATGACGCCCTGCGCACCGAGCTGTTTGACGACCTTCTGGAACGCCCCGAACGCCTCGCCGCGGAAGCTTCCGGCGACGGCGATGCCCTCGGGCCCGTCGTCGCCGAGGATGCCGTCCCACAGGGTGTTGTCCAGGTCGAGGACCAGGCATTTGCGGGTGCGCCCGGTCAGCGCCCGGACCAGGTGTCCGACCTCCTTGGCGTAGGCGGTGAAAAGGCCGTCCGCGAACCGGACCCGGGCGTAGGCGTTCATGCGCGGGTCGGTCGCGGGGGCGCCGGCGGCGAGCAGCGGGTCGAGGTCGACGGTGAGGACCCCGGGGTGCTCCAGCGACAGCTTCAGCAGCCCGGCGTTGAACTCGTGCCAGGCCACGCCGAGGCGGGCGCGGGAGCGCAGGTCGACCAGCTGCCGGGCCAGCCGGGCCGGCAGCGGGAGGGTGTTGACCACGACGGGTGCGCCGCCGGCCGCGGCATGGGCCGTGAGCAGCGCGGTGAGCTGCCGCAGCTTTCCGGCCAGGATCTCCTCTGCGTCCTCCACCCGCCAGGGGGAGGGGAGTTCGTCGCTGACCGTCTCCGCGTCCAGGACGCACAGCACCAGGTCGGTGCCCTCCTGGCGGAGCGGGCCCTGCGGGTCGCGCAGGTCCTGCAGGTAGGAGTCGTAGGCGGACAGCTCGGGTGCCAGCAGCAGCCCGTGGCGGGCGAGTTCACCGGTGAGCGGGCCGATCAGCCCGTCCAGGGTGGAGTGCCCGGTGATCGCGACGGTGTAGCGCTGGGTGTCGGGGTGCCGGCGCACGACCTCGTCCTGGTCGAGGCGGGCGATCAGCTGCCCCACCGAGGCGCGGGCGGTGTCGTCGAGGCGGTGCAGCAGGCCGAGGATGTCGGGGAAGTGCTCGACGAACGTCCCCTCGGCGTGCCAGGACCGGATCTGCGACAGCGGGGCGGGGGCAGCGGCAGGGGCGGGGGCGGGTGACTCGGGGGCCGCCCCGTCGGCGGGTGGGTGAATGGTGGTGGTCATTGCGGCCTCCTCAGACCTTTTCCACGGCGAAGCCGGCCTTGATCCACTTGCTGGACTCGACGGCGACGCCGATGGCCCGCTGCCCGGTCTGGATGTGGTCGAGCAGTCGGCTCATCTGCATGAACGGCAGGGCGTTGCTGGTGTTGCCGGTGTCGGCGACGCAGCTGATCTCCCGGGCGGTGGGGACGTCCATCCGCTCGACGATCCGCGAGGTCATCCTCGCGGACAGCTGCGGCGGCAGCAGGTAGTCCAACGCGGCGACGTCCCAGTCGAGTTCGTCCAGGAGCTCCCAGAGTATCTCGGCGGACATGGCCGGCACGGCCTCCTCGATGGCCTTGTAGTCCTCGCTGATCGCCTGCTTGTCGAGGTGCCGGTCCGCGGCGCCGAACCACTCCACGGTCTGCCCCGGGGCCCGGCCGAGGCCGGTCAGGCGGTTGAGCACATGGCGCACGGCGAGCCGGGCGCCGGTGGGCTCGGCGGTGAGCACCGCCGCCCCGGCCCCGTCGCCGAAGAGCACGAAGTTGACCAGTTCGGACGACGGCAGCGTGGAGTAGTCGGCGCCGACCTGCAGGTGCTTGGCGCAGACGTCGCCGCCGATGACCAGTCCGGCGCCGTGCAGCCCCGAGCGGACCAGGGTGTGGCCGAGGTCGAGGGCCTGCAGCGCGCCGGCGCAGCCCGACTGCAGCTGGTAGGTGGGCAGGTGGTCGAGGCCGAGCCGGTCGGCGACGATGTTGACGGTCGCCGGCATCAGGGCGTCCGGGGTGGCTGTGCCGAGCACCACGAAGCCGATGTCCGCCGGGTCGAGCCCGGAGGACGCCAGGGCGGCCGCGGCCGCCTCGGCTCCGAGTTCGGCCAGGGTGCGGTACTGCTCGCCGGTGTCGAGGTCCACGGCGAAGTGCCGGGTCCTGGTGCCGATGAACAGTTCGATCCACTCGGCGTCGACACCGAGCCGCTTGGCGAGTTCCTGGTTGTCGACCGGATCGCCCGGCAGGGCGGTTCCGATGGAGGCGATGTAGGTCTGCGCAGTGGACACGTCGGGCCTTTCGTGAAGGGAACTCAGACCAGCGCGGGAATCTGGGTGTTGAGGAAGGCGATCAGTTCGCCGACCGTGGAGAGCACCGGCAGCAGGTCCTGAACGGAGATCTCCCTCGTCTGCGGGAGGCCGATCTCCAGCCGGTTCTTGAGCTGCATGACCATCACCGAGTCGAACCCCAGGTCCTCGTAGAGCCTGGCGGCGTCGGCGATCTCGCCCATGGCGTACCCGCCGACCTCGGCGATCGCGGTGTGCACCGCGTGCCTGACGGCTCCGCCGGGGGCGGGCGCGGTCGCGGCGGGGTCCTCCGGCGCGGTGGTGCCGTCGGCGTCCTGGGCCTCGACCGGCGCCGGGGCGACCCTGACCGCGGGGGCGTCGTCCGACACCGAGATGACCAGGGCCGGCAGGTGCCAGAAGCGCCGGGTCTCGGAGAACTCGTAGGGGCGCAGCCGCAGCGGCACCCGCGACTCGGCCGGGTAGAGCTCGTCCCAGTGCGGGTCGAGCCCGGCCCGGAACAGCGCGGCGACGGTCTCCGCCAGCTGCTCGCCGTCGGAGCGGTCGGTGGGGCTGGGGTGCAGGTGGACCAGGTCCTCGGCGAGGCCGAGCCGGCGCACCATCGGTCCGAGCAGCGTGCGCGGCCCGATCTCCACCAGCAGCCGGGGGCCGTCCGACACCAGGGCGCGGACCGCCTCCTCGAACCTGACCGGGGCGGCGATGTGCTCCGACCAGTAGCCGCCGTCCATCGGCGTGTCCTCCAGGACCCCGCCGCGCACGGTGGAGTACAGCGGGATCCGGGCGCTGGCCGGTCGCACGGTGGAGGCGGTGCGGCTGAACTCGGGGAGCATCGGGCGCATCAGCGGGGAGTGGAAGGCGTGCGAGACCCGCAGCGCGGTGACGGTCACCCCGTCGCGGCGCAGCACCCGGCAGACCCGGTCGAGGGCCTCCTGCTCGCCCGAGAGGACCGTGGCGTCGGGGCCGTTCAGCGCGGCCACGCCCACCAGCGGTTCGTCGGCGAGCAGCGCCGCCACGGCGCTCTCCGGGGCGCGGACCTGCACCATGGCGCCTCCGGCGGGGAGGTCCTGCATCAGTGCGCCGCGCGTCCCGACCAGCCAGGCCGCGTCGTCGAGCGACAGCACCTCGGCGACCACCGCGGCGGCGAACTCGCCGATGCTGTGGCCGAGCACGGCGGCCGGCTGCACCCCGAGGTCGGTGAGGGTCCGGGACAGGGCGTAGCCCACGGCGAACAGCGCCGGCTGGGTGTACCCGGTCTGGTGGATCCGCTCGTCCCCTTCCAGCATCAGGTCGCGGACGGACAGGCCGACGTGCGGGTGCAGCGCCTCGTCCGCCTCGTCCAGGTGCCGGCGGTAGCTCGGCGAGTCCCGGTAGAGGCCCTTGGTCATCCCCGGGTACTGGGTTCCCTGGCCGCTGAACAGGAACGCGACCTGGTGCCTGCCCGCCGGGCGGCGGGCCAGCCGGTCGAGCGCGCCGTCCTCGGTGGCGGCCGACCGCAGCCGTCCGACGAGTTCGGTGGTGCTGCGGGCGACCACGGCGAACCGGTGCGGCAGGTGGCTCTTGACCTTGTTGCTGGTCCAGGCGACGCCCGCGATCGGCTCCCGGACCCGGTGCTCCAGCGAGTCGGCCTGGGCGAGCAGGTTGCGGCGCAGCCCGGCCTCGTTGTTGGAGCTGAGGGTGAAGACCACCGGCGACTCCTTGGGCGCGGCGAGCGCGGGCTGCCGGGCCTGGTGCGGTGCGCTGGCGAGCACGGCATGGGCGTTGGTGCCGCCCATCCCGAAGCTGCTGAGGCCGGCCCGGACCGGTGTCGAGGGGAGCCGCAGCGGCGACTTGATGAGCCGCAGCCCGTTCCCGGCGAGGGCCAGCTTGGGGTTCTCCCTGGTGCCGAAGGGGCTGGCGGGGACGATCCGGTGGTGCAGTGACAGGGCGACCTTGATCAGCCCGGCGATGCCCGCGGCGGCCTCGGTGTGCCCGAGGTTGCCCTTGATCGAGCCGATGGCGCAGGGTTGTTCGCGTCCGCGTCCGTAGACCTCGCCGAGCGCCTTGGACTCGATCATGTCGCCGAGGACGGTGCCGGTGCCGTGCGCCTCCACGAAGCGGACGTCGCCGGGGGCGGTCCCGGCCCGGTGCAGCGCGGAGGTCAGCACCTCCTGCTGGCCCCAGCGGCTGGGCGCGGTCAGGCCGTTGCTGCGGCCGTCCTGGTTGACCGCGGTGCCCTTGATGACCGCGTACACCGGCTGCTCGTCGGCGAGCGCGTCGGCGAGCCGACGCAGTACCACCACGCCCACGCCGTCGCTGCGGCCGATGCCGTCGGCCTGCGAGCTGAAGGGCTTGCAGCGGCCGTCGGGGGCGGAGAGCCCGGCCTGGGTGTAGAAGATGCCGAGCGCGGGCGTCAGCACCAGGTTGATCCCGCCGGCCAGGGCGTAGTCGGTCTCGCCGGCGAGCAGCGAGTTGACCGCGAGGTGCACGGCGACCAGGGAGGACGAGCAGGCCGTGTCCACGGCCAGGCTCGGGCCCTTGAGGTTGAGGTGGTAGGAGACCCGGTTGGGCACCATGCAGTAGCCGTTGCCGGCACCGGTCTGGGCGGTGACCCGCGGGTAGTCGGAGAGGTGCAGGGTGCCCCACTCGTTGGCCATCACCCCGGCGAACACCCCGGTGGCGGTCCCGGCCAGGCTCTGCGGCGGCAGCCCGGCGTCCTCCAGCGCACGCCAGCAGGTCTGCAGGAACAGCCGCTGCTGGGGGTCCATCGATCCCGCCTCGCGCGGGGAGACCGCGAAGAACTCGTGGTCGAAGGCGTCAGGGTCGCCGATGAAGCCGCCCCGGGTGGTGTTGGTGGTGCCGGGGCCGCCGTCCGGGTCGAACCAGTCGGCGGCGGTCCAGCGCTGCGGGGGAACCGTGCCGGTGCCGTCGCCGGAGCGCAGCAGCAGGTCCCAGAACGAGGTCGGGTCGAGGGCGCCGGGGAAGCGGCAGTCGAGACCCACGATCGCGATGTCGTCGATCACCGCTCCTCCCCGGCCGCTTCCGCGGTGGCGCCCTCGACGAAGTCGGCGAGGTGGTCGGCGAGAGCCTCGAGCGTGGGGTAGTCCCAGGCGATGGTGACGTCGAGCACGAGGTCGTACTCCTCCTCGATGTCCCCGCACAGGCTGAGTGCGACGACGGAGTCCAGGCCGTAGGCGGCCAGCGGGACGGTGGGGTCTATCTCGTGCGGGTCCTTGCGCAGGTACAGCGCGACCCTGTCGGCCAACCAGCTGGTCAGCGTCGACGTGGTGCTGTCGGGGATCACGGATGGCATGGTGCTCCTCACCGGACGGTTGGAAGGGCGTACAGGTCAAGGCCGCGCCGCTGGTCGCAGCGGTCGTGGAGTTCGCGCAGCAGCCGTTCCCGGTACACCGGGGGCAGGTCCGGGCTCGGCAGGCCCAGCCGTCCGCAGAGCCGGTCCAGGGCGGTGACCGCCCAGGCCGGATCGGACAGGAAGGCGTCCGCGGGGCCGGAGTTGCGCCAGACATTGAGGACGGCGGAGGCGGCCAGCAGCAGGGCGTAGCGATCGGTCAGGGCGAAGGCCTTGGGATCGCCGAGCGCCTGCTGCTCGGCCGGCGCCAGTTCCCTGAACTGGCCGGACAGGGTGTCCAGTTCATCGACCAGGAGCTGGGCGCGGCCGGCGAGCTCGGGCTCCGCGCCGCGGCCGGTCAGCGAGGAGCCGATCGGGTCGCGGAGCGCCACCAGGCTCGACGCCCGCGAGGGGAGCGGAGGCAGGTCGCCGCCGGGCCGGAACAGTTCGGCCGGCGCCTCCTCGCCGCGGAACCCCGGTCCTGCGGCGAGGCGCAGCAGTTGCGGCAGTGCGGTGGCCTGGCAGGCGGCGGTGCCTGCGTGGCCCAGGCCGACGACGGGGAGGTCCCGCTGGCACTTCTGGAAGAACCCGGTCGCGCCGTGCCGCTCGTACACGGCGCGGCCGAGCACGCTGCTCAGGTCCTGGAGCGTCTCCTGGAGCAGCCTCGGGACCAGGTACTTCACCAGGGCCGAGTAGAGACCGGTCTCCTCCGGCAGCAGGTGCGCGGCGCGGGTGGCCGCCAGGGCGAGCGCGTCGCACAGCAGCAGGTCGGTGAAGGCGCCGGCCAGCACCGCGGCCGCCGCCCCGTTCGCCCGGCCCGCCTGCCGGGTGCAGATCCGCAGCGCGGTGTCGGCCACGCCGATGGCCGCGGAGGCGGCGACCGTGCGCGCCGGCTGGAAGGAGCGGAGCGCGAGTTCGGCGCCGGAACCGGCCTCGCCGACCAGCGCCGACCCGTCGACCGGGCAGGCGTCGAAGGCGAGTCCGGCGACATGGCAGGAGCGGAGGCCGAGCATCTCGTGGCGCGGCAGCTCGCGGATCCGGTCGGCGGGCAGCGAGGCCCGGTCGACGAGCAGCACCGAGTGCCCGAACTGCCCGGGCCCGGCGCCGGTACGGCAGAAGACGGTCAGCACATCGGCCCGCGAGCCGTTGAAGATGACCTGCTTCTGCCCGTCGATCAGGAACCCGCCGGGGGTGGGGCGGGCCGTGTACTCGGCGCGCAGCAGGTCGTTGCTGTGCGCCACCTCGTGGTAGGCGTTGGTCATCCGCCCGCCGCCCAGGAGCAGGTCCGCGATCCGGAGCTGCTGCTTCTCGCTGCCGAAGGACCACACATGGACGGCTGCCATGAAGGTCATGAGCCCGAGGCTGACGCCCAGGGAGGCGTCCCTGCGGAACACCTGACGGAGCATCAGGGACAGCACGTCCAGGCGGTCGTAGCGTCCGCCGTGGTCGACCGGTGTCAGCTCCGCCGCCAGGCCGAACGCGTCGAGGGCCCGCTCCCCCGCGAAGGGGACCTCCCCCGCCTCGTCCGCCTCCAGCAGTGCCGCCCAGCCGACCGGGTTGGCCGGGTCGTCCGGATCGCCGAGGTGCCGGTCGAGGTCGGCCAGGCGGCGCAGACCCTGGTCGAACGGCGATGTCGGCCGCTGCTCCCGCTCCTGCAGGCTCATCGTCGCTCAGCCCGCCAGCACGGACGCGGACGTGGGCGCGGACGCGGCCGGGAGCTCCGGGGCGGGCCGGCCGATCAGCTTGGAGACCTCGGCGCTGAGGACCTCCTCGATGCCGTGGACCTCTCCGTCCAGGAAGAGCTTCCGCATCAGGCTGCGCTGCAGCTTGCCGCTGGTGGTCTTGCGGACGGTCCCGGGCTTGGCCAGCAGGACCGCGCCGACCGGGATGTCGAACTCCCGTGACACGCCCCACTGCACGCTGGCGGCCAGCGCCTCCAGGTCGAGGCCGGCGACCGCGCCGGGGCGGATCTCCTGGACCACGACGGCGACCTCGCGGTCCTCGGCCGGGACGGTGAAGACGACCCCGGGGCCCTGGCCGAGCACCGGCGCGAATCCCTGGACCACCTGCTCGACGTCCTGCGGGTACACATTGCGGCCCTGGAAGATCAGCAGTTCCTTGCACCGCCCGGTGACGAAGAGCTCCCGGTCGAAGACCGTGCCCAGGTCGCCGGTGCGGAGGAAGCCGCTCTCCCCGTCGGCGGTGACCGCGTGGAAGATCTCCTCGGTGGCGTCCTCCCGCTGCCAGTAGCCCACGGCCACGCTGGCGCCGCGCAGCCAGATCTCCCCGACCTGCCCGTCCGCCAGCACCTCGCGCGTCTCCGGGTCCACCACCCGCAGGTCGAACCCGTGGACGCGGCCGCTGCTGACGAGGGTCAGCGACAGCTCGCCGTCGACCGCCTCCTCCAGCTGGTTGCGCTCCAGCGAACGGGCGCTGACGGTCCGTACCACCGGTTCGGTGAGCAGCGGCGATCCGGAGACGCCCAGCGTGGCCTCGGCCATGCCGTAGCCCGGGTGCAGCGCGCCGCGACGGAAGCCGGCTGCGGCGAAGCGGTCGGCGAAGTCCGCCAGGGTCTGCGCGCGGATGGGCTCGGAGCCGTTGAGCGCGGACCGCCACGAGGACAGGTCGAGGCCGGCCAGCTGCTCGTCGGTGACCCTGCGGGTGCAGAGGTCGTAGGCGAAGTTGGGGCCGCCGCAGAGGCTGACCTGGTAGTCGGACACCATCTCCAGCCAGCGGTAGGGCCGCTTGAGGAAGGAGGTCGGCGACATCAGGACGAGGGTGCTGCCCAGGTGCAGCGCGTGCAGCAGGAAGCCGATCAGGCCCATGTCGTGGAAGTACGGCAGCCAGGAGCCCAGCATGTCCCCGTCGGTCGTGCCCAGGACGTCCTTCAGGACCTCCTGGTTGGCGAGGAGGTTGCGGTGGGACACCATGACGCCCTTGGGGTCGCTGGTCGACCCCGAGGTGTACTGCAGGAACGCCAGGTGCGAGGGGCCGAACCCGGGCTTGGTCCAGGCGTCGGGGTCGGCCGGGACGGGTCCGTCCGTCGCCAGGCACTCGACCTGGTCGAGGCCCTCGCGCTCCAGCCAGGCGGTCACCGCGGCGTGGCTCTCCAGGTCGGTCAGCACCACGCCGATCCCGGCGTCGCGGACGATCCCGCCGACGCGGTTGGCGGCCTGGCCGTGCCCGTCGGGGAGCGGCGAGGGCACCGCGACCACCCCGGCGTAGAGGCAGCCGGCGAAGGCCTTGGCGAATTCGAGCCCGTTGGCGTAGAGCATCAGCACCCGCTCCCCGAGCAGGTCTCGCTCCTGCAGCCAGGCGCCCAGGTGCCTGGCGCGCAGGTCCAGCTGCTGGTAGGTCACATGCTCCGGCTCTACCGCGGTACTGCTGTCGTGCAGAAAGATGTACGCGTCCTGGTCGGGCCGCTCGGCAACCCGGTGGAGCAGGAGTTCGGTGAAGGTCGGAAAGCTCGGCACGTTCTTCCCCTTGTTCGCGGGAGTCGGCGGGCTGCGCCGCTGGTACCGCTTACGCTCACCGACCCTGCTAAAGGGGAGCTTGCGGCTTGTTACCCGCCGGTAGCGTCCGGTGCGCGCCGCTGACCGGCCGTTCCGCTGGGGGTATCAGCCGGCCGTGCTCGATGGTGAATCCCGCCTCGACCAGGTGGTCGCGGGCCTGCTCGAAGACCGACACCACCCGCAGTGAGGTGTGCAGGCACAGCCCGGCCATCGGCAGCTCCACCAGGGCGGCCATCAGCAGGGACTCCGCCAGCTCGCCGCGGGTGGACGAGGTCATCACGTCGAACCAGGCGTCGGTCACCAGCAGCGCACCGGCCGCCGCAGTGATGGTGGCGCTCTTCGGCGAGACCCTGAGGATGCGCACCGCCGCCCCGGTGAACACGATGATCAGCAGGGCGTCGAAGCCGCCCCAGGCGACATCCCAGTGGGCCGCCGTCGTGGCCGAAGGCAGGGTGATGAACAGCAGGACGGTCCAGGGGACCAGCACCAGCGCGGAGCCGAGGAAGAGCAGTGCCAGACGAGGCGTCACCACCCTTTCCCGGTGGTCCTCCGAGCCGTTCTCGAACATCGCGGGCGGCCGCAGGAACCCCGGTAGCCGCCCCTCCCATCCCTGATGGCTTGTCATGGGCGAATCGTGGCACGGGAGGTCGGGGTGCGGCGCGTGCGCTTCAGCGGAACGCAAGCAGGCGAAGCGAGTCTGAATCGATCCACTTCGGAGGCATGAACGACGAAAGAGGAAGATCGCCGTGCCGACAGCCAATGGCAAGCACCCGGGCAGTACGAGCATCCCGTCCCGTCGCACCTCCGAGGTGCGGCTGCGGTTCCGCACCATCCACGGCCACCGGCGGGCGTTCCGGGTGGCGGGCAAGGGGCCGGCGCTGCTGCTGATCCACGGGATCGGGGACTCCTCCGACACCTGGGCCGACGTCATCCCCGGTCTGGCCGCGCACTACCGGGTGATCATTCCCGACCTGCTGGGGCACGGTGCCTCGGACAAGCCCCGCGCCGACTACTCGGTCGGCGGCTATGCCAACGGGATGCGGGACCTGCTGTCCGTCCTCGGTGTCGAGCGGGCCACCCTGGTCGGCCACTCCCTCGGCGGCGGGGTGGCCATGCAGTTCGCCTACCAGTACCCGGAGCGCACCGAGCGCCTGGTGCTGGTCGCCACCGGTGGCGTCGGCCGCCAGGTCACCCCGCTGCTGCGGGCGGCCGCGATCCCCGGGGCGGAGCTCGCCCTGATGGCGCTTCAACTGCCGGGTATGGGACTGACCATGACCGCCGCGGTCCGGCTGATGCAGAAGCTGGACTACGGTCTCGGCCTCGACGCCCCGGATCTGCTGCGGGTGATCGACGCGCTGCCCGACGCGGCGGCCCGCAGCGCGTTCGTGCGGACCCTGAGGGCCGTGGTCGACCGTCGTGGCCAGGTCGGCACCATGATGGACCGCACCTACCTGACCGCGGGCATGCCCTCGATGCTGGTGTGGGGCGGCCGGGACCAGGTGGTGCCCGCGCTGCACGCCGGGCTCGCCCATGTGGCCATGCCGGGAAGCCGGTTGGAGATCTTCGAGGACGCCGGGCACTTCCCCTTCCGGTCGGACCCGCAGCGATTCGTCTCCGTGGTCCACGACTTCATCCAGACCACCCGGCCGGCCCACTTCAGCCCCGAGGAATGGCGCACCATGCTCCGCACCCGCCACCCGAACCCCCGCCTGATCCGTGTCTCCTCCCCCCGGCCGGCGGTCTCCGCCGTCGCCGGGCGGGAGACGCGACGGGCCGGGGGCAACCACATCCGCCTCACCCCCAACGCGGTCGGACGCTGACCGCGGGCGGGGCGGGGGGAGGGGAGACGACGATGACCTTCAGATCCCGACGGACCACGAGCGGATCCGTCCTGCCCGCGCGGCCCGCACGGCCCGCTCCCGGACAGATCGACCTCTGGATCCTCGATGCCACACCCGACCAGGCCGAGTTCGCGCGCCGGATCGTCGAGAACACCCCGGTCCTCGACGACTCGGCGCGGCGGCGGGCCGACCGCTTCGTGCACCCCCGGCTGCGCGACGGCCACCTGGTGGCCCAGGTCGCGCTCAGACTGGCCATCAGCAGGTACCTCGGCACGGATCCCGGGCAGCCGGTGCTGAGCCGGGCGCCCTGCCCGACCTGCCGACGGGCCCACGGGCGGTCGCTGATCGCCGGGTCCGGGGCCGATTCGCTGCAGTTCTCGGTCGCCCACGCGGGCGGGCTCGCCGTCTGCGCCATCGCCGCCACGCCCGTCGGACTGCAGATGGCGGACGTGCACACGGTGCCCTGGCACGCGGTGGACGGACTGCTGCACCCGGCCGAGAAGGTACTGGTCGACCGGGTCCCCGCGGACCGGCGTCCGCTGGCCGCGCTCACCTGCTGGGTGCGCAAGGACGCCTATCTGCGCGGCAGCGACACCGGTCTGGACCTGGACCCGGCCGCCGTCTACGTGGGGCTGGGACCCGCGTTCGCCGACGGTGCGTCCGCCCGCGCGCTCGCACCCCCGGGGTGGGGCCTGCTGCCGATCTCGATCCCCGGCGTCCTGGCGGCAGCCGCCCTCTCGCTGCCGGAGGGGGTGGCCCGGCCGCTGCTGCACGCCCGCTACACCGACCTGGGGAAGCTGCTTCCGCAGTAGTAAATAAAACAGACGAGTCGGGAATGTCCTGGCGATTATGCGGACCCGATTCACGCACAGTGACCCGATCTATACTCCGGAATGAAGTGTTCGTGATCGCTCGGCCGCACGCCCGTCGTGCGGCCGGGACGGAGCATAGGGGGCGGACTGCGATGTCCGAAGATGCGGGTGTTTCGTTCAATATCCTTGGCGCTTTGGAGTGTTGGAGCAACGGCAGACAGGTGCCCCTGGGCGGGCCGCTGCAGGAGCGGATGGTGGTGACGCTGCTGCTGGAGGCCAACCGGGTGATCCCCCTGTCGCGTCTGGTCGAGACGGTCTGGGAGGGAGTGGCGCCCGCGACCGCCGTGCACCAGATCCGCAAGATGGCCTGGGACCTGCGAAAACGAATACCCGGCGGGGCGGACGTGCTGCAGACCGGAGGTCTCGGCTACCAGGCGGTGGTCTCCGAGGAGCAGTTGGACCTCAGCCTGTTCAACGTCCGGCTGCGCCGGGCCAGGGCCGCGGCCGCGGCCGGGCTTCGGGAGAACGCGGTGGAGCAGCTGCGGGCCGCGCTGGACCTGTGGCGCGGTCCACTGCTGTCCGGCGGTGGCGGCACCGTGCTGGAGGCGGCCGCAACCGAGTTGGGGGAGGTGCGCGGGGCGGCCACCGAGGAGCTGATCGGGCTGCGGCTCGATCTGGGCGCGGGTTCCGAACTGGTGGGCGAGCTGCGCCGGTTGGTCGCCGAGTACCCCCTGCGGGAGCGGCTGCGGGGCCAGTTGATGCTGGCGCTGTACCGATCGGCCCGGCAGGCCGAGGCGCTGGAGGAGTACGTCAAAATACGCGAGTTACTCTCCGACGAGGTGGGCATCGACCCCTGCGCCGAACTGGTGCAGTTGCACGGCGACATCCTGCGCGGCAGCCCGGCACTGTCCGTCCCCGCCGCGGGGCCGGTCGTGCCGGTCGAGATCGCTCCCCACCGGCCGCAGCGGCAGCGCAATGCCGACGCCCCCTCCTCGCTGCCGCGTTTCCTGCCGGATTTCACCGGCAGGGAGAAGGAGGTGGCCGATCTGGTCGCGCTCGCCCAGCCCGGCCCGCAGATGAAGATCATCTCCCTGGAGGGAATGGGCGGCTCCGGCAAGACGGCCCTGGCCGTGCGGGTCGCGCACACCCTCGCCGAGCAGTACCCGGACGGGCAGCTCTGGGTCGATCTGTCCGGGTTCACCCCGGGCCAGTCCGCGTTGGACCCGGCGGTGGCGCTGGACGTGCTGCTGCGCACCCTCGGGGTCCCCGGGGACCGGATCCCGGACGGACTGCTCAACCGGATCGCGCTGTGGCGGGTCACCACTGCCCAGCGTCGGCTGCTGATCGTGCTGGACAACGCCTCGGAGTCGGAGCAGATCCATCCCCTGCTGCCGGCTGCGCCGGAGTGCCTGGTGCTGATCACCAGCCGGGTGCGGCTGTTCGACGTGGACGGCGCACAGGTGGTGCCGGTGGACGTGCTCACCCCGGAGGACAGCACCCGGCTGCTGGTCCAGGTGCTCGGCGAGGAGCGTGTCGCCGCCGAACCGGAGGCCGCGCTGCAGCTGATCGAGCTGTGCGGCAGGCTGCCGCTGGCGCTGCGGATCGCCGCAGGTCGCCTGGCCGCCCGCCCGCGCTGGTCGCTCGCGAACATGGGGGACCGGCTGGGCCTGCAGACCAGGAGGCTGCATGAACTGCGCGGTGGCAACCGTGGCATGGCGGCCTGCATCAGCCTGTCCTACCTGGCGATGGCCGCCGACGCCAGGGTCGCCTTCCGCCGCCTGGGCGCCCTCCCGGTCCAGGACTTCGACGCACACGTGGCGGCGGCGCTGCTGGACGTCACGGTCGACGACGCCATGGAGCAGCTGGAGCACCTGGTGGACGTCAACCTGCTGGGGCAGCACGCCGACGACCGCTACACCTTTCACGACCTGGTGCGGGACTACGCCCTGGAGGTCGGCGAACCCTGGCGCAGCAAGACGGACCGGCAGGCGCTGGTGCGGCTGATGGACCACTACTACCTGACGCTGCTGGCGGCCTCGGACCGGTTGTACCCGGGCCTGCGGCCGCAGGGACAGTACCCCGACCGGGAGTCGGCCGGCGGCCTGGACTTCCCGGACACCGCCGCGGCTCTGGTCTGGCTGGACCGAGAGCACCCCAATCTGAGCGCGGCGGTCGGGCTCAGCCGGGACACCGGTCTGCACCGTCACGCCGCCCAGCTGCCGCGCTACCTCGCCGATTACCTGCAACTGAATGGATACCACCAGCAGAGCCTGACGCTGAACGAGATCGCGGTCGACTCGGCTGGGAGGCTCGGCGACCCGGAGCAGCTGAAGACGGCCACGGTCAATATCGCGGTCGCCATGTGGGGCCTCGGCCGCTTCCGGGAGGGTCTGGAGTACGCGGAACGGTCCCTGGAGATAGCGGTCGTGCTCGGCGATCCAGCGGCGGAGGCACCCTGCCTCCACCGGATCGGGTCGTTCCACAATGCCCTGGGGGAATTCGACAAGGCACTGCACTACCTGGACCGGGCGCTGCCGATGGCGAAGGCGCACGGGACGCTGCGCGAGCTTGCGTCCACCCTGGTGGCCATCAGCTCGGCCACGGGCTATCTCGGCGACTACGAACGGTCGGCCGTGGCTGCGCGGGAGGCCGTCTCCATCCACCGGCAGTTGGAGCACCGCACCGGCGAGGTGCTCGCCCTGGTGAACCTGGCCAACGCCGAGATCGGCCAAGGGCAGCCGAAGGCCGCGCTGACCCGTCTCACAGAGGCGTGGTCGCTGGCGCAGCTGCAGGCGACCGGCGCCCGCAACGCCCTGGTCGCGGGCCGGTTGGCGGACGTCCAGCTGCTGCTGGGTGATGTGAAGGAGGCCCGGCGCCATCTCGTCCTGATCCGCGAGGCGCTGGGGATGAGGAGCAACGCCACCGTGTCGGTCAGACTGCAGAACACCCTCGGTGCTGTGCACCGCTGCAGCGGCGAGTACCTGCAGGCGCGGCAGTATCTGTGCGACGCGCTGGGGCAGGCGGAGAGCATAGGGTTCCGGATCGGTGCCGCCGAGGCCCTTCAAGGCCTTTCGTTGGTCTCCGAGGCGACCGGGGACACCGCGGTGGCCGCGGAGCAGAGGGAGCGTGCCCAGGAACTGTTCGACGCCATGGGTGTACGGGTCGGGCACATCCGCCTTGCCTGACCAGGCGCCTGCGAGCACAGCGACGCCCGGCCCCTCGGGGGCCGGGCGTCGCTGTGTCAGTGGCCGGGTGGGGCCGAGGTCAGCCGCCGGAGACCGTGCTGCTCGCGACGATCGTGGAGGCCGGATCGGGCCCGTCATCGGCACGTGCGGTCGTGTGGGTGAGCAGCGAGCCCCAGAGGCAGGCCCCCATCAGTAGCGCCCCGACCGCCGCGACGAACGTGTGCCTCTTCATCTGAGTTCTCCCTGGTTGCACTCCAACCCTCCGGACGTGCTCCAGCATTTCGATACCCGGTTCCCGATCATCTTCCCATCAGGTACCCGTAGGTGGAGATGAGATTGGGAACAGAAAGGTATGTCCTCCAGGAAGACTGGAGGCATGAAGTCACGGCCTTTTATCGGAATTGACGCAGTGTTAGCGACCGAATGTCCGCGATCATGACATATGGCTTTGATCCTGAAATTCCCACGCGAATCGGCCGGGCCCCGCTCGTGTCCACGCGCGGGAGGATCGAGCAGATCACCCAGTCCGCTCCGGTGGAACTGCAGCAGGTCCTGCTGCAGTTGGCCGGGGCACTGCCGGGGGTCAGGATCGGCCCCTCCCACATCTGCGTCGCGGGCAGCCGCGCCTGCCACCTGGCCCCGACCATCGCCGTAGGCCCGGCCCAGGCGTTCTTCTCGGGGACCGAGTTCGGTCATATGCACCCGCTCTACGACGGCAGCCTCCACCTCAACCTTCCCGACCGCCTCGCCGAGCGCGTCCTCGCCGCGGGCTGGGGCGCGGGTGCCGAACCCGGGGTCTCGATACTCGTCTACGGGCCTCGCGACGAGGACGAACTGGACATCGTCTGGCAACTACTGCTGGCTGCCTACCGTCATGGCGCGCCGACTCCGGCGCCGGCGGCCGGAGAAGGGACCCACCATGATGCAGACCCGGACCGCCAGGCCGGCCCCGAGCTTCAGCTACCACTTGGTCCACCGGCCCGACACCATTGAGGGGATCATGAACGGCACCACTGCCGCCGTGCCCCAGGAGTTCGGACTGTCCGTGGCGCTGCCCGAGCAGCATCTGCTCTACACGGACGGCCCCGGCCGCCACCACGACCTGCATGTCCCCGTCGAGGCGCTGCGGCGCAGCGCCCTGCTGGTGGCGCACCGCTACTTCCGGGTGCCGGCCGAGCGGCCCGTGGTCTTCTCCACCACCGAGCTGAACGCCGTCGGCGCCGACGCCTGGCTGCGCTCCGCGGAGCCGGGGGAGGCCGGTCTCGACCTGCTGCTGGAGCCGACCGACGTGGTCAACGGGGTGCCGCGCGGCCTGGAGTGCCGGGCCCGACTGCTCCTGGCCGGACGGCCCTGCGGCAGCGCCTCGGCCCGGCTGGTGTTCCTGATGCCGAAGGTCTACCACAACCACCGCACCCGGGGTCGCGCCGCCAGCCGCCTCGGATCGCTGCCGGGGCTGCAGGCACTGACGGTGGATCACAAGGTCGCCCCGTCGGCGGTGAGCCGCACCGATCCGGCCAACGTGGTCATCGGCCGGTGTGAGTACAACGAGGACGACACGCTGACGGTCAGGGTCGCCGCCGACCCGGGCCACCCGGTCTACGCCGAGGGCGCACCCGACCATGTGCCCTTGGTGGTGCTGCTGGAGGCCAGCCGGCAGACCGCGATCCTGCAGGCGTCGCAGCTCCAGGGCTTCGCCCCGGCGGACTGCGTGCTGACCCGCTGGAGCGCCGACTTCCAGGGCTTCGCCGAACCCGACCTGCCGCTGTACTGCTCCGCCTCCGCGGGGCGGCTGGAGCGGGACCCGGAGGGGAGGCCGGTGCTGGAGCTGACCCTGCGCTTCACCCAGGGCTCACGGCAGGTCGGGGCGGTCGAGGCGGCCGTGCTTCAGGCCTGCTGAGGTTCATCAGCGCATGACCAAGGGGGAAACGATGCGATACCGCGTACTGGGTCCGGTGACCCTGCGTCCGCGCACGCCCACTGCGGCGAAGGTGCGGGTGCTCCTGGCGACCCTGCTGGTGCGGGCCAATGAGGTGGTCTCCAGCCAGACCCTGATCGACGAGCTCTGGGGGGACGAGCCGCCCCGGACGGCCGCCACCACGCTGCAGGTCTATGTCTCCCAACTGCGCAACCTGCTCGCCGACCAGGCCGAGTACCGCGGTCCCCGGGACAGCCTGCTGCGGACCCAGCCGCCCGGGTACCGCATCCAGGTCGGCCCGGAGGAGCTGGACCTGGCCCGCTTCGAGATCCTGCACGACTCCGGCCGCCGGGCCTACGAGGGCGGCGACTACGAGAAGGCCGGCCTGTGGCTCAGGGAGGCCCTCGCGCTGTGGAGCGGTGCGGCGCTCTCCGGGATCCCGCACGGCCCGCTGCTGTCCGCCGCGGCCGTGCACCTGGAGGAGTCCAAGGTGGCCGTGCTGGAGCAGCGGATAGCCGCCGACCTGCGGCTCGGTCGGCACTCCGAGCTCATCGCCGAGCTGCTGGCGATGGCCGCCGAGCACCCCTACCGGGAGGCGCTGCACGCTCATCTGATGGTGGCGCTCTACCGCTCGGAGCGGCAGTCCGACGCGCTGCAGGCGTTCCGCAGCATCCGCCGGGCGCTGATCGACGAGCTGGGCGTGGAGCCGGGCCCGAGGCTGGCGCGGTTGCACGAGCGCATCCTGCGTTCCGATCCCGCGCTGGTCTGGCAGGAGCGGAAGCCGGCCGTCGGCCGCCCCCCGGTGTCCTGGCTGCCCCCGGCCGCCGGCGACCTGGTCGGCCGGGACAGGATGCTGGCCTCGGCGGCCCGCATGATACAGGGCGAGGGGGAGGGCGGGTCGGCGCGCCTGCTGGTCGTGTCCGGGAACTCCGGCGTCGGCAAGACCGCCTTCGCGGTGGAACTGGCCAGGCGGCATGCCGAGTTGTTCCCGGACGGCCAGGCGCTGGTGGCGCTGCGCGGCGCCCGCGGCGAGGCGCTGGACCAGGCCGCCGCCGCGGCCGCGGTGCTGCACCGGGTCGAGCCGGGTCCGGCACGGGCCACCGCGCGCAGCGACGCGCCGCAGGAGCTGGAGCGTGCGCTGCACGGACGGCGACTGCTGCTGGTCCTGGACGACGCGGTCTCCGAGGCACAGGTGCGCCCGGTGGCCGCGGCGCTGGACGACGGGCTGCTGCTGGTCACCAGCCGGCGCAGCCTGGTCGGCCTGGACGACGCGCGGCAGCTGACCCTGGACGTGCTCACCCTCGCCGACGCCCAGCGGCTGCTGACCGCCGTCGTCGGGGTGCCCATGGCCGAGGACCCCGCGGCGGCCCGGGAGATCGCCCGCCTCTGCGGACGTCTGCCGCTCGCCCTGCGGGTGGCCGGGGCCGCCCTGAACGCGCGGCCGCACTGGACCGCCGCCACGCTCGTCGAGCGGCTGGCCGACCAGCGGACCGCACTGGACCTGCTCTCCGTCGGCGACCTGGATGTGCGGGCCGCGCTGATGGTCGGATACCGCGAGCTCGGCGACGTCGATCAGCGGGCCTTCCGGCTGCTGTCGATCGCCCCCGCGCCGGGGTTCGCCCGGTGGAGCGCCGCGGTGCTGCTGGGGGTCTCCCCGGTCCAGGCCGAGCAGCGGCTGGAACTGCTGGTGGAGGCGCGGCTGCTGGAGAACGCGGGGGCCGCCCGGGACTCGGAGCACCGCTACGGCTACCACCGGCTGCTGCGCTCCCTCGCGCAGGAGCAGTTGCTGGACACCGAGAGCGCGGAGCAGCGCCGTGACGCCGCCGACCGGCTGGGCCGCGCCTATCTGGCCCTGGCCCGGTACGCCGACGGCCTGCTGATGCCGGGGCGATCGCTGGCGCCGGCCCATGGTGGCACGGGCGGTTCCGCGGGCCGGCTGGACCCGGCCCGCATCGTCGGCAGCTCCCCGGTGCACTGGTTCCAGGAGGAGTGCCAGGGCCTGCTGGACGCGGTGCACCATGCCGGCGAGGCCGGGAACTGGGCCCTGGTCCTGGAGTTGACCCGGGCCATGTCGGGCTATCTGGAGGCGGCCGCACGCTGGGGCGAGTGGGCCGAGGTGCTGGACCTCGCCATGAACGCGGCCGTCGCCGGAGGGAACGACGAGGCCAGGGCGGATGTGCTGCGCATGCTCGGCGACCTCGCCTGGCAGCAGCGCCGGACCGCGGTGGCGTCCGGGTACTACACCGACGCGAGGGAGCTGTTCGAGCGGGCCGAGGATCGGTCAGGAGCGGTGCGCTGCCTGATCGGAGCGGGTGACTGCGCCCTGAGCGAGGGCGATCCCGGCCTGGCGGAGCAGTGCTACCGCGAGGCGTGGGACCGCGTCCCCGCGGGCCTGGACGAGCGCGCCTCGGTGGACGCCAGGCGCGGCCTGGCGCTGGTGGCGCTGGTGTGCGGCCGGGCCGAGGACGCGCTGCAGAGCTTCCAGGAGTTCACCGAGGCCGCCGAGCACCTGGGCGACCAGCGCCTGGCGCGGTTCGGGCAGCGCAATGTCGAGCGGATCCTGGAGCATCTGGTCGACTGGTCGCACAGCCAGCGGATGCCGCCGCCCCTGGTCGTGGAGGCCCGTCCGGGCGTCTGGCTGGTGCAGGCGGTGGCCGGGGCGGACCTCTGAGGGACGCGCGTTCATCGGTTGTGGATCGCCTGTTGATGGCCGCCCGGGATGGTTGCCCCCATACCGCGGACCCGCGTGCGGTCGATTGCAGGGAGCTCGCTCGGATGCATGCCAGGTTTCCCCAGGAGGTGGCCTCCGCCCTGGCCAGGGCGGGCTGGTTCCCCGGCCGCAGGCTGCGGCCGCGAACGGAGCAGTGGATCGGCGCGCTGCACGGCCATGTCTCCCCGGACGGGCACCGGCACTCGGTGTTCCCCGCCGCGGTCGAGGCCTGGGCCGAGTTCGGGGAGCTGACGGTCGATCTGGACGGAGCGGGCCGCTTCCTCGCCCGTACCCCCTTCACCATCAACCCCATGGCGGGACTGCACCGGCCGCGCACCCTGGCCGACCTCGGCCGCGCCCTGGGACTGGGGCTGGCCCCGCTGGGGGAGGAGCACATCAGCCAGGCGCTGCTGGCGATCGATGCCATGGGCAGGGTCCACAGCCTGGACAGCAGCGGGGACTGGTTCCTCGGCGAGACCGTGGACCAGGCCCTGACCACGCTGATCGCGGGCACCGCCCCGGCCCGGCTGGCTCTGCACGCGTAGATCGGTCGAAAACGTCGTTGAGCCGATGTTTATCGGCACTCCCTACAGTCCCGACCGTGCTGACAGTCAACGAAGCGGGCCACGGCCCCAGGATCGCCGCCCTCGGCCCACTGCGCGCCTGGGCCGGAGGGTTCGCGCTGCACCCGGGATCCCCCGAGCAGCGTGCCGTCCTCGCCATGCTGGCGCTGCGGGCCGGCCGGCCCGTGGCGCTGGGCGACCTGGTCGACGGGGTGTGGGGGGCTGAGGCCCCCGCCGATGCCTCCGGAGCGGTCAGGGCCTGCGCGCTCCGGATCCGGCGCACGCTCGCGCTCGGACGCACGGCGCGCGAGTGCCGGGCGTCCGGCTCGCTGTTCCTGCATCTCGTGGGCGACGGCTATGTCCTCGAGATCGACCCCGAGCGGGTGGACGCCCTGGTCTTCGAACGCCTGATCATCCGGGCCGCCCGGATGCAGTGGCGGTCCGCCGGGGAGTCCGGCGAACTGCTGGACCGGGCCCTCGCGCTCTGGTCGGGTACCGCGTTGACGGGTGTCGTCGGACCGTTCGCCGCAGCCGAGCGGCTCCGCCTGGAGCGGCTGCGCCTCAGCGCGATCGAACTGGCGGTGCTGCCCTCGGCGGAGCTGCTGGAGCCGACCCGGTGACGCAATGACAGCGACCGCACCTGCCGCCGACGCGGACTGGTGCGGTCGCTGTTCCCCCGGTGCCGGTGCGGACCCCCGTCCGCACCCTTCGGCTACTCCCAGATCATGTTCCCGTTGGGAACGTCCCCGGACTTCTCGGTGGTGGCCGGGGCCGCCGGGGCCTCCTCGGCCTCCGGCGCGGTGGCCTTGGCCGCCTCCGCCTCCTCGGTGTCCGGAACCGACGTCTCGTGCTGGGTCGTGTCGCTCATGCTGATCCCTCCGTCTGATGGTGATCCCCCTACCGGTGTTCGCCCGCTCCCCCCCGGCGGGCGAACACCGGAACCCGCAGTCTCACGCGGGAGGATAAATATCCAATAAACTAGGGCAGCCAGGCCAATCTCTGGAATCAGCCGACAGCGGTGTACGGTCGTCGCGAACGTCATAGTCCGACGTTGACTCGGGGGAACCGCCATGCGTAAGCATCGTGAGCTCGCAGAAGGAGCCGCGCGCCTGGACTTCCGCCTGCTCGGCGCGCCCTCCGCCCGCCGCGACGGGGAGCCGCTGGACCTCGGATCACCGCAGCAGCAGGCCATCCTTGCGGTGCTGCTGCTGCACGGCGACCACGCGGTCAGCACCCAGGAGCTGATCGACGCCGTCTGGGGGGAGGGCTCCCCGCCCCAGGCCCTCGCCGCACTGCGCACCTATGTCTCCAGGCTGCGCCAGGCACTGGAGCCGGACCGGCCGTCCAGGGCCCCCGCCGAGTTCCTGATCTCGGTCCCCGACGGCTATGCCCTGAGACTGCTGCCCGAGTCGCTCGACGTCTCCGTGTTCGAGCAGCGGGTGGCCGACGCGACGGCCGCCCGGGCCGAGGGCGACGCGGTGGCCGCCCAGGAGCTGCTGACCGAATCGCTCGCCCAGTGGCACGGCTCCCCGCTCGCGGGAGTCCCCGGCCCCTATGCCGAGAGCCAGCGCAAGCGGCTCGCCGAGCAGCGCCTGGTCGCCCAGGAGACCTGGTTCGAGGGTGAGCTGGCGCTCGGCCGGTCCGGAGAGGCTGTGCCGGCGCTGACCGTGCTGGCGACCGAGCACCCGCTGCGCGAGGGGCTGCGTGCCCTGCTGATGCTGGCGCTCTACCGCAGCGGTCGGCAGGCCGAGGCGCTCGGTGTGTACGCCGACACCCGGCGGCTGCTGATCGACGAACTCGGCGTCGAGCCGGGGCCGGAACTGGCCGAGGTGCACAGCCGGATCCTCGCCGCCGACACCGATCTGCTCGCCGCACCCGCCTCCGCGGTACCGGACGCCGCCGTCGCCGCGAAAGTGGTGCCCGGTCAGCTCCCGGCGGACATCGGCGACTTCACCGGCCGGGGACGGCTCGTCAGCGAGCTCGGTGAGCGGCTCCAGCACAAGGACAGCTCGGCCGTGGTCATCTCCGCGCTCGCGGGGATCGGCGGCGTCGGCAAGACCACCCTCGCCGTGCACGTCGCCCATCAGCTGCGCACCGAGTTCCCCGACGGGCAGCTCTACATCGACCTGCGCGGCGCAGGATCGGTGCCCAGCGACCCGCACTCGGTCCTGGCCGACTTCCTCGGCGCGCTGGGCATCCCGGCCGGGAACGTGCCCGAGAGACTGGAGCAGCGCTCCGCCCTGTACCGCTCGCTGCTGGCCGACCGGCGGATGCTGATCCTGCTGGACAACGCCCGCGACGCCTCCCAGGTGCGTCCGCTGCTGCCGGGCGTGGCCGGCTGCTCGGTGCTGGTGACGACTCGTTCGCGGATGACCGGGCTGCCCGGCGCCCAGGTCCTCGACGTGGAGGTGCTCGACCCGGAGGAGTCGATCGCGATGTTCGCGGCCATCGCCGGGGAGCAGCGGGTGGCCGCCGAACCCGAGGCGGCCCGTGAGGTGGTGGCCGCCTGCGCCTATCTGCCGCTGGCCGTCCGGATCGTCGCCTCCCGCCTTGCCGCGCGCCGCAACTGGACCGTGGCGACCCTGGCCGCCCGGCTGGCCGACGAACGCAGCCGCCTCGACGAGCTGCAGATCGCCGACCTGGCCGTGGAGACCACCTTCCACCTGGGGTACACCCAGCTGAAACCGCGCCAGGCCAGGGCCTTCCGGTTGCTGTCGCTCGGAGACGGCCCCGACTTCTCCCTGGCCGCGGCCGCGGTCGTGCTCGATCTGGGGCTGGAGGAGGCGGAGGACCTGCTGGCCTCGCTGGTCGATGTCGGACTGCTGGAGGAGCCCGCCCTCGACCGCTACCGCTACCACGACCTGCTGCGGCTGTTCGCCCGGCGGCAGTCGGCGGAGGCGGACACCGACGAGGAGCGCTCCGCGGCGATGTCCCGGTTGACCGGCTTCCTGCTGGCCACCATCGGCCATGCCTTCGCCGCGCTGGAGCCCGACGAGCTGCTCGCCGAGCAGCTGTCCGCCACGGCGCAGCCCGGGCAGCCGCTGGGCTCCCCGGCGCAGGCGGTGTCCTGGCTGACGGCCGAGCGTGCGACGCTGCTCGCGGTGGCCGCGCAGTCGGCGGCGGAGGGCGGCGTCGGTCAGCTCCGGCAGGCGGTCGACCTGCTGCTGGCCTGGGTCTGGCTGATGGACGGCGGGGAGGCCTACCACTCCGAGTTCCGGCGGACGCTGACGGCGCTGGGCGAGGCGGCCCACCGGCACGGCGACGTCCGCTCCGAGGCCCGCGCCCGTGAGGTGCTGGGCACCCTGTACTACCAGGGCGGCGACTACGGCCAGGCGCAGGCCGAGGCCAGGACCGTGCTGGAGCTGACGGCGGAGGGGGCCGACCCGGCCGCCCGCTATCTCGCGGCCAACCGCCTGGGCATCGTGCTCGGCACCATCGGGCAACTCGCCGACGCGCTGCCCTACTTCGAGGAGTCCCACGCGCTGTGCCGGACGTTCGGCAACTTCAGCGCCGAGGCCGTGGTGCTCGCCAACCTCGCCCGGGCCCAGATCGCGGCGGATCGGATGGACCTGGCCGTGGCGACGGCCCGGCAGGCCGTGAGCACCGCCGAGCTCTGCCGCAACCTGGTCGTGCTCGCGGACACGCGCTACCAGCTGGGCCTGGTGCTCTACCGGACGGGACGCCCCGACGAGGCGAGCGCGGTCCTGCTCGACGCCCTGCCCTCGTTCGCGTCCCAGCAGCGGGAGCGGATGCTGGGGCTGACCCAGGCCAGGCTGGCGGAGTCGCTGCTGGCCTGCGGACGGGCGGCCGAGTCGCTGCACCATGCGGAGCAGGCGCTGGCCCTCGGTCATGAGATCACCGGCTGGTACGGCAACGGGCTGGCCCAGAGCGCGCTGGGGCAGGCGCTGCTGAGCCTCGGCGAGGCGGACCGCGGCCGGAGCTGCCTGGTCGAGGCCCAGGCGATCTTCGAACGGCTGGGCGTGCCGGAGGCGAAGCTGATCCAGGAACGCCTGGATCAGGCAGGGCCTCCCGTCACGGGTTGACCAGCCCCGCGTCATGGGCGATCAGCCCGGCCTGGGTGCGGTTGGAGCAGCCCAGTTTCTCCAGGGTCCGCGACACATAGCCCTTGATCGTGGCCTCCGACAGGTACAGCCGGGCCGCGATCTGCGCATTGGACAGCCCCTCTCCGAGGCAGGCCAGTACCTCGGCCTCCCGCTCGGTCAGCGACGCGACCAGCTTCCGCGCGCTCTCGCGGGAGGTGAGCCCGTCGGTCGAGGCCGCGATCAGTCGGCGGGCGGCGGCCGGGGACAGCACGGTGTGGCCCTCGGCGGCGACCCTGACCAGCCCGATCAGCTCCTCCGGCGGCGTGGACTTGACCAGGAAGCCCCGGGCCCCTGCCCGCAGGGCGCGCAGCACGTACTGGTCGGCGTCGAAGGTGGTCAGCACCACGATGACGGGCGGGTCGGCGAGTTCGCCGATCAGCCGCTCGATCGCGGTCAGCCCGTCGGTGCCGGGCATCCGCAGGTCCATCAGCACCACGTCGGGACGGCTGCGCAGGACCGCCTCGACGCCGGCCGCGCCGTCGTGCGCCTCGTCGACGACCTCGATGTCCCCGGCGGTGCCGAGGATGGTGCGCAGGAACACGCAGACCATCGGCTCGTCGTCGACCACCACAACCCTGATCACCGGTCACACCACCGAATCCGCCGTCGCCACATATGCGGGGAGCACGGCTTCCACGCGGTACCCGCCGTCCGGCGTACGCCCGGCGCTCAACGTACCGTGGACCAGCTCGATCCGCTGCCGCAGATTGGCCAGCCCCAGGCCGGAGCCGGTGCCGACCAGCGCGCTGCTGGGCGGGGCGGTCGGCGGGGTGTTGCGGACGGTGACCCGCACCTGATCGGCGCCGTACTCGACCCGCACGGTCACCCGCGCGCCGGGCGCGTGCTTGCGGACATTGGTCAGCGCCTCCCGCACGGTCCGGTAGGCGGTGCGTCCGACCACCGGGGAGGCCAGCGCCCGGTCGCCCTCCTCGACCAGCTCCACCGGCGTCCCCACCGACGCCGACTCCGCGGCCAGCGCGGCGATGCCCTCCACCGAGGGCGTCCGGTCCCCCTCCGGCTCGGTGCGCAGGATGCCGACCAGGTCCCGTAGCTCGTCCAGGGCCTGGCAGCCGGCCGCCCGCAGCTCCTCCGCCGCCTGCCGGGTGGCCTCGTCGGTCGCGGTCATCTGCAGCGCGCCGGCCTGGAGCACCATCAGGCTCACCCGGTGGGTCACCACGTCGTGCATCTCACCGGCCAGCCGGGCGCGCTCCTCGGTGCGGGCCTGCTCGGCGAGCAGGTGCCGCTCGCGCTCGGCCCGCTCGGCCCGTTCGGTGAGCGCGGCCAGCAGCCGGCTGCGGGTGTAGAGGTACAGCGCCACCAGCGGCCCGAGCGCGGTGCGGACCACCGCGATGGCGATGACCGAGGCCGAGGGCTCCCAGACCCGGGCGACCACGGCGGTGAGCACGGCGAGGGTGATGAGCACCGTCCGCCGGTTCCACCGGTCGCCCCGGTAGAACACCGGACCGTAGGCGGCCAGCTCGGTGGCGAACGGCGCCCAGACGTTCCCGGAGTGCGCGGGGGTCAGCGCCCCGATGGGCGAGACCAGCAGGGTCACCGCGAGGGTGAACGCGCCCAGCACGGTGACCACCGTGAGCGGCGCCCTGCGGCGGAAGACCAGCGAGAGGCAGGCGAGCACCTGCAGGCCCAGCAGGGACCAGGCGAGGGCGCCGGGCCGGGCCGGCCACCAGGTGGCCCCCCACAGGGTCGCCCCGGTGTCGAGCAGGGCGAAGAAGACGGCGATCGCCACGTCAAGGGCGACCCGGCGCAGGCGGTGCCACAGCTCCTCGGTCATGCCGTCACGCTAGGACACGGCCGGGGTCCCGGAGCCGTTCCCGGGCCCGGAGCAGACCATCGGCGGGGGCGGAACCCTACCTTCGTCGTGCCGTGGGCAGACCGCCTGCCCTGCCGCACGGCGCCTCCGAGGCGTGCAATGGATGCATGGACATCGAAGCAGTGGTCGAGGTCGAGGGGCTCCGCAAGAGCTACGGCCGGGTACAGGCCGTGCACGGGGTCGGCTTCACCGTCCGGCACGGCGAGATCTTCGCCCTGCTGGGGCCGAACGGAGCCGGGAAGACCACCACCCTGGAGATCCTGGAGGGGTTCCGCGGCCGTGACGCCGGACAGGTCAGGGTCCTGGGCATCGACCCCGGCAACCGGGCCGACGGCCGGGCGCTGCGCGAGCGGATCGGGCTGGTGCTGCAGGACATCGCGGTCGAGCCGTATCTGACGGTCCGCGAGACGGTCGCCCGCAACGCCGGCTACTACCCGGCGCCGCGCGACGTGGACGAGGTGGTCGGCCTGGTCGGTCTGGCCGGACTGGGGCGCCGCAAGGTCAGGACGCTGTCCGGCGGCCAGAAGCGCCGCCTGGACCTGGCCCTTGGCATGATCGGCGGCCCCGCGCTGCTGTTCCTGGACGAGCCGACGACCGGGTTCGACCCGAGTGCCCGCCGCAGCGCCTGGCAGCTGGTCCGCGATCTGCGGGACGCGGGCACCACCATCCTGCTCACCACGCACTACATGGAGGAGGCCCAGGAGCTGGCCGACCGGGTGGCCGTGATCGCCGACGGCCGGATCGTCGCCGAGGGCACCCCGGCCACGCTCGGCGGACGCGACACCGCCAGGGCGCGCATCCGCTTCGTCCTGCCCGAGGGCTGCACCGCCGCCGACCTCCCGCTCGCCGCCACCGCGGGGGCGGGCGACGGCACGGTCACCGTGGAGACCGGGGAGCCGACCCGGGCGCTGCACCGGCTGACCGGCTGGGCGCTGGAGCGCGGTGCGGTGCTCGACCGGCTGGAGGTCGACCGGCCGAGCCTGGAGGACGTCTATCTGCGGCTGACCGATGGAGGGACACGATGACAACGACCACCGCCGAACGGGGAGCGCGTCCGCTGCGCCGCGACCTGCCGCTGCTGTGGCACCAGATCCGCTACGAGCAGCTGACCTTCTGGCGCAATCCGCAGGCCGCGTTCTTCACCTTCGTCTTCCCGGTCGTGGCCATCGCCGTCTTCGGCGCGCTGTTCGAGGGCGGAGGGCCCAGCTCCTACTTCGACGGGCTGACCCCCCTGCAGTACTACGTGTCCACCTTCGCCGCGGTGTCGGTGCTGGGCTCCTGCTACAGCCAGCTGGCGATCGTGCTGTCGGACCGCAGGCAGAACGGGATACTCAAGCGGGTGCGGGCGACCCCGCTGCCCGCCTGGATGTACTTCGCCGGCCTGCTGGCGCACTGCCTGGTGGTGTGCACCGTGGACGTGCTGATGATCTTCGGTGTCGGCCGCCTCTACGGTGTGCCGCTCCCCGGCCCCTCCCAGTGGCCCGCGATCGCGGCGGCGCTGGTGCTCGGCGCGGCGAGCTTCTGCGCGCTGGGCGTCGCGGTGGCCTCGCTGATCCGCAACTCCGAGGCCGCACCGGCGGTCGTCCAGTTCGTGCTGTTCCCGCTGATGTTCATCTCCGGTACCTACCTGCCCGTCAACTCCGGCCTGCTGAAGCGGATCTCCGGCGCGCTGCCGGTGCGGCCGTTCAACCAGGCGCTGATGGGCCCGTTCGCGGAGCACAGCGGCTTCGCCTGGAGCAGCCTCGGCGTGCTGCTCGCCTGGGGCGCCGTCGGTGCGATCGTCGCCGTCCGGCGCTTCCGCTGGGATCCGCGGCCGCAGTGAACGACCGCACCGACGGTGGTCAGCGAGCCGCCGGGGACTCCTGCTCCGCCCTCGCACAGGTCTCCAGGATGACCCCGGCGACCTGCTCGGGGGCGTCGTTCATCGGGACGTGGCCGCAGCCGGGCAGCCGGACCAGCCGTGCCCCCGGCATCTCCCGCAGCGCCCGGTCGGCCTGGCGGGGCAGCAGCAGCCGGTCGCGGTCGCCCCAGCCGATGGTCACCGGAATGCCGGGGACGTCGCCGGTGAAGCGCACCGCGCGGCCCGAGTTCAGGGTCGGGGTGAAGCCGGTGGCGGTGCGCAGCGCGCGGGTCTCGGCCACGGCCTCGGCCTGGCTGCGCCGGGCGGGGTGGGCGTAGATGCTGCCCAGCAGCAGGGCCCGGCCGCCGGAGGCCCCGGCCAGCCGCTCGACCATCGCCGGCGGCATGGTCCTGGCCCCGGCGCGCATCGACCGCAGGACGGCGAAGGCGTAGCGGCGCTCCCAGGGCTTCCAGAAGCCGGCCGGGGACAGCGCGGTGACCGAGCGGGCCAGCCCGCGCCGTCCCAGCTCCAGGGCCAGCAGCCCGCCGAGCGAGTTGCCCGCGATGTGCGGCCGCTCGACGCCGAGCGCCGCGCACAGCCCGCCCAGGACCGGCACCACCGAGTTGAGCTCGTAGGACACCCCGGCGGGCAGCGCCGGTGAGGAGCCGAAGCCGGAGAGGTCGATCGCGATGACGTCATGGCGCTCCGCCAGGGCCGGCAGCACCGGCTGCCAGGCCTGCCAGTGGTGGCCGATGCCGTGCAGCAGCAGCAGCGGAGTGCCGGAACCCTCGCGGTGGTACCGGGCCGTGACGGTGCCCCGGCCCTGCGGGGTGTCGTGCTCGAAGGAGACCTCGGCAGCCATGGCATCCCCTGTCTCTATGAGAGTGATTGTCAATAATGATTACCGACGAGTAGCAAGCAGGACAAGGGGTGGGGCGCCGCTGTCGTCACCGGGTCAGCGCCGGCTCCTCCGCGGGCTTCGCCGCGGGGGCGGCCGGGTCGGTGTGCCGCGCGGCGTGCTCCGGCAGGGCGAACATCAGCGCGAAGCAGAGCAGCAGCCCGCCCACCACCCACCACAGCGAGTTGTCGAAGGCCTGGGTGAAGACCGAGGCGACCGTCCGGTGCGCCAGGTCCGCGTGGTCGACGATGCCGAAGAAGCAGATCGAGACCAGGCTCATGCCGACGGCCACGCCCAGCTGGTTGGTGGTGTTGATCAGGCCGGAGGCCGATCCCGCGTGCTCGCGCGGCACCTCGGACAGCACCGCGTCGGTCAGCGGAGCGACGATCAGGCCCATGCCCGTGCCCATCACCACCAGCGGCAGGACCATCTGCCGGGAGTGGATGCCGCCGCCGTGGCGGTGGGCCTCGGCCAGGTAGGCGAGCACCCCGGCGGCCATCACCAGCGCCCCGGCCTGGAGCACCCGGCGGCCGAACCTGGGCACCAGCAGCTGCACGGACAGTCCCGCCGCCGTCGACACCGCCAGGGCGAAGGGCAGTCCGGTCACCCCGGCCCGCAGCGGGCTCCAGCCCAGTCCGAGCTGCATATAGAGCGTCCACACCAGGAAGAAGATCCCCATGACGGTCCCGAAGGCCAACTGCACCGCGATGCCTGCGGCGAAGCTCTTCACCCGGAACAGCGGCAGCTCGACCAGCGGCGAGCCGTCCCTGCGGGTCCTGGCCCGCTCGTAGCGGACGAAGACGGCCAGGACCAGCGGGCTCGCCCCCATCGAGACAAAGCCCCACAGCGGCCAGCCTGAGCTCTGCCCCTCGGTCAGCGGATAGAGCAGCATCAGCAGGGCGACGCCGGCCAGGGCCGTCCCGACCAGGTCGATCCGCAGCGCCCCGGCTGCCTTGGACTCACCGATGCAGCGCGTCCCCAGGGCCAGCCCGGCGACGCCCACCGGGAGATTGATCAGGAAGATCGGCCGCCACTGCAGCCCGAACAGGTTCCACTGGGTCAGCAGCGCCCCGAACAGCGGCCCGGTGACCGCGCCCAGGCCGATCATCACCCCGAACATCCCGAAGACCTTGCCCCGCTCGTGCGCCGGGAAGGTCGCATGCACGATCGACAGCACCTGCGGCACCATCATCGCCCCGGCCGCGCCCTGCAGGATCCGGGTGGCGACCAGCATGTCGGGGTCGGCCGCGAAGCCGCACAGGGCGGAGGCCAGGGTGAAGCCGCCGATCCCGAGGAGGAACAGCCGCTTGCGCCCGTAGATGTCCCCCAGCCGTCCGCCGGTGATCAGCCCGATGGCGAACGCCAGCGCATAGCCGGCGGTGATCCACTGGATGGCGCCGAAAGAGGCCCCGGTGTCCCTGCGGATGCTGGGGATGGCGATGTTGACGATGGTGACGTCCACCATGTCCATCAGGCTCGCGGTCATCACGACGGCCAGGGCCAGCCAGCGCCGCGGATCCACCGCGCCCCCGGCGTCGCTCGGTTCGTGGGGCAGGTCGGTGGTCATCTGACTCCTCCAAGGGCGACCGGCTGCGCTCGCTCGGCTGTCCGTTGAGGCAACGACGGGCACGGTCGGCGGTTACCGTCCGGTCGCGGGCCGGGTGATGCCGCCGCGGCGCGACCTGCCCGGCGGGGACGCGGCGGCCTGTGCCGCCGCGAGGCCCGCCGGGCCGAACCCCGCCGTGCCGACTACCTGTGGAGCCCCGGGGCCCGGGTCGGCCGGGCGGTCGGCCGCAGCAGGGGCTCCAGGTGACCGGGCCGGTCGACCGGGAGTGATCCCTGCGGCCGGTAGCGGTCGGTGTGGCTCTCCCAGTCGAAGTAGCCGCCCATCCAGGCGGCCAGGCCGTCCGCATAGCGCTCGACGGCCAGCCGCTCATCGCCGCGCAGTCCCAGACGGTCGCACAACTCCGGTATCTCGACCTCGAGTTGCAGATACTGGTCGATCATCCACTGGGTCTCGGCGATGACCGCGGCGCTGGCCTCCTCCCGGGGGCACTGCCGCTGGTGCTGCAGTATCACCACCAGGTTGTAGACGTCGCCGCGTGGCGCCTCCTTGTCGTAGGAGTGCACATCGTTGCTGAACGCCGGTGCGTCCGCCGCCAGTTGGCGCATCAGCCGGAGCTGCGGACTGTGGAAGGCGGCCGGCGGGACCTCGGCGCCGAAGCGCTCGATCATGTCCAGGACGGTCTCGGTGCCGTCGGCGCCCCGGCGCAGCATCAGATAGGCAGCCCGGTCGGGGACGGCGGGGAGGGTGCCGCCGCGTAAGGCCTCGGCGGCGAGGGTGCGGCCCAGTGCCTCGCTGGGGTGCGCGGAGAAGTACCACTCCCAGTTGCTCGCCGCGCGTGCGCGCCAGCGCGCGGACATGCCCTCGGAGCTGCGCCGCCACAGGTCCGCGAAGGAGGAGGTGATCGGCGACTCCGGCACCTCCTTGGGCTCCCCGTGGGCGATCCGGATGAGCGGGTCGCAGGCCAGTGACACCTGGGCCGGGCGCAGCCCGAGGTCGCTGTCGAACTGGTCGTCGAACAGGAAGTAGAAGCTGAACAGGTCGGTGGCCAGACAGAGCTCGTCGGCTCCCAGATCGGGAAAGGTGCGCGCGGCCAGGTCGGGTATGTCCCACCGGGAGTAGAGTTTGATCGCTTCGCGTCCCGTGAGCATGCCGTGCGTCTGCAGCCAGTCGAGGTTGTGCGCCTCGGCCCGGGAGCGGTGTTCGCTGATGCGCCTGGGGAAGGGGAGGTTCAGCTCCACAGTTGGGTTGCATCTCCTCTCGAAGCCGTAACCATACGATCGTGACGCTACTCGAAATGGGCAAACTCGTGCAGATGGATACCCGACACAACTCAGTGTGAGGAACCTCCGGAGCCCGACGAACAGCTGAAACCACGTCAAAGTCCCTTCCGGGGCGGGCCGGAGTGTATAGCCTCGTTACTGGGCGGCAACTTCGGAGTGGGAGCCAACGGTGACCGATCGTGGGATGTACGGGCGCGGCCGGAGCGATCACGGCGCGACTGAGCGCAGCCTGAACGAACGCGGTCTGTACGAGCGGGCCGAGGCGGCGGAGCTGGCGGACCGCGCACTGGACAAGCTCTGCACGGGGTTCAAGTCCGGCGGCACCGACCTGGGCGAGCTGCTGCTCTACAGCGGCGCGGCCGGGCTCGGCAAGACCGCGATGGTCAACGAACTGCGCAAGAGCGCCACCGGCTACCGCGACGACTGCCTGATCATGTCCGCCCGCGGCGGCGAGCAGCAGCTCAAGTCGGCCTTCCATGTCGTCAGGCAGCTGTTCCAGACGGTCCTGGCCAAACTCGGCGACGCCCGGTGGCAGCGGGAGTTCCTGGAGAACCAGTACGACCGGGTGGCCCCCGCGCTGGGCCTGGTCGCCCCGTCCGCCGGGACCCAGTCCGAACCGCAGGGCGTCCGCGACGCGCTGGACTGGGTAGCCACCCAACTGGCGGTCAACCACGGGCCGCTGGTGCTGATCGTGGACGACCTGCACTGGGCCGACCGGGAGTCGCTCGACTGGCTGACCAACTTCATCGGCCGACTGCCCGGCCTGCCGGTGCTGATGGCGCTGTCCTTCCGCCCCGAGGAGCTCCCGGCGGCGGTCAGGCCGCTGCTGACGGCCGACCAGGGCGCGCTGGGCAACCGGCTGCAGCTGCGCACGCTGGGCCCCGCCTCGGTCGAGCGGATGGTCCGCCAGGAGCTGGGACCGGACGCCGACGACCTGTTCTGCCGGGAGTGCTGGTCCATCACCGCGGGCAACCCCTTCGACATGGTCTCGCTGCTCGGCAAGATGCAGGACCGGCATCTGGAACCGGTGGACGAGAACGTGTCCGTGCTGCGCGAACTCGTGGCCGCGAGCCGCGGTCCCGCCATCACCAGGCGGCTGGAGAAGCTCGGCTCCGACACCCACCGCTTCGCCTACGCGGCGGCGATCCTCGACAGCGAGATCGACCCCGGCGTCTGCGCGCGCATCGCCGGGCTGACCCCGGCCGCCGCGCACACCGCCATGGACAAGCTCCGGGAGGAGCGCCTGCTGCGCGAGGAGCACAACTCCGCGGGGCGCACCGTCCTGGAGTTCGTCCACCCCACCATCGCCACCGCCGTCTACCAGACCATCCTGTCGCCGAGCATCCGCACCGCCATGCACGGCAAGGCCGCGCAGGAGGTCATCGACGCGGGCCTGGGCATGGCCGCCGCCTCCCGCCACCTGCTGGAGATCTACCCCGAGGACGACCTCGAGGTCGTCCGCCAGCTGCGCCAGGCCGCCGACGAGCACCTGGCCATCGGTGCGCCCGAGGCCGCCAAACGCTGCCTGGAGCGCGCGCTGGAGGAGCCCCCGGCCGAGGAGGACCGCGCCGACGTCCTGTTCGAGCTGGGCCGCTCCGCGCTGCTGACCGACCTCTCCGTCACCATCAACCACCTGCGGTCCGCGCTGTCGGCCGTCCCCGGGCTGAGCCCGGCGCGGCGCGAGGAGGCCACGCTGCGGCTCGGGCAGGCCCTCGGCCACAGCAACCAGATGTCCGAGGCCGTGACGGTGACCGCCGAGGAGATCGAGCGGACCGCCCCCGGGCCCAGCCTCCTGCGGCTGCAGGCCGCCTACTACATGTGGCGCTCGTTCCTGCGCGGGGAGGCCGACGGCCCCGAGCGCTCCGAGAAGCTGGCGGAGCTCTCCGGCAGCCTCGTCGGGACGGAGGCCGCTCCCCGGGCCGTCCGGGTGCTGCGCGCCTGGGACCTGACCATGCGGGGCGAGGAGTCCGCCGAGGCCCTGGCCCTGGCCGAGTACGCCTTCGAGAACGGCAGGCTGGTCGACGGCATCGGCTGGACCAACACCACCTGGGGCTTCGAGATCCCGATGGTGCTCGGGCTCACCTACATCTACAACGACCGCCTCGACCTGGCCTCGCAGCTGTCCAACGAGGCCGCCAGCACCCTGGAGCTGGCCGGGTGGAGCGGAGGGCACCTGGCCTTCACCAACTTCCTGCGCGGGATGGTGCTGTTCCGCTGGGGCCGGCTGGACGAGGCGGAAAGGTTCCTGCGGAACACGCTGCGCCGCTCCGACCGGCTCGGCCGCGGCACCCCGCTGCAGTGGGACATCGTCGGGGTGCTGATCGACACCCTGCTGGCCCGCGGCAACGTCCGGGAGGCCGTCGCCCTCGCCGCCGAGTACTCCTTCGGGCCGCCCTACCCGCCGGTGATGGTGCTGCCGGACGCTCCCACGCTCTACGGCAGGCTGCTGCTGGCGCAGGGCCGAAGGAAGGAGGCCGCCGAGCAACTGGTCGAGGCAGGTCGCCAGTTGGAGGCCCGCGGCTGGGGCAACACGGTCTGGGCGCCCTGGGCGGGATGCCTGGCGGTGGCCGTCGCCGAGGAGGAGCCCCTGCGGGCACGGGAGCTGGCCGGGCAGATGCTGGCCGGGGCGCGCCGCACCGGCACCAACTCCGCGGTGGGGACCGCGCTGCGGATGTGCGCCGCGGTGGCCGACCCGCTGGAGGCCCCGGATCTGCTGCGGCGGGCCGTGGACCGGCTGGGCAACTCGCCCGCGGCCTACGAGTACGCGCTGGCTCTGGTGGACCAGGGCGCCGCGCTGCGGCGCGTCGGCCGTCCCCGGGAGGCCATCGCCCCGCTGGAGCAGGGCGTCGAGCTGGCCGCGCAGTGCGGCGCCGACGGCCTGGTCTCGCGGGGCCGCAGCGAACTGGTGGCGTCGGGCGCCAGCCCGCACCGGCTGCAGGCGGTCGCCGCGCGGGTGCTCAACGAGCAGGAGCGCCGGGTGGCCGAGCTCGCCGCGCGCCGGCTGCCGATCCAGCAGATCGCCGACCTGATGGGCGTCAGCGAGGCCGACGCCAGCCGGCTGCTCGCCTCCGCGCACCGCAAGATCGGCACCGGACCGGAGGGGCTGTCGGAAGCGCTGGGGCTGGGGGAGTAGCGGAGGAATAGGGCGGGTACGGGTGTGGTTGCAGACAGCCGGTGCCCCGCAGCACCACGCCGCACTCCGTCCAGCCGAAAGCAGGTCAGCGCCCCATGAGCACGCTCGAGCTCACGAAGGACAGTTTCAACGACGTCGTCGAGGCGAACGACTTCGTTCTGATCGACTTCTGGGCGTCCTGGTGCGGCCCCTGCCGGAGCTTCGCCCCGGTCTACGAGAGCGCCTCCGAGAACCACCCCGACCTGGTCTTCGCCAAGGTGGACACGGAGGCCCAGCAGGAGCTCGCGGGGGCCTTCGAGATCCGCTCCATCCCCACCCTGATGATCATCCGTGACCGCACGGTGGTCTTCTCCCAGCCCGGCGCGCTGCCCGCGGCCGCCCTGGAGGACCTGATCAAGCAGGCGCGCGACCTCGACATGGACGCGGTCCGCCGCGAGGCGGAGTCCCAGCAGCAGGGCCGGGCGGAGTAGCCAGGACCGGCGGACCGACTAGCCGCGGCTGCCCGACCAGGAGCGCTGCGGCCGGTACTCCACCACCGTCAGCGCCAGGGCGACGTGGCGGTCGACGAGTGCGTCCAGGCTCAGCTCGCCGTCGGGGCGGAACCACTGGGCGACGGCGTTGCACATGGCGATGACCGTGCGGCGGGCCTCGTCGGGGTAGGGCGTGAGGAACACGCCCTGCGCCACACCGGCGTCGATGGCGTCCCGGAACAGGTTGGTCGCCTCCGCGTGGCGCTGGCTGTAGAGGGCGAGCCGCTCCGGGTCGAGGTTGCGCTCCTCGGACAGCAGGATGTTGCTGCGCGCCAGATGCTCGGCGCGGAAGCGCGTGGTGGCGGCGACCACGGCGGAGAGCCGGTCCGCCGGTTCGCTGCCCACCTGCTCCAGCGCGGCGGCGCAGGCGGCGAAGTAGGTGTCGAGCCCCTCGTCCAGGATGGCGTGGAGCAGCTCCTGCTTGCCGGAGTAGTAGTGGTACATCGCGGACAGGCTCATCCCGGCGCGCTGGGCGATGTCGCGGATCGAGGCGCTGCCGAAGCCGCGGGTGGAGAACTCCTCGCGGGCGGCCTCCAGCAGAGCGTTCTGTCCGGCAGGTCGCATGGCTGTCCTTGCTCAGAAGACTGATCGATCGTTCAGATTCTAGCCGGGATTCCCGGGGGGCGACCCGCGGGAATGTCGTCCGTCACATCGCGTGGAGCACGTGGAAGGCGGTGCGCCCGCTATGTGACTTAACGATCGTTCGTCACGCCACCTGAGAAGATCCTTGAAGCGCTCTTGGAGAACCCTTAAAAAGTCCCCTCATTGCTGGAACCCCGGGGTAGGGGCGTACGTCCTAGAGTGAGCAGTGAGCACTGCGTCGTCTCGCCACCAGGGGGCAGCCACATGGGCACCATCAAGCGGATCGCTCGGAGAAGGATCGGTTCCGCAGCGGCTGTCGTGGCCGTGGCCGCAGCCGGTCTGGCCCTGGGTGCGGGGACCGCCTCCGCCAAGTCGGTCATCGACGTCGGCGTGGGCAGCCACAGCGTCTCGGTCGGCCGCTCCGTGCAGGTGACCGCCTCGGGGCGGAGCGACGACTTCGGCCCCACGCCCATGCAGCTGTGCCTCGACGAGCGCGTCGGTGCGGGCGGCTGGGCGCAGCTCCGCTGCGTCCCCGGCGCGAGCCTGGAGCTGTACCTCCAGGCCCAGCACCGCGGCGAGCTCCAGTTCCGCTCCCAGCTCATCGCCGTCTTCAACCCCCACCACCGGGTGCTGGACCGCACCTCGGGCACCGCTGTGGTCTGGGTGCACTGAATCGCACCGCGTTGACCAGCGTGGCTGTCGGGCTGTCAGTGGGGGTCGCTACTGTGCGTGCGCAGGTGCCGGACGCAGTGTCGTCCCCGCGGGAACCGCGTGGGGGCGGGCAGGCGTCCTGTACGACACACGAACGGGAGCACACGCCATGTCCGCCACACTCACCACCCGTGCCACCGCCGAACCGGCCACCGCGACCTGCCACCTCTGTCCGCCCGAGGGCGGCGCGGTGGTGGCGACCTACCCGGGTGACGGCCCCGCGCACCGGGCGGGGCACCGCGCGTGGGAGGAGGCCCGGAGCACGGGCATTCCCCACCACGACCACTACGATCCGCTGCTGGACGCCTTTGTGGTGGTCCGTCACCACGCCCGGCCCCTGCTGACGTCCGAGGTCTGACAGCGGGGGCCGACGGCCCCATCTGCCGTCGACCCCCTGGACCCTTCCCGGCCCGCTGCGACCGACCCGCCCTGGCGCTGGTAGGGCGGGGTGCCGCCGGGGTCGGCGCGCCGCGCCTAGTAGTAGAGCTCGGCGGCCAGGCGGTTGCTGGTGGACTGGCTGCTGCGGACCGAGCCGGAGTTGTCCTCGACCCCGGTGGTGCCGTTGGCGTTGGACGCCCCGCCGCCGGTCGCGGTCTGCTGCGAGGCGTCGGCGTTGCCGCTCACCCGTCCGCCGAGGTCGCCGGACGAGTGATTGCTGACCACGCTGCTGGTGGAGTGGTCGGAAGCGCCGGCGGTGCTGCTCGCCGCTGCGGCCGTACCGATTCCCAGACACATGCAGGCGGTCATCGCGGCGAAGGCCGTGAAGATGCGCATACGGGACACGAGGTCTCCTGATCGATGGTGTGCGGTGGTGACGGAGGGGCTGGCCATCCCCGGTCCGTCGAGAACCTGACTGACGTCGCGTGCCCAGCATTCACCAACAAGTCGACAAAGTTCCATCTCGATTGGTAAATATCCCCCATAGGGGTCACCTCCTGTCATGAGACCCTTTGTCCTGGGCCGTTGCGCCGTCAATCGGGTGTTGACCGGGGGGCGTGGGGCGCGATCGTGCGCCGTCCGGCGCGATCAGGCAAGGTGGTCACGGAGACCCCCGACAGCAGGTGCGGCAAGGAGCAGCGGGTGCCCGAAGGCAGGAAGCCAGGCCGACGAGTCCGGCCCAAGGGGGCGGGCACGACCCCTGCCACCCCGCCGCCGCCCCCGGCCTCCTCCGAGCCGGAGAAGGAGGCGGAGCCGACGGTCACCCCCGGCCTGCTCGGCCACGCCGAGCCCGTCGGGACCACCGCCTCCTCCCTGGAGCACGCACCGGCCGGTCCGGAGACCCCGTCCCCGGACGACTGGACCGCCTTCGGCTACACGCCCCCGGCCGGCATCTCCCTCGCCAAGCTGAGCGTCGGCGCCCCCGGCGCCGCCCCCTGGCCGGACCGGATGCGCACCCTGCTGCGCACCCCCATGTCCGAGCGCCCGGCCTTCGAACGCACCGCCCCCGTCGAGGCGGCCGAGGTCGGGCCCAATGTCCCGCGCATCCTGGACCTGACGCTGCGTATCGGCGAACTGCTGCTCGCCAGCGGCGAGAGCGCCGAGGACGTGGAGGCGGCCATGCTGGGCGTCACCCACGCCTACGGCCTGGACCGTTGCGAGCCCCAGGTCACCTTCACCCTGATCTCCATCAGCTACCAGCCGTCGCTGGTCGAGGCGCCCGTCAGCGCCACCCGCGTGGTCCGCCGCCGGGGCTCCGACTACACCCGGCTGGCGTCGGTGTACCGGCTGGTCGCGGACATCACCGGGGAGCGGACCAGTGCCGAGGACGCGTACCGGCGGCTCGCCGAGATCCGCCGCAACCGGCACCCCTACTCCAGCTGGCTGCTGTCGCTGAGCACCGGGCTGCTCGCGGGGACGGCGACCCTGCTGGTCGGCGGCAGGGCCGACCCGCAGGCCGTGCTGGTCTTCGCCTGCGCCTTCTTCGCCTCCATCATCGGCGACCGGCTGGCCTGGATGGTCGCGAGCCGGGGACTGCCGGAGTTCTACCAGTTCGTCGTCGCCGCGATGCCGGCCGCGACCTTCGGCGTGGTGCTCACCCTCGACGGCAGCGGGCTGCGCGGCTCGGTCGTGATCACCGGTGGGCTGTATGCGCTGCTGCCGGGGCGCGCCCTGGTCGCGGCCGTCGCCGACGGCCTGACCGGCTACTACATCACCGCCGCGGCGCGGCTGCTGGAGGTCCTCTACCTGGTCGTCGGAATCGTCCTCGGCGTCCTGCTGATCCTCTACGTCGGGGTGAAGTTCGGGGCCGACCTCCACCCCGAGCAGAGCTTCGCCACCACGCCCTTCCCGCTGCTGCAGCTCCCGGCGGCGATGGCGCTGACCCTGTGCTTCGCGGTGCTGCTGCAGAGCTCCCGGCGGGTGCTGCCCATGGTCACCCTCCTCGGCGGCGTGGGCTGGACGATATACGGGGCGCTGACCGTGCAGGGCCATGTGTCGCCGGTCATCGCCACCGGCATCGCGGCCGGGATGGTCGGCCTCTTCGGCCAGCTCGCCTCGCGCTACCGCTACGCCTCCTCGCTGCCCTACGTCACCGCCGCCCTCGGGCCGCTGCTGCCGGGCTCGGTGATCTACCTCGGCCTGCTGTCGCTGGCCAGGGGCGAGGCGCTCACCGGGCTGATCACGGTGTCCCGGGCCGCCGCGATCGCGCTGGCGCTGGCCGTCGGCGTGAACCTCGGCGGCGAGGTCGCCCGGCTGTTCCTCAGGGTCCCCCAGGGCGGTGGCCCGGCGATCGTCCGCAGCGCGGCCAAGCGAACCCGTGGCTTCTGACGTGCCGAGGATGGGAGGCTGACGCCCATGGGGCCCCATTTCTGGGAGTACTACGTCCGCCACATCCAGGATCCGGGCAAGCAGCCGCTGTTCCTGCTGCTGCTCGGCTTCATCAGCTCGTTCCTGTTCATCCGCTTCAGCGTGCGGATGATCCGGCGCGGGACGAGCTGGTGGCCCGGCAATGTCACCCCCGGCGGGCTGCACATCCACCACATGGTCTTCGGGATGTTCTTCCTGCTGTTCAGCGGAGTGGGCACGGTCGCGACCGTCGGCACCTATCCATGGCTGGACATCTTCGGGTTCACCTTCGGCATCGGCTGCGGGCTGGTGCTGGACGAGTTCGCGCTGCTGCTGCACCTGGAGGACGTCTACTGGAGCGAGCAGGGGCGCAAGTCCGTGGACGCCGTGATCGTCGGCATCCTCTTCACCGGCCTGCTGCTGGTCGGCTATCTGCCGCTCGGGGTCACCCCGGGCAGCCACATCAAATGGCGGCTCATCGTCATCATCAGCATCAACGCCATGTTCACCGTCGTCACCCTCTTCAAGGGCAAGTTCTGGAGCGGGATGATCGGGATCATGGTGCCCGGCGTGTCCTGGGTGGCGGCGCTGCGCCTGGCCCGGCCCAACAGCCCCTGGGCCCGCTGGCGCTATGCCCGCAGCCCGCGCAAGTACGCCCGCTCCCGCCGCCGCGAGGCCCGCTGGCACCGCAGGACCGACGCCGCGCGGCAGTGGCTGTTCGACCTCATCGCGGGCAAGCCGACGCCGCCGGGCGTCCGCCCCACCCGCGCCCATCTGCTGGCCGAGCGCATGGCCGAGCGCCTCGCCGCCTCCCGGCACCCCGAGCCCTACCGCAGCTACCTGCCGCTCGACGAGCAGCGCATCCGCCGCCTCGCCCGCCTCAACCGGCTGGCCGCCCGCCGGGCGGCCCCGGCCTCGGCGACGGCCCCGGCCGGCGGCGAGCTCTCCGCGGTCCTCCGCAGCACCACCTCGGCGGCCGGCGCCCGCCGCCGCG
>Ga0302314_10000482_pt1 | contig 74196 bp, 64 predicted proteins | sample III_Palsa_N2_3_FD_200533 | JGI IMG/M metagenome (GOLD analysis project Ga0302314, IMG submission 200533) | Peat permafrost microbial communities from Stordalen Mire near Abisko, Sweden - III_Palsa_N2_3 | ecosystem: Environmental > Terrestrial > Soil > Palsa > Peat permafrost | place: Sweden...
GCCCGACCGTCCTGGTCAAGGCGGGCGAGGAGAACGCGGGCGTGATCGACATCGGCGACGGCTGGGCGGTCGCCTTCAAGATCGAGTCGCACAACCACCCGAGCGCGGTCGAGCCCTTCCAGGGCGCCGCGACCGGCGTCGGCGGCATCCTCCGCGACATCTTCACGATGGGCGCGCGGCCTGTCTTCAACCTCAACTCGCTCCGCTTTGGCGAGATCCGCGGCGACACTCCGGAGGCCAAGAACAACCGCCGCCTCCTCGCAGGCGTGGTCGGCGGCATCTCCCATTACGGGAACTGCACCGGCATCCCCACCGTCGGCGGCGAGGTCCAGTTCGACGATTCCTACACCGGCAATCCGCTGGTCAACGCCTTCTGCCTCGGCATCCTCCGCCACGACCAGATCCGCCTGGGCAAGGCGACCGGCACGGGCAATCCCGTCTTCTACGTCGGCGCCCGCACCGGCCGCGACGGCCTGGCCGGGGCCGCCTTCGCCTCCCGCGACCTCACCGAGGGCTCCAAGGCCGACCGCCCCGCCGTCCAGGTCGGCGATCCCTTCATCGGCAAGCTCCTGATGGAGGCCTGCCTCGAGCTCTACACTCATCCCGAGGCGATCGTCGGCATCCAGGATATGGGAGCGGCGGGTCTCACCTGCTCGACCTGCGAGACCGCCAGCCGCGGCGGCACCGGCGTCGAGATCGATCTCCAATACGTCCCCCAGCGCGAGCCCGGCATGACCCCCTACGAGGTGATGCTCTCCGAGTCGCAGGAGCGGATGCTCATCATCGTCCACAAGGGCCAGGAAAAGACCGTCCTCGATATCTTCGAGAAATGGGACCTCCCCGTTGCCGAGATCGGCTACGTCACCGATGATGGGATGATGCGGGTCAAGGATCACGGCAAAGTCGTCGCCGAGATCCCGGCCAGCTCGCTCACCGATCAGGCTCCCATCTACCACCGCGAATCGCGGATGCCGCTCCAGCAGTCCCACCTCAACGCCTTCGACCTGGCTTGGACGCCCGAGCCCTCCGACCTCAAGCAGGCGGTCCTCGACCTCGTCTCCGCTCCCTCGATCGCCTCGAAGCGGTGGGTCTACCGTCAATACGACCACATGGTCCGGGTCGGCACCGCCGTCCCTCCGGGCAGCGACGCCGCCGTCACCCGGATCCCCACCGGCGACAAGCCGAAATACCTCGCCTCGACCGTCGATTGCAACGCCCGCTACGTTCTCCTTCACCCCTACAACGGCGGCGTCATCGCCGTCGCCGAGGCGGCGCGGAACCTGGCGATGACCGGCGCGCGCCCCATCGGCGTCACCGACAACCTCAACTTCGGCAACCCGCATAACCCGGAGATCTTCTGGCACCTCCGCGAGTCAGTCCTCGGCATCTCCGAGGCCTGCCGTTTCTTCGCGGTCCCCGTCACCGGGGGCAACGTCAGCCTCTATAACCAATCGCCCGCCGGAGCGATCGACCCGACGCCGACCATCGGCATGGTCGGCCTGATCGACGACGAGAAACACATCACCACCATCGGCTTCAAGCACGAGGGCGACGCCATCGTCCTGCTCGGCGACTGGGGCTGGGAAATCGCCGGCACCAGCTACGCGCAGGAGATCCACAAGGTGAAGCGGGGCTTCCCCCCGCAGATCGACCTGGGCCGCGAGCGCCATCTCCACCACACCGTCCTCGACCTGATCCGCAACGGCTGGGTGAAGAGCGCCCACGACATCAGCGACGGCGGCCTCGCTGTCACCCTGGTCGAATCGTGCCTCGGCGGTACCGCCCCCCTCGGCGCCGTCATCGATATTCCCGACCACCAGCGCCTCGACATCTCGCTCTTCAACGAGACCCAGAGCCGCGCCGTCGTCAGCGTCGCCCCCGAGCATCTCAAGGCACTCCTCGACCATGCCGGAGCCGTCGGCGTCCCCGCCTGGCGGATTGGCACCGTCGGCGGCAAAGAGTTCGTCGTCAACCAGCCGAACCGTCGCCTCGCCTGGACCCTCGCCGAACTCGAATCGTCTTGGGGCGAAAGTCTCGAACGGATCATGGCTTGACATCCATTAAGGTATATTTATTATACCTTAATGGAGGGGGATGAGATGGGGTTCGAGTTCGACCCCGTCAAATCGGCCTCCAATAAGAAGAAGCACGGCATCGATTTCGTCGAAGCGCAGGAGCTATGGAAGGATGAAGGCGCCTTCGTCATCGAAGCCCGCTCGGAAGAAGAGACCCGCTACTTTCTATTCGCCTGCCTGAACGAAACCCATTGGACGGTCATTTTCACCCTCCGAAATCAAAAAATCCGAATCATATCGGCCAGGAGATCGCGCGATGAAGAAAAACAAATCTATCAAGGCTACTGACCTCGACCGCATCTTCGACGAAGGCGGCGACATCACCCCCTATCTCGACATGTCCACCGCGCGCCGCCCCGGCCTCGAACAGCGCCGGGTCAACGTCGATTTTCCCCAATGGGTCATCACCTCCCTCGATCAAGAGGCGGCCCGCCTCGGCGTCACCCGCCAATCGATCATCAAGGTCTGGATCGCGGAACGCCTTAAAGCGGAAAAGGCGGACCACGCCCACGCTTAAATCTCGACCGGCCCCTTGCCGCTGTCGTCCGGGTACTCTCCGGTCGTTTTCTGCTCCTCTTCCTTCTGCCGCTCGATCTGGAGCATCACTTCCATCACCCGGTCTCCCCGTTCCAGCGCCTTGTCGAACTGGAAGTGGAGGCGGGGGGTAAATTTGGTCTCCAGCCGATCGCCAACCTCGCGCTGCCAGCGGGAGCGGAGACGGTTGAGCATCCCGACGACCCTGGGCTGGGGGACGGTCTGCTCGATCATGCTGATGTAGATGTAGGCGTGCTTGAGATCGGGGGTCACGTTGACGCTGGCCACGGTGATGAGGAGCCCCTCCAGAGAGAGTTCCCGGGAGATTAAAGTACTGATTTCGCGCCGGATTACCTCCGACACGCGCTGGGTGCGTTCGCTCATGCATTACCTTAGCCGACCGTACTCTCGATTGGCAAACGCCGGTTTCTCGGCTTAAATCGCCCACTCCTATGTCCCAACCGAATCCGCAGCAGGGTAATAAGTCTAATACACCGAACAAACCCGTCCAGACCGCCATCACCCCCACCCGCCAGGCCGATTTCCCCGAGTGGTATCAAAAGGTGATCGCCGCCGCCGACATGGCGGAGAACTCGGAAGTGCGCGGCTGCATGGTCATCAAGCCGTGGGGCTACGGCATCTGGGAACTCCTCCAGCAGCAACTCGACCGCTACATCAAGCAGACCGGCCACAAGAACGCCTACTTCCCCCTCCTCATCCCCCTGAGCTACCTCGAGAAGGAGGCCAAGCACGTCGAGGGCTTCGCCAAGGAATGCGCCGTCGTCACCCACCACCGGCTAGAGGCCGGACCGGACGGCAAGCTCGTCCCCACCGCCAAGCTGGCCGAGCCGCTGGTGATCCGCCCCACCTCGGAGACGATCATCGGCGTCGCCTATTCCCGCTGGGTCCAGTCCTATCGCGATCTCCCCATCCTCATCAACCAGTGGGCCAACGTGATGCGCTGGGAGCTCCGCCCCCGCCTCTTCCTTCGCACCACCGAATTCCTCTGGCAGGAAGGCCATACCGCCCACGAGACCCAGGCCGAGGCCGAGGCTGAGACCGAAAAGATGCTCGGCGTCTACGAGACCTTCGCCCGCGAGCATCTGGCGCTGCCGGTCCTCACCGGCGAGAAATCGGAGAACGAGCGCTTCCCCGGCGCCCTCCGCACCCTCTGCATCGAGGCGATGGTCCAGGATCGCAAGGCGGTCCAGGCCGGCACCTCCCATTTCCTCGGCCAGAACTTCGCCAAGGCCTATGAGATCAAGTTCCTGGGCCGCGACGAAAAGCAGGAGCATGCCTGGACCACCAGCTGGGGCGTCAGCACCCGCTTGATCGGCACCATGATCATGGCCCACAGCGACGACGACGGCCTGATCCTCCCTCCCCGGGTCGCGCCGACCCAGGTCATCATCGTCCCCGTCATCCCGAAGGAAGAAAACCGCGAGGCCGTCCTCGCCGCCTGCCACCAACTGGCGAAAGAACTCAACGCCCAGACCTATGCGGGCGAGCCGGTCCGCGCCGAAGTCGACGCCCGCGACCTGACCGGAAGCGCCAAGAACTGGGAATGGATCAAGAAGGGTGTCCCCGTCCGCGCCGAGATCGGGCCCCGCGACCTCGCGGCGGGCACCGCCTTCGTCGGACGCCGCGACAAGGGCGTGAAGGAAAAGAGCGGCATCCCCCTCGCGACCCTGGTCGCCGAAATCGGCGCCACCCTCGGCGAGATCCAGGACAATCTCTACCAGCGCGCCCTCGCCCATCTCCGGGAGAACACCAAGGAGATCGACACCAAGGAAGAGTTCTACGCCTTCTTCACCCCGAAAAATCCGAACAAACCGGAAATCCACGGAGGCTTCGCCAGCACCCATTTCTGCGGCGACGGCGCGGTCGAGGAACAGATCAAGGAAGACCTCAAGGTCACCCTCCGCTGCATTCCTTTCGCCCAAGACCCGCAGCCCGGCGTCTGCCCCTTCACCGGCAAGCCGAGCCGCCAGCGGGTCATCTTCGCGAAATCGTACTAATCGAGCGTCAGCCGCACCTCGAGATTGCCCCGCACCGCCTTCGAGTAGGGGCAGGTCTGGTGGGCTTCATTGAGGAGCTTCTGCGCCTTGGAGCGGTCGATGCCGGGAAGGCTGGCCCGCAGCTCGATGCCGAGCTCATAACCGCCGCTTTCGTCCTCCAGGAGGGTGACCCGGGCGATCAGCGTCGAGCCCTTCACAGGCAGATGAGCCTTCTCCGCATGGTTCAGGAGCGCGGCATGGAAGCAGGCGCCGTAGGCGGCGGCGAAAAGCTGCTCCGGGTTGGTCCCCGCACTCCCGTCTTCCACCGGCGGAGCCAGCTTGAGGTAAAGCCCTTCGTTTTCCGAGGTGGCGGTCCCGCTCCGTCCCCCTTGGTTGACCACTTCGGCCGTGTAGACCACTTTGCGTTCTTCTGTCGTTAGGGTAGGCATCCCTTTAGGGCCGCAGACCGCATGCCACGGTACCGCTGAGCGCCACAGCTCCTTGATGGAGACCGACAAGAAAATCCTATTCTCTCCCGGTTCTATCACCCAGGCCATGCAATCTGCCCCAGATCGTCCATTGCCCTTTCATTTTGCAAACAGACCGGGATGCCAACTCCGTATGGGCGAGCGTTCGATTTCCCTGGTTTCAAGACGGTTACAAATCCCCCGCGACCTCCGGCACATCCCTTGCCTCCTCGGGAGATTATGCCCAAAGGTTCCAAAGACAAATATACCGACAAGCAGAAGCGCCAAGCCGAGCACATCGAAAAGGGCTATGAAAAGCGGGGCGTTTCCAAGCCCGAAGCCGAAGAACGTGCCTGGCGAACCGTGAATAAAGCTAGTGGGGGCGCCAAAAAAACGGGCGGCTCCGGCGTCAAGAAAACGGTCACCCGTCGCTCGGCCCGCTCCGATTCAGCCAAGCGAGCCGCCGCCACCCGCAAACAGCACCGCGCCACCCTCCGCCAGCCGGGCGACCGGAAGCGGTAAGGCTAGATCGATCAGCGGGAGCGGGACGCGCTGCGGCGACGGCCCGCTCCTCCGGGGCCCGCACCGGGGCGGAAAGCCTTCCGCCCCCGAATCGTCCGCACCAGCGATCCCCGCGCCTGTTCGTCGGAGCCCGCCACCTGCCGCAGCAGGACGACGGACCGACCGCCCAGGAGAAAAGTCTCCCCCGCCGCGATCCGCATCGGGATCTCAAGAAAGCCGCTCTCCTCCGCCGTATCGAAAATGAATTCCCACGCCACGCCCGCCGTCCCCGGAAGGAGATGGGGAAGGTCGAGGTGATAGCCATTGAACCAGAGCAGGAAGGTATCGTCCCGGATCGGCTCCCCCCGCTCGTCCCGGAGGTCGAGCGAATCGCCGCAGAACATCATCCCGAGGGTCCGCATGTTGAGATCGTGCCATTGGGCGCCGGTGATCTCCTGGCCGCCGCCGTCGATCCAGGTGAGATCCTTGCGCGACGATTCTTCCAGCTGGCGGCCGGCGAAAAACTTCGATCGATGAAAAATGGGATGGGCCAGCCGGTAGGCCGCCAGCTTCCCGACGAAATTGGTTAGCCGCTCCGCCTCCTCGTCCCGCCGCCAGGAGAGCCAGCTCAGCCCCGAGTCCTGGCAATAGGCGTTGTTGTTCCCGTTCTGGGTCCGGCCATACTCGTCGCCCGCCGAGAGCATCGGCATGCCCTGCGAGAGGTAGAGCGTGGCTAGGAAATTGCGCTGCTGGCGGCGGCGCAGGGCGTTGATCGCGGGATCGTCGGTCGGCCCCTCGGCCCCGCAGTTCCAGCCGTCCTTGCTGTTGTCGCCGTCCCGGTTCCCCTCGCCGTTGTCGAGGTTGTGCTTGTCGTTGTAGGAGACCAGATCGCGCAGGGTGAAACCGTCGTGCGCGGTGATGAAATTGACGCTGGCGGTCGGCCTCCGTCCGCCCAGCTGGTAGAGATCGGGGCTGCCGCTGAGCCGCAGGGCGAGGAGGCCGGGCTCGATGGCGTTCCCCTTCCACCATTCGCGGATCGTGTCACGGTACTTCCCATTCCATTCCGACCAGAGGACCGGCAAATTCCCCACCTGATAACCCCCGTCGCCGACGTCCCACGGCTCCGCGATCAGCTTCACCCGCGAGAGCACCGGGTCTTGGTGGATCGCGGTGAAGAAGGCGGAGAGCCGGCTCACCTCGTTGTATTCCCGCGCCAGCGTGGAGGCGAGGTCGAAGCGGAAGCCGTCGACCTTCATCTCCGTCACCCAATAGCGGAGGCTGTCCAGCACCAGCTGGAGCACCGCCTGCTGCGGCACCTGCAGGGAATTGCCGCAGCCGGTGAAATCGACGTAATAGCGGGGGTCTTCCGGCTTCAGCCGGTAATAGTTGGCGTTGTCGATCCCCCGGAAGGAGAGCGTCGGCCCCATCCGGTTCCCCTCGGCGGTATGGTTATAGACCACGTCGAGGATCACCTCGAGGCCCGCCTGATGGAGCTTCTTCACCATCGCCTTGAACTCGTTCACCTGCCCGCCCCGGTCACCCTGGCTCGAATACCTCGGCTCGGGGGCAAAATATCCGATGGTGTTGTATCCCCAGTAATTGACCTTGCCATGGTCGACCAGAAAGCGGTCGTCGACGTACTGGTGGATCGGCAGCAGCTCGATCGCCGTCACCCCCAGCCGCTTGAAGTAGGCGATTGCCGGTTCGGAGGCAATCGCGCTGTAGGTGCCGCGCAGCTCGGGCGGGATCTCCTCCCATTGCTGGGAAAAACCCTTCACATGGACCTCGTAGACGATGGTCTGCGAACGGGAACGGCCGATCAGGTCGGTCCCCTCCCAATCAAAGGCCGGATCGATCACCACCGCCTTCGGCATGAAGGGAGCGCTGTCCCGCTCGTCACGGGTCACGTCGGCCGAGGCGTCGTCGGACTTCACCGCGTAGCCGAAGAGGGCGTCGTCCCACTTCAGTTTCCCGGCGATCGCCTTGGCGTAGGGATCGAGTAGGAGCTTCCGCGCATTGAAGCGATGGCCCTTGCTCGGATCGTAGGGCCCCTCAACCCGGAAGCCATAGACCTGCCCCGGCTTGAGATCGGGAAAGAAGCCGTGCCAAACATGGTTCTTCTGCTCCGGCAGCGGAATCCGCGCGTATTCCGCCGGCGAGTCGGCCTCCTCGAACAGGCAAAGATCGACCTGGGTGGCATGCTCCGAAAAGAGCGCGAAGTTCACCCCATCCTCCATCCAGGTGGCGCCGAGCGGGTAGGGATTCCGAGTCCAGACGCGCAGCGGGGTATCGGTCATGCGCGACTATTATACGCATAATGCGAAGATTATCTAATGGCGAATCGCCGAGGGCGCCGATTTTCCGAGCGCCGGTTCCCCTCCCCCCGATTTGCTTGCCTGGAAGCGGAGGCCGAGCTTAGCATTGCTCCGCGTCCGCCGGTTTAGCTCAGTGGTAGAGCAACAGTTTTGTAAACTGTGGGTCGTCGGTTCAATCCCGACAACCGGCTGCGGACCAGCACCCTATCTTTTGTATCCATGAGCCGCCTATGAGCTTCAAACCCGGCCAGCGCGTCGCCTGCGTCAACGGCTTCTTCGATCCGATCGTCGAGAAACTCTACGCCGCCCTCCCGCGCGAGGGGAGCGTCTACACCGTCCGCGAGGTCTTCGCGGGCCGGAGCGAGTTCGTCGGCGGCAATCCCAACGACGCCACCGATGCCGTCCTGCTCAAGGAATTGGCCAATCCCAAGGACCCGCGCCATCTCTACGGGCGGGAGATGGGCTTCGGCGCCTGGCGCTTCCGTCCCCTGGAGGAGCTGACCGACGCCCAGCGCGAACGCTATGGCCTGGGACAGGAAGCGGAGGAAGAGCTCGAGTTCGAGAAATACGTCGAAACCCTCGAACCGGCGGAGGTCGAATGACCGGCTGGTACCTGCCGGGGCCGAATTTCGGCTATACCCTCGCGAAGATCGACCAGCACCCCTGGAAATACCTCCTCACCATGAAGGAGGTGCTGAAGCTCGATCCGGGCTCCCTCCTCTTCACCGGCCCCGACGCCAAGTCCCACCGCAATTACTGGCGCGATCATCATCCGGAGCTCTTCACCGAGGGGAAAAGCCCGGTCTTCGAGCTCGACACCACTCCGGTCCACCCCCATTCCGTAGAGGCGGAACCGCGCAAGCCATTCCGCCCCTGGCTCGGCTGAGGGGCCCTCGCGAGCCAGCTCAATCGAAGTTCAGGGGAGGAATCCCCAGATCCCCCGATTTTCCGCCCGTAGTCCCCGGATGCTGGATTCCGGTGGGGAGCTGAATCCGGACCGTGGTGCCCACCCCGACCGTACTGCTGATCCAGAAACTCCCGCCCCGTTTCTCGGTGATCAACCGGACCATCGGAAGGCCGAAGCCCTCCGTCTCCCCCCGCTCGAAGGTAAGGACGGCCTCGGGCCGCCCGGAGGCAAAGGGGGCGATCGATTTGATCTTCTCGGACGACATGCCCCGGCCATGGTCGCGCACATAGATCTCGTCCCCGGATTCCTCCTTTAGGAAAAAGAGATCGATGCCCGCCTGGGGATCGGAATGCCGGCAGGCGTTTTCGATCAATTCGGAAACGATCACCTGGAGCTCGTCGAAGTGGAGCGCCAGGAAGCCCTTGTCGAGATAGCAGTTAAGATTGGGTCCACGTCCCATCCGGGCCGCTGCCAGCGCCCCCACCACCCCGATCTGATTGGAGTGGACGCGCGGCACCGGCCCCGGATGGGCGGCGCGCTCCTTGGCCCGCCGCTCCAGCTCCAGGCTGAAGGCGTGAAAACGGAGATATTTCTTGGAGGAATCGGGATAAGCGCCCAGTCCGCCCCCACTCTTGAAGCCCTCCTCGATCCGGGACATGCCGCGCCGGTCGGCCGTATTGGAGGGGTCGTATTTCCGGAGCGTCCCAGCCAATCCCTCCTCGTCGACCGGGAGGAGGATGAACTCCTCGACCCCTTCGCAGGAGACCGGCAGGCGGTTCCGGTCGATCTCGGAGGTCAACAGCAGCAATGAGTAATCCCCGCCTTCCTGCCGCGCCTGCAACCGGCGCAGGATGGGGAGGCCCTCCCGGGTTCCCTGCCGGACGGCGCAGAGGACGATGGACGGGCGATAGACGCGGAGGAGCACCAGGGCGCGGGGGCCCATTTCGACCTCCATCACCTCGAAACCCGCTTTTCTCAGGTTCATCTGGAGGGTGTAACGGGCAAAGGCATCATCATCGACGATGAGAATCGGCTGGGTATTCTTGGATGTGCTCACGGAAGGGTATCCGCTTATCCCATGCCAACTTCAAAATTTCCAAAATAAGAGACTTAAAAATTGATTATAAGCATCTTATGATTTTTACGTTGCAACCCTTCCCGGGGGAGGGTGCTGGAAACCGATCACTCCCGATACAGGGCTGATCAATCATTTACCAGTTGAGCCCAGAGACCGTCCGCCCTGCCTCCCGGCGCTTGATTTTCAGGCAAGAATCGCTTTAGGATGCCCCCGCATCGCGATCACTCCCCCCACCCCAAACTTATTGCCCCGAGCCGCACCGGGAACCCGAAAGGGGTTTCGCACTTGTCAGACATCAATCACCAATTGCTGATGGCCCTCATGGAGACCATCCCGGACCGGGTCTACTTCAAGGACCGGGAATGCCGGTTCCTCTCGGTCAACCGGGCGTTCCTCGACCTGGCCGGCGTCCAGGACGACACCACCCTCCGGGGCAAGACCGATTTCGACATCTTCAAGCCGGAACACGCCGAACCGGCCTGGGCCGACGACATGAGCGTGATCCGGACCGGCGTGCCGATCCGGGAAAAGATCGAAAAGGAGGTTCTCCCCGACGGACGGATCTACTGGGTCTCGACCACGAAGGTCCCCCTCCGCGACAGCACCGGGGAGATCAGCGGCCTCTGCGGCATCTCCCGGGACGTCACCGCCTCCCATCTTCAGGAGGAAAGCCTGCGCGAGACCGCCGCCGCCCTCCACCAGAAGCAGCAGCAGATGGACGCCGAGCTGGAACTGGCGCAACAGATCCAGCACGCCCTCCTGCCCCACCGCTATCCCTCCTTCCCCAGCGGCGCCAGCGTGAAGAAGAGCTCCCTCGGCTTCGCCCACCGCTACCTGCCGATGGGGCGGGTGGGCGGCGATTTCTTCGCGGTGATTCCGGTCTCCCCGACCCAGGCCGGGGTCCTGATCTGCGACGTGATGGGGCATGGCATCCACGCCGCCCTGATCACCGCGGTCCAGCGCAGCCTGATCGAGGATCTCCACCACGCCTCCTCCGAGCCCGGGCTCTTCCTCACCGAGCTGAACCGGCGGCTCCGCGCCATCCTGGCGCGGATGAAGACGACCCTCTTCGTGACCGCCTTTTACGTCGTCGTCGACGTCGCCACCGGCACGATCCACTTCGCCAGCGCCGCCCATCCCTCCGCCCTGCGGATCGGCCATGACGGCACGCCGCGTTTCCTGGGCCAGGGAGCTGCCCGCAAGGGGCCCGCGCCGCTGCCGCTCGGCCTGATCAACGAGTCGACCTATGAAACCGAGGAGGAGACGCTGGAGGAGGGCGACCGCCTTCTCCTCTACACCGACGGGCTCCGCGAGCTGGAAGAAATCGAAGTCACCGATCAACAGTTCCTCTCCCTGGTGGAAAGCTCCGTCCGCCAGCCGGACAAGGTCTTTCTCGACACCCTCATCCAGGGCGTGCGCAAGCTCTCCCACGGCACCCCCTTCGTCGACGACGTCTGCCTGGTCGAGATCCATCTCCGGCACCTGGCCGTCCCCGAGGCCGTTGGCGTCTGAGTCCTGCGGCTGCCTCAAAACAAGCCGCCCGGCCCCTCGCGGAGGAGCCGGGCGGCGTTCCAATCAACAATCGGCGGAATCAGCCTGAATCAACCGATTATCAGGCGACCGTCAGCGTCACCGGGATATTCCCCCGCGTGGCATGGGAATAGGGGCAGACCACATGGGCCTTCTGTACCAGCGCCTCGACCTGGGCCTTCTCCAAGCCGGGGACCTGGATGGTCAGGCCGACCTCGAGGCCGAAGCCCTCGCCGTCGTCGCGTGCACCGATGCCGACCTGGCCGGTGACGGTGGTCTCCGCCGGGATCTTCACCCCGGCCTTGCCCGCCACGAACTTGAGCGCGCCGAGGAAGCAGGCCGAATAGCCCGCCGCGAAAAGCTGCTCCGGGTTGGTGCCGGGGCCGCCCGCGCCGCCGAGTTCCTTGGCGGTCGAGAGAGTCACGTTGAGGACGCCGTCGTCGGTGCTCGATTTGCCGTCGCGGCCGCCGGTCGAGGTGGCCTTGGTCGAATAGAGGACTTTCATGGAAGTAGAAGGTTGATGCCCCGGCGTTTCCACCGGGGATGGGTTGGTGAATCGCCTTAGGTTTGGGTAAGATGAGGTGAAAAGGCAATCCGTTTATCGTTCTCTCTTACGGGACAACGGCTTCAGCCTTCCCTTTTGCTCCGGCCCCCTTAAATTGGCCCCGCCCCTCCCATGAGCCCCTTCCCGGACTTCTTCGATCTGCTCGCCTCCTGGGGCCTCCCCGTCTCCGCCCCCATGCGCACGGCGCTCGGATTCGCCTTCCGCACCTGCCTGAGCGCCCTGCTCGCCTTCTGGATCTGCTGCAAACTGGAGATCGAATCTCCGCAATGGGCGCTGATGGCGGTCCTGATCGTCGCCCGTCCGCAGACCGGCATGCTCCTTTCCCGGGCCGTCTACCGGATGATGGGAACCGTGGTGGGATGTCTCCTCGGCATGCTGCTGATCATCCTTTTCGCGCAGACCCCGGAACTGTTCATCGGAGCCTTCGCCCTCCTCATCGGGCTTTGCACCGTTTGGGCCAATCTCCTGACCAACTTCCGCTCCTATGCCGCCGTCCTGGCAGGCTATACCGCCGCCGTCGTCGGCCTCGGCGCCATCGACAACCCGGCCACCGTCTTCGACGTGGCCATGGCCCGGGGCTCCAGCAACCTCATCGGCATCGCCTGCACCGTGGTGATCTCCGCGCTCCTGGCCCCCCAGCATTCGCGGGAGCAGGTTCTCGCCGGACTGAAGAGCGCCATCGCCGAAGCGGCCCGGCGCGCCTGCTTTTCCTGGCATGGCGACGATCTCGAAAGAAAACGGATGGGCCGCCACCTCATCGAACACCTCATCGGCCTAAACACCCTGGTCGAATTCGCCTCGGCCGAATCGGGCGCCTTCCGGGTCCACCGCGCGACCGCCGACAGCCTGCTGGTCCATCTCTTCGGCGTGATCTCGGCCAAGCGGGGCCTCGACGCCCACGTCCTCCGCTGCGGCATGCCAGCGCATCCTCCCCTGCTGGAGGCCCGCGACGCCTGCTTCGCCTTCCTGCAAACCCTCCCCGCCCATCTCGATGAAGAGGAGCCGACCGCCCTGCTCTACGAAATCGCCGACCTGCGGACCCGCCTCGGCATCCTCGACCCCGAAAATCTCCCCCTCTCCCCGCAGGAGCTGGTCTCCCACCGGATCGTCATCGACCGCCTCGACGAACTCCTGCGCGAACTCGGCGACGCCCTCAAGGAATGGGCCCGCCTGCACCGCCGCCGGATCGACCGCCCCCCCGTTCGGATCAACTTCCATCGCGACCATCGCGCGGCCTGGATCAACGGCCTGCGCGCCACCCTGGCCACCGCCGCCATCGGCGCCTTCTGGATCGCCAGTGCCTGGACCCATGGCCCCGGCGCGCTCGTCATCATCTCGGTCCTCCTCAGCCTGTTTTCCACCGTCCCCCATCCCGACCGGGTGGGATGGGCCTTTTTCCAGGCGGGTTGCGTCGCGCTGGTGGCGGCTTATTTCTGCAAATTCGGCCTGCTCACCCACACCGCCGATTATGGTTCCTTCTCCTTGGTGATCGGGCTTTTCCTCTTCCCCTGCTGCGTGATGCTTTGCTATCCGAAGACCGCAGGCTTCGCCGCCGCCTTCCCCATCGTCTTCGTCACCGTGGTCGCCCCCGCCAATCCGATGCAGTTCAACGCCCTCGATTTCCTCAACCTCGGCATCGCCACTCTGGTCGGCGTCCTCACCGCAACGCTCGCCTATCGGCTGGTATTGCCGCCCGATCCCCAGGCGGCGCGCCGCTATGTCGTCCGCCGCATCCTCGACAGCCTGGAGAACATCTCCCAGGAGCATTGCATCTCCTTCGAGGATTGGACCACCCGGATGTACGACCGGATCATCCGCCTGAGCGATCCGGAGAACCTCTCCGGCACCCCCACCGACGAATGGCTCGACACCGGCCTCGGCTCGGTCGACCTCGGCTGCGAGCTCTTCCGCCTCCGCACCCTGGCCGCCGACGAGCGGCTGCCCCGGGAAGTCCGCCAGGCGCTGGAAAACGCCCAGGCCCATTTCGTCAATCTCCGCGCCCACCCCCGGCAGGCTCTGGCCGCCGCGCGCAATGCCCTTTCCACCGCTCTGGGCTGGCAGCCGGACCATCGGGGTGGAACCGAAATCCGCCGCACCTGGGCCCGCACCGCCGGAGTCCTCGAGGAGATCAACGCCCGCCTCAGCGGCCCTCACTCGATCCTCAACCACCCTATTCCGGCCTAGAGCCTGATATCCGATATGTTGCTCAAGGAATTCAACCTCAACGGCGTCTACCTCGCTCCCTTCGCGGTCTACTTCGCGCTGGCGGTCGCCGTCTATATCCCCGTCCACCGGCTGCTGGACCGGCGGGAAATCGGTCGGTGGGTCTGGCATCGGCATCTCTTCGACTTTTCCGTCTTCATCATTATCCTCTCGCTCATCGGGCTCATTTTCTAACCATGCAACTCCCCGCCTCCATCGAATCGCGCCTCCCCACCGACCCGGAAGTCCGCCGCCGCTGGGCCACCGGGGCCGTCGTGATCCTCGCCTGCCTCCTCGGCGCCGCCTTCTGGTGGCACTACATGATCTCCCCCTGGACGCGGGACGGGCGGGTGCGGGCCGAAGTCGTCACCGTCGCCGCCGAGATCAACGGCAAGGTGACCGAGCTCGACGTGACCGACAACCAATTCGTCCATAAGGGCGACACGCTTTTCGTCATCGATCCCGAGGAATACCGCCTCGCCCTGGCCAAGGCGGCCGCCACCCTCGAAAGCCGCCGCCAGCAGATGCTCAACCAGGTCGCCGAATCGGATCGCCGCAGCCGGATCAGCGTCCAGGCCGTCTCCCAGGAAGAGCAGGAGACCTCCCAGAGCGCCGCCGCCGTCGCCACCGCCGCCTACAACGAGGCCCAGGCCGATTACGACCTCGCCCAGCTCAACATGGACCGGGTCCACGTCGTCAGCCCGGTCAATGGCTACGTCACCAACCTCCACCTCCGCATCGGCGACTACGCCAACAAAGGCAACCCCCTTCTCACCGTCATCGACAGCGATTCCTTCTGGATCGCCGGCTACTTCGAGGAGACCAAGATCCCCCACATCCACGTCGGCGACCGCGCGGTGGTCAAGCTGATGGGCGTCGGCCCCGCCCTGCGCGGCCACGTCGAGAGCATCAGCAGCGGCATCGCCGATCCCAACGGCGGCGCGGCGGGACAGAACCTCGCCGACGTCAACCCGATCTTCACCTGGGTCCGGCTCGCCCAGCGCATCCCGGTGCGGATCGTCATCGACCGCGTCCCCGAGGGTGTCCGGATCGCCTCCGGGATGACCTGCACCGTCATCGTCAAGCGGGGCCCGTGGAAATGACCTTGCGCCCGGGGCGCTGGGACCGTTGGCGCCGCCTCCTCCCCCTCCTGGCCAGCCTTTCCCTCGCGGCCTGCTCCGTCGGGCCCGATTACCACCGCCCCACTGCCGACATCCCTCCCGATTGGGGCTGGAAACGGGCCGAGCCCGCCGACAGTGCGGTGAAGGGGAACTGGTGGGAACTCTTCCATGACCCCGTCCTCAACTCGCTCGAAACCGAAGCCGAGACTGCCAACCAAAATTTGAAAGCAGCCGTCGCCCGGGTCGATAAATCCCGCGCCGATGCCCGCCTGAGCGCCTCCAAGTTTTTCCCCGACATCAGCTTCGATCCCTCTCTGGTCCGCTTCCGCACGCCCCCCAGCGCGGTTCCTCCCGAGTTTACAGCCACCGATTCGACCGTCGCCGTCGATCTCAGTTATGAGATCGACGTCTGGGGCAAGGTCCGCCGAAGTTTTGAATCGGCCGGGGACCAAGCCCAGGCCGACGTCGCCGCCTACTACAACGTCCTCCTCACCCTCCACGGCGACGTCGCCGTCGATTATTTTCTCCTCCGCCAGCTCGACCGCCAAGTCAGCCTCCTCAACCAAACCGCCGACCTCCGGCAAAAAGCGGTCGAACTCACCACCGACCGCTTCAAAGTCGGCCTCGCCCCCGAAGCCGACCTCGAACGGGCCCAGACCGATTACTCCGAGACCCGCGCCGATGCCTCCGAGGCCCAGCGCCAGCGGGACCAGCTCCAGGACTCGCTGGCCGTCCTCTGCGGGCAGCCGACCCCCGATTTCCACATCGCCCCGGAACTGACCTCCGCTCCTCTCCCCGAAGTTCCCCTCGGCCTCCCCTCCAGCCTCTTGGAGCGGCGGCCCGATGTGGCCGAAGCCGAGCGGAAGATGGCCGCCGCCAACGCCAAGATCGGCGTCGCCTACGCCGCCTTCTTCCCGGCCATCAGCCTGACCGGACAGGCCGGCTACTCGACCCTCCAGGCGGGCAGCCTCCTCAACTGGGAGAGCCGCCTCTTCGAGATCGGCCCCGAAGTCGCCCTCCCCATCTTCAACGGCGGCCTCAACGAAGCCCAGCTGAGGGATGCCCGCGCCAACTACAACGAAACCTGCGCCAACTACCGGCAACAGGTCCTCGACGCCTTCCGCGATGTCTCCGACGCCGTCATCGATCTCAACCTCTACGGCGAGCAGGCGCATTCCCTGACCGACGCCGTCCACACCGCCCAGGAGACCACCAGCGCCTCCCGCCAGAGCTACCAGGAGGGCCTGGTCAATTTCCTCGAAGTCGTCACCGCCGAGCAGACCGAGCTGCGGACCGAGATCCGCCTCATCCAGGTCGAGGCCCTGCAACGGGTCTCCACCGTCCGCCTGATCAAGGCGCTGGGCGGCGGCTATGAAGCCTCCACCCCGAACGGCAACGCCAATGCCGCCACTCCCCCTCCCTCCCCGGCCCCTAAGTAAACGCCGCCGGACCTCTCCCAAAGAGTTTCAAATTTCCTTGCCCCCCACCCAAATTTTCCCGTAGGATTCCCGTTCCCGTGCCGGATCGGTTAAGAGTCCGGCCCGGGGATTCGTCGCCGCGATAGCTCAATGGTAGAGCAGTTGACTCTTAATCAATTGGTTGTAGGTTCGAGTCCTACTCGCGGCACTTCGCTTTTCTTCGATTCCGGCCCCTGATTCTTCCGCCGGGGACCGCCGTTCTTCCCTTCCCATGCCTGAGGCCTCTCCCGTCGAAACCAAGGTCCGCGAGCTGCCCCACCGGCCCGGGGTCTATCTCTTCAAGGACCGGCTCAACCGGGTGATCTACGTCGGCAAGGCCCGCGACCTCTCCAAGCGGGTCAGCCAGTATTTCCATCCCTCCCGCCGCCAACTCGCCGACCGCAAGACCCGCGCCCTGGTCGATGCGATCTGCGACCTCGAGTTCCACGTCGTCAAATCGGAGCCGGAAGCGCTCCTGCTGGAGGGCAAGCTGATCAAGGAATACCGCCCCCGCTACAACGTCAGCTTCCGCGACGACAAGCGGTTCCTGCTGGTGAAGATCAACCTCGGCGATCCCTTCCCCCGCTTCCAGCTCACCCGCGCCCGCAAGGACGGAGACGGCTGTCGCTACTTCGGCCCCTTCGCCCATTCCGGCTCGCTTCGCACCTCGCTCAACCTGATCAAGCGCAACTTCAAGCTCCGCACCTGCTCTCCCGCCGTCCCCGGCGAGGCCGACTACCGCCATTGCCTCGACCACATCATCCGCAATTGCTCCGCCCCCTGCGTCAACAAGATCACCCGGGCCGGCTACGTGGCCCTCGTCCACCAGGCTTGCGATTTCCTCGAGGGCCAATCGTCCGAGATGCTCTCCAAGATCGAGGAACAGATGCGCCAGGCCGCCGAGCGGATGGACTTCGAGAAGGCCGCCCAGTTGCGCGACTTGGTCGAAGACCTCCGCACCACCACCAAGCCGATGAAGCGGTTCATCCGCCCCTTCGATACCTCGTCCGTCCGCCCGGTCCAAGACATGGAGGCGCTCGGCACCGTCCTCGAGCTGGCCGAGCCGCCCCATCTCATGGAGTGCTTCGACATCTCCAACATCTCGACCACCCACAAGGTCGCCTCGATGGTCTGCTTCCGCGAGGGGAAGCCCGACCGCGCCCTCTACCGCCGCTACCGGATCATGAGCTTCGAGGGGCAGGACGACTTCGCCAGCATGGCGGAGGTGATCCGCCGCCGCTACGGGCGGGTGCTGCGGGAGAACATCCGCAAGCCGAACCTGATCATCGTCGACGGCGGCAAAGGCCAGGTCAGCTCCGCCTGGACCGAGCTGCAGATGCTCGGCCTGAAGAATATCCCGCTGATCGGCCTGGCCAAGGAGAACGAGGAGATCTTCCGCCCCGGCATTTCCGAGCCGCTGGTCCTCGACAAATCGACCGGCGCCCTCCGCCTCCTGCAACGGATCCGCGACGAGGCCCACCGCTTCGCCAACGGCTACCACCAGCTCCTCCTGAAACGGCGGATGACCGAGAGCCTGCTCGACGATTGCCCCGGCATCAGCGCCAGCCGCAAGAAGGCGCTGCTAGTCGCCTTCGGCTCGATCGATAAATTGAAGAAAGCCCCGGTGGCCGAGATCGCCGCCGTCCCCGGCATCGGCCAAAAGCTGGCCGACGTCGTCGCCGCCTTCTTCGAGCGCCTGGAGAACCGCCCCATCGAGGCGAACCTCGACGCGCCGAACGAAGAGGATATTTCCCAGGCGCTGCCCGAAGAATTCGAGGACGAGTAGGGCGTCTTTGCGGAAACTGCGGTCTCTCCGCCCCGCGCCGTTCCCACTTCTTGACTTAGTTGAGCTTATCCTCAACTATTCATCCCGTTATGCGAGCCGACCCTCAACTAAAGATTTCCCTGGAAGGTTTACCGCGCACCGCCCAATGGGCGGTCCTCCTCGCCGCCTCCGTCCTCCTGACCAGCCTGCTCGAACTGACCGGTCTTCCTGCCGCCCTGCTGCTCGGCGCAATGATCGCGGCCATCCTAGTCGGCACCAACGGCGGCGCCCTCCACGTCCCGCGCTTCCTCCATTACGGCGCCCAGGCGGTTCTCGGCTGCATGATCGCCCGGGTCATCACGCCGGTCATCGTCGGGACTTTTCTGAAGGAATGGCCGCTCTTCCTCGGCGTCGTCCTCGCCGTGGTCGTGGCCAGCAGCCTGCTGGGCTGGGGCCTCGGTCGGCTCAAGATCCTTCCCGGGACCACCGCCGTCTGGGGCCTCTCCCCCGGAGCCGCCTCCGTAATGATGCTGATGGCCAAGGCTTTCGGAGCCGATGCCCGGTTGGTCGCCTTCATGCAATATCTCCGCGTCATCCTCGTGGTCTTCGCAGCCTCCCTCATCGCCCGATTCGTCCTCCATGCCCATGGGACCGCCGCTCCCCATCCCGTCTGGTTTCCCGCTCTGCATGGGCTGCCCCTCGGCGAAACCGTCGCCCTCGCCCTGGTGGGAGGAATCCTCGGCTTCGTCTCCCGAATTCCGGCGGGACCGCTGCTGGTGCCGATGTTTGCGGGGGCGCTCCTGCATGGCGCCGGCTGGATCGAGATCGAGCTGCCCTACTGGCTGCTGGCGGCCAGCTACACCTTGCTCGGCTGGAGCATCGGCATGGGGTTCACCCGGGAGATCCTGCTGCATGCCCTGCGCGTCCTGCCCCAGATCGTCCTCTCCATCCTCGTCCTGATGCTTTTCTGTGGCGGCTTGGCCTTCGTCCTGGTGAAGGCCGTCGGCATCGATCCCCTCACCGCCTACCTCGCCACCAGCCCCGGCGGCATGGACTCGGCGGCGATCATCGCGGCCTCGAGCAAGGTCGACGTCCCCTTCGTAATCGCCCTGCAGACCGTCCGCTTCATGATCGTCCTCCTGATCGGCCCCTCCCTCTCCCGCTTCGTCGCCCGCCGCATGGACCGCGAGACGATCCCCGCCGCTGCAGGCGACGGCGCCGTCCTCGCCCGCGTCAAGGAGGACGAAGGCGAGCTGGACTAAGAGCGCAAAGGAAGCAGGGCCACCGACGAAAGGGGAGCCCTCCTTGATTCCCCATGCCTCTCCGCAACCCAACCTCAATTGACCTTTTCGATCCCCCGAGATAGACCTCCTCCATGCGGAGACTGTTAAAGAGGCTGCTCGAACGCGGAATGCTCTCGATCGTCTACCACGTCTTGATAAGAAGCGGCCTTCTTCCGACGCTGCAGGAAATCTTTATTCAAGGCCTGGTCCGAAGCGGGCGGTATCAAGACCCCAAGCGACTGATTCATTATGAGAATCAATGCTACTCGCGACACGGCCAGGACGGAATCATCAGCGAGATCTTCAACCGGATCGGGTCGAAGGACCGGACCTTTGTGGAGATCGGCTCCGGGAACGGCCTGGAGAACAACACCGCCTATCTCCTTCTCAAGGGATGGTCCGGCACCTGGTTTGACGGGGGAGATGCGAATATCACCGACTCGAGAAAACACTTCTCGAAAGCGATCCAAGCGAATTCTTTAAAGGTCGAAAAGGCCCTGTTCACCAAGGAAAATGCCGCCGCCATCCTCAGCGCCAATGGAGTCCCGCTCGAATTCGATTTACTCAGTCTGGATATCGATCGGAATACCTACCACGTCTGGCACGCGCTAGCACAGTACCGACCACGGGTGGCGGTCATCGAATACAACGCCTCCATCCTTCCCGGAGACGAGTGGGTGATAGAATACCACCCGGACAAGTCGTGGAATTCCACGACGACCTTCGGGGCCAGCCTGAAGTCACTCGAGATCCTTGGAAATCAAATGGGGTATGATCTCGTGGGATGCGATTTGGTCGGGGTAGACGCCTTCTTTGTCCGCAAGGATCTGTCAAAGGACCTGTTCAGCCGTCCGTACACCGCGGAAAATCATTACGAGCCGCCCCGCTTCTATCTCCTGAAAAGGAACGGACATCCCGCCGGGTTTTCGGATTGATGCCTTTCGGCAAAGGGCAACGGGACGAGTAATCCTACCGTCCCGCCGCCTTGGCCACGTTCCAACCGTTCTTCTCCAGCCGCTTCAACGCCTCGGCGTCGCCCACCTCGGCCAGCACCATCACCAGTCGCTTGGCCCGGTCGCGCAGCTTCGCATTGGTCGCCTGGACATTGATCATCAGGTTGTCCTTCACCCGCCCGCTCCGGATCATGCCGATCGAGCTGAAGAGATTGAGCGCCAGCTTCGTCGCCGTTCCCGCCTTCAGCCGGGTCGAGCCGGTGATCAGCTCAGGGCCGGTCGCCAGGACGATTGATTTGGCTCCCTTCACCGGCGGGTGATGGGGATTGCAGGTGAGGAGAAAGGGCGTTGCCCCGCGCTTGCGCGCCTCTTCCAACGCCCCGCGAACGAAGGGAGCGGTGCCGCTGGCGGTGATGCCGATGAAGATATCCCCCTTGCCGACGCCCCGGTCGGCCACCGCGTCGGCGCCCGCCACCGCGTTATCCTCCGCCCCTTCCTGGCTGCGGACCAGCGCCTCGCTGCCGCCCGCGATGATCCCCTGCACCAGCTCCGGGGAGACCCCGAAGGTCGGCGGCATCTCGCTGGCGTCGAGGACGCCGAGCCGCCCGCTGGTTCCCGCTCCGGCGTAGAATAGATGATGTCCCGCCTTGAGCGCCTTCGCCACCGCCGTCGCCGCCGTCACCAACTGGGGCCGCGCCGCCCGCAGCGCCTTGCGCACCTCGGCCTCCTCATCGACGAAGAGATCGACCAGCTCGGCGACGCTCTTCTTGTCAAGATGGCGCGAACGGGGATTCCGCTCCTCGGTGGTCGCGGAGGCATAGGAAATCTTGGAAACCGGCGCCTTCGCCGCCACCGCAGGCTTTTCGACAATCGGCCCGGGATGAACCATCCGCGCCGCGCCGACCGCCCCCGGCGTCCGGCTGACGAAGATCTTCCCCGCCGCCACCCGCGCCCGCACCAACCGCTCGAAGAGACGAAAATAGACGGGCTCCTTCTCGAAAAGGCCGCCGACCAAGCCGATGTTCGGCTTCTTCAACCCCAACCGCCGGGTGACGTAGAGGACGCGGTCAGCCAATACCCCGGCCCGTTCCACGATCACCTCCTTGGCCAGCTTGTCCCCGGCCTTGGCCGCTTCCAGCACCACCGGGCAGAAGGCGGCCACCTGAGTCTTGTTGGGGGCGCATTCCAGGAGCGGCTGGACCATCTCGGCCATCGTGTTCTGGCCGGTCCGGCGGAGGAAGCCGTGCCCCAGCGCCGTCACCTCCTGGGTCTTGTCGAAGTGGAGATAGGCCGCCACCATCGCCGAGCGGGAAATATCGTAAGCGCTGCCCGGATCGCCGAAGAGGGAGCCCCAGCCGCCCGCCTTTTCCCAGCGCCCGCCCTTGTGGCCCTGGACGTTCGAGCCGGTCCCGGCGATCACGATCAACCCATCGCCTCGCCCATGCGCCCCGGCGAAGGCCGACATTGTATCCTCGCCGATCTTCACCTCCCCGAGCTCCGGCCAGAGCTGCCGCAGGATCACCTCGACCCGCTTCCGCTCCGGCTCCAGATGGCAACCGGCGAAGGCCCCGCCGACGGCGCCGACCTCCAGCCCCGCCTCCGCGTGGATCGAACCGAGCATCGCGGCGAGTTGCGCGTCGTCGAGGTGGGAGACGTTGCCCGCCGTCGTCTTCCCCTCGCGGACCACCGTTCCGGCGGCATCGATCAACGCCCAGGTGGTTTTGGTTCCGCCGCCTTCGATCCCCAGTGTGTAAAATCCGTTGCTTTTCATGCGAGAAATTTCAGTATTCTCCACCCCCGGACGAAGGCAACCGCAAAACACCTCCCAACCCGCCGTCAGATGAAAAAAGAGGCCGCCCAGCGCCATCGCCGACTCGCCGAACAGATCGCCGCCCTCGATCGCGCCTATTATCAAGAGGCCGCCCCCCTCGCTTCCGACCGCGAATACGACCTCCTGATGAAGGAACTCGTCGACCTGGAAGCCGCTCATCCCGAGCTGATCACCCCCGATTCCCCCAGCCAGCGGGTCGGCGGCGAGCCGCTTTCCGAGTTCGCCTCGGTCCGCCACGCCCAGCCGATGCTCAGCCTCGACAACACCTATTCCGAGGAAGAGGTCCGCGAATTCGCCGAACGGGTGGCCAAGAACCTCCTCGCCACCCCCCACAGCTTCGTGGTCGAGCCGAAGATCGACGGTGTCGCCGTCAGCCTCCGCTACGAGAAAGGGAGCTTCGTCCTCGGCGCCACCCGGGGCGACGGGAAAACCGGCGACGACATCACCCAGAACCTCCGCACCCTCCGCACCCTCCCCCAAACGTTGCGAGGCGCTCCCGAGCTCCTCGAGATCCGCGGCGAGGTCTACTTCCCCAGCGACGCCTTCGCCCAGCTTAACCAGCAGCGCGCCGAGGCGGGCGATCCCCTCTTCGCCAACCCCCGTAACGCTGCCGCCGGATCGCTCAAGCAGCTCGACCCGAAGCTGGTCGCCCGCCGTCCCCTTTCCATCGTCCTCTATAGTCCCGGCGAGTGCCTCGGCCTCGAATGCCGGGACCAAGCCGGATGGCTCGCTCTCCTGAAGCGGCTGGGATTACCGGTCCCCGAATGGCACCGCCTCGCAACCACCGCCGACGAGCTCCTCGCCGCCATTCACGATCTCGACGCTAAACGCGCCCAGTTCCCCTACGACACCGACGGCGCCGTCATCAAGCTCAACGAATGGCCGCTGCGCGACCGGCTCGGCCTCACCTCGAAATCTCCCCGCTGGGCGATGGCCTATAAATACAGCGCCGAGCGGGCCCGCACCCGGCTGAACGCCGTCACCTTCCAGGTCGGCCGGACCGGCGCGATCACCCCCGTCGCCGAGCTCGCCCCCGTCCTCCTCTCCGGCTCGACCGTCGCCCGCGCCACCCTCCACAACTTCGAGGAGGTAAAGCGCAAGGACATCCGCCTCGGCGACCACGTCCTGATCGAAAAGGCGGGCGAGGTCATTCCTGCGGTCATTGAGGTCGATCTCTCCACCCGCACTGGGGAAGAGCAGGCCATCGTCCCTCCCACCGAATGCCCCAGCTGCCAGACCGCCTTGGTCCAAGACGGCATCTTCATCCGCTGCCCGAATCCCGAGTGCCCCGACCAGCTCAAGCGCCGCGTCCTCCACTACGCCCAGCGAAACGCCATGGACATCAACGATCTCGGCGAATCGCTGGTCGGCCAGTTGGTCGACCTGAAGCTGGTCCGCGATCCCGCCGATCTCTACGCCCTCACCTTCGAGCAACTGAGCGGCCTCGACCGGATGGCCGAGAAATCGGCCCAGAACGTCCTGGCGGGCATCGCCGCTAGCCGGCAGCGGACCCTGGGCCGCTTCCTCTTCGGCCTCGGGATCATCCACGTCGGCGTCACCGCCGGACAGGAACTGGCCTCCCATTTCGGCTCCCTGGAAGCGCTCGGCCAGGCCTCGGTCGAAGATCTCGAATCGGTCCCCAACATCGGCAGCAAGATCGCCCAGAGCGTCCATGATTTCTTCCACGATCCGGCCAGCCAGGAACGCCTCCGCCGCTTCCAGGAATACGGCCTCCAGCTCACCGCACCCAAGGCCATCGAGGGCGGCCCGCTGGCGGGCAAGACCTTCGTCATCACCGGCACCCTCTCCACCCCCCGCGAGAAGATCGCCGAGACCATCCGCAATGCCGGCGGCAAAGTCGCCAGCAGCGTCAGCAAGAGCACCGATTACCTCCTCGCCGGTGAGGGCGGCGGCGGCAAGCGCAAGGACGCCGCCAAGCACAACGTCCCGATCCTCGACGAAACCCAATTCGCCGCGCTTCTCACCGGACAAGCGGGATAATATGCCCGCCCGCCACCTCCTCTGCGGCGATCCCGCCGACCTCCGGGCCGGATTCCTCGCCGTCTGGCTGGATTGGCGAACCCCCGAACGAATCGCCGAACGCCTCCACGTCGTCGTCCCTACCCGGACCCATCGCGCCGCGCTCAAGCGCCTCCTGGTCGAGGCGGGAGAGCCTATCTTCAACGTCTCCTTCCTCCTCCCGAACCACCTCCGCACCCTCCTGAGCGAGGAACTCCTCGCCGAGCGCGAACCGCTCTGGGGCCGCGAAGAGCTCGATTTCCTCCTCCGCCAGCTCGCCCAGCGCCTGGCCGACGAATCTCCCCTTTGCCGCAGCCTCGCCCACGATCCCTCCCCCCTCCGCCGCGCCCTCGACGAGCTGGCCAACGCGGGCCACACCTTTCGCTCCCTCCTCGGCGCCAGCGGCACGGGCGCGAACGATCCCGCCCACCGTGATCTCGATCTCCTCCGCCGCGCCTGGGAACGGGTCGAAGCCAATCTCCTCCCCGGCCTCCGCGCGGGCCGCGACCACCGCCTCCGGGAGGCCGCGCGGACCCTCACCCGTCCCGGCCCAAGCCTGGTCCCGGGCCGTCTCCTCGTCTTCGGCTGCGATATCCGGAACGCCGCCGACTTCGCCCTGATCGAGGCCGCCCTCCTCGCCTGGCGCGAGCCCGCCGTCCTCACCCTCCTCGCCGCCGCCGGGCAAGAGACCGTCCAGGGCCCCTGGCTCAATCTCGTCGAGCGCACCCTCCCCGGCGCTATCACCAGCCTGCCCGAATCGGCCATTCCCGAGATCGAACTCCCGCCCGAAGACGACCAACTCGACCTCTTCTCTGCCCCTCCCCAAAAAACCGAGACCGCGCTCAAGTGCTACCTCGCCCCGGGCCGGGACGCCGCCGCCGATCTCATCGTCCGCCAGACCCGCGCCTGGCTCCACGAACACCGCAAGGGCCCTGCGCCCCGGATCGGCCTGGTCTTTCCCGCCGCCTCTCCGCTCGCCTCCCGCGTCGCTCAGCTCCTCCGCGATGGCGGCCTCCCCTTCACCTCGGCCTTTCCGACCCCCCTCCCCCTCCGCTTCGAGCAATCGCTCCTCCGCGATTGGCTCGCCCTGCAGCGCGGGGGACTCTGGGCCGAGCCGTTTCTCCTCTTCTGGCGCAAGGCGATCTCCGTCCCCGCCTTCGCCGAGCGCTTCGGCGAACCCCTCCTCTGGGGCGGCGCGCTGGAGGACCGCTTCGCCCGCGCCTATTCCCAGATCCTCAGCGACCAGGTGCCGGTACTGGCCGCCTTCCTCAAGGGCCAGGGCAAACCCCTCCCCGCGCTCGAAAACTTCCTCGCTTGGTGGAACCGCGAAGGCCTCTGGCCCGAGGAGGCACGGCTCTCCGTCCACCTCGACCGCTTCGCCGCCCAGCTCGATCTCCTGGTCGGCCCCCACCTCGGGCGGCCGATCCGGGGCTTCCTTGAAAAGGAGCTGTCCCGCCTCGCCGCGCATTGGGAAAGCCCCGTTAGCCGGGCTGCCGCCTGCCAATTGCTGGAGAGCTTCGTCACCCGCGCCGAAGTCGCGCGGGATTTCACCGATTGGGCGCCCGTCCACCTCGTCACCCCGGAGGCGGCCCGCGCCCTGGAATGGGATTGCCTCCTCCTCGCCGATCTCGAGGAAGGGAGCTGGCCCCGGCTCGACCGCCCCGCCACCTTCCTCGACGACGCCCTGCGCGAACGGCTCAACCGCCAGTCCCAGGACGCTTCCCCCTCCGGCGGCGGCGAGACCGTCTACGCCCCCAGCTTCGCCCCCCTCCTCACCGCCACCACCCATTACCGCCTCGCCCGCGAGACCTTCGCCTCCCTGCTCGAATCGGCCCGCCACGAGATCGCCCTCTGCGCCGCCGTCTGGGACGAGGTCGAGGCCAACCGCCGCCTCTACCCCTCCGAGTTCTTCCGCCAAGCCTGGGAAGAGCGCCATCCCAAGGAAGGTCCCTGGTCCGACGCCATCGAGCAGAGCCTCCTCCACGCCGCCAATCCTTCGATCGTTCCCGCTGCCTCCGATCCCTCCATCGAGGCGATGCTCCGCGCTTACCACTCCCGCCGTAACCCCCGCCTCCCCTTCGACGAATACAGCTTCATGCTCCAGGCAAGGCCCTCGGCACACCCCCTCAGCGCCAAGGCCGCCGAGGCGACCCTCCAGGACCCCGCCACCGCCTGGTTCCGCCACTTCCTGAAAATCGAGGTCGAGCGCCCCGCCTGGTCGCCCGAGGAACAATGGCCGCTCTTCCAAGGGCTGATCCTCCACCGCCTCTTCGAACGGGCGCTTACTTCGTTCGGTAACGGCTCCCCCTGGATCGCCCTTCCCGCGCACGCCGCATGGCTGCAAGCCCTCGACCATGAATGGGAAGAGGCCGCCCGCGTCCTACAAACCGCCTATCGCGAGGCTCGGCAGCCGATGCCCGCCTGGTGGACCAGCGAATGGCCTCGGCTGCGGAGCGCCCTGCATCAATTGGCCGAAAAACTCCGCCTCCAGCTCCCCGACGGCCTCACCCACCTTGCCGCTGAGTTCAAGCTCGAGCTCCCCGTTCCTGCCGACGATCCCCTCCTCCCGCCGCTCCCCTGGCGGAGCCGCGCCGACCTCATCGCGATCAATGCCCCGCGCCCCGAGGAAGCGACCCGCGCCCTCATCGCCGATTTCAAAACTGGCACCGGCGCCCCCGATTTCAAACCGGCCGAGACCGCCGCCAAGGCCGCCTATTTCCAACTCGTCGTCTACGCCGCCCAGCTCCGCGCCGCCTATCCGAACTTGAAGGAAACCAGCCTCCTCGTCCTCCATCGCAGCAGCGCCGCTCCCGCCGCCCCGTCCGAGATCGACCCCACCTCGCCCGCCTACGCCCCACTCTGGCGGGTCGTCCGCGCCGCCTGGACCGAGGGCCATTGGGGCCAATACTTGGCCATTCGCGACCGCTTCAAGAAAACCAGCACCCTCCCCCTCGCCACCCTCGAAATCCCCGACCACCTCCTCACCGAAAAATGGGCCCAGACCGAAGGCCTCAACGCCTGGGAACGAAAGCGGGATTGAGCTCTCCGTCGGAATCAGCGTTAATCAGCTCCATCCGATGTACCTCGCCGTCTTCCCCAAGCCAGCCCCGATCATGGGCGCGCTCTTTCCCCCCGGAGAGTACCTGTGCGAGGACCGCAACGCAGGCGAATTCCTCGCCCACGACATCTGCACCCTGAAGGAGGCGACCGCCGCCTTCGCACCCCGGCCCTTCGACCCCGCGCAGGATTGGAATGGCCGCCGCATCCTCTTCGTCCGCCCGGGCGGCTTCGGCGATCTCCTCTTCCTCACCCCGATCTTCGCCGAGATGAAGCGGCGCTGGCCCGGCGTCGCCATCGACGTCGCCTGCTTCGCCAAATATACCCCCGCGCTGCAGGGCAATCCCGATATCGCCCACCTCATCCCCTACCCTGTCAGCCTCCCCGCCTGGGGCGGCTACGACGCTCACTTCTGGCTGCAGAACATCATCGAGGGAAATCCGAAGGCGGACGAGATCCACGTCGTCGATCTCCTGGCCGAGCGGGCCGGCCTCACCCTCGCCTCCAAGGAGATGAAGTATTTCGTCGATCCCCACGAGCTCGAATCGGCCCGCCGCGATTACCCCCGCAGCGAGAAACCCCGCGTCGGCATCCAGGTCGCCGCCTCCACCCCGGTCCGCTCCTACCCGCCCCGGCTGGTGGGCGCGGTCAGCGGCGAATTATTGAAACGGGGTTGGGAAGTCTTCCTCTTCGGCTCCCCCGGCCAGCTCAAGACCGAGCTCCCGGTCACCAATCTCACCCAGCGCACCCCGCCGGTCTCCTTCCGCGAAAGCGCCGCCCTCCTCGCCACCTGCGACGTCTGCGTCGCCCCCGATTCGGCCTTGATCCACCTGGCGGGCGCAATCCATCTCCCGGCGATCGGCCTCTACGGCTCCTTCCCGTGGAAACTGCGCACCGCCTATGCGCCCCGCACCGTGGCCCTCACCGGCACCCTCCGCTGCGCCCCCTGCTTCCACCATCCCATCGGCCCGAAGACCTTCCCGGAAAACGGCCCCTGCCAGAAGAGCCGCGAATGCGACGCCCTCGCCGCCATCGAGCCGCAGCGGATCGTGGCGAAAGTCGAATCGTTACTGAAGGCGTAAGCGGACCAGCCGCCTACTTCCCCTTCCCATCGATCATCCGCTCGGCCAGCGCCAGCGATTCCCGGCTCTCGCCGCCCAGCATCCGCCCCAATTCCTTGATCCGTGCCTTGCGGTCGAGGAGCTGGAGCTGGGTGGTCGTCCGCCCCTCGCGGACCTGCTTGGCCACATGGAAATGGGGATCGCCCTGCGCCGCCACCTGCGGCTGGTGGGTCACGCAGAGCACCTGATGGGTCTTGCCCAATCGTCCCAGCTTTTTCCCCACCTCCCAGGCGGTCTCGCCGCCGACATTGGCGTCGACCTCGTCGAAGATCAGCACCGGCACCTCGTCGACCTCGGCCAGCGTCGTCTTGATCGCCAGCATCACCCGCGCCATCTCGCCGCTGGAGGCGATCGCCCGCAGCGGCTGCGCCGCCTCGCCGACATTGGGCGCGAAGATGAACTCGATCTCATCGCCGCCCGTCCTTCCGATATTGGACTCTCCCTTCGCCTTGAGAGAAATCTCGAACGCCGCCGCCTTGAACCCGAGGCCGCGCAATTCCCTCGTGATCGTCTCGGCCAGCGGCTTCGCCGTCTTGCGCCGCGCCTCGGCCAGCTTCGCCGCCAGGTCGAGGAGCGTCCGGCGCGCCGCCTTCTCCTCCTGGTCCAGCTGGGCCAGCGTCTCGTCGCGCGATTCGAGCCGGAGCAGCTCCTCCGCCGCCTCCGCGCCGTGCGCGATCACCTCGTCGAGCGTGGGGCCGTACTTCTTCTTGAGACCGTGGAGCAGCGACATCCGCTCCTCCAGCTGCCGGAGCCTCCCCGCGTCGAGGTCGATCCGCTCCGCGTAATCACGCACCGTCGCCGCCAGATCCTGCAGCTGGACCACCGCGCCCCGGTTGATCTCCGACCATCCCTCCACCTGCGGGTCGATCTTCTGCCAATTCGAGAAAAGCTTCTCCACCTGCGCGAGCTGGATCAGCACCGCCCCCTCGCCCTCGGTGAGGAGCTGCGCCGCCGCCTCGGCCCATTCGATGATCTGCCGGGAATTGTGGGCCAGCCGGAACTCGCGGTCGACCTCCTCGTCCTCGCGGGGAAGGAGCTTGGCGTTGCCGATCTCCTGGCTGCGGTGGCGCAGCCGCTCCAGCTTCTCCTCCCGCTCCCGCTCGCTCAACGTCAGCGCCGCCCGCTGGGCGCCGATCTCCTGCCAGGCGTCGTACGCCCGCGCCACCTCGTCGCGGAGCCCGCCGGTCTTCCCGTAGGCGTCGAGCACCCGGAGCTGCTCGTCGGTCCGCAGCAGCGATTGGTGGTCGTGCGGCCCGTGCATATCGACCAGCAGATCGCCGAGCTGCTTGAGCGCCTGCAGCGTCACCGCGCTCCCGTTCACGAATTGCTTGTTGCCCCCCGCCGCAGTCACCGTCCGCTTGAGCAGGAGCGCCGCCCCCTCGCACGGTTCGGCCCCGATCTCCTCGATCACCACGGCGGCCCGCGCCAGGACCCCTGGTTTCAGCTCCAGTTCCGCCTCGACGGCGCAGGCGTTCTCGCCGGAGCGGATCAACGATTTATCGGCCCGCTCCCCCGCCAGCAGCATCAGGGCGTCGATCAGGATCGATTTGCCCGCGCCGGTCTCGCCGGTCAGAGCGTTGAAGCCGGGGCCGAGCTCCCAGCGCAGCTCGTCGATCAGGGCCAGATTCTTGATGCGCAGCGAGGTCAGCATGGCGGGTGCTTGGTGATTTAGCGCTTCCTCCCGCCCCTGCCAACTGATAATCAGGAAAGCGCTTGCAGACCCCTCCCGCCCCCTCCCCATCCCCCCTCCGGGTCACCATCCTCGGCTCGGGAACCTCCCACGGCGTCCCGGTGATCGCCTGCTCCTGCGCCGTCTGCCTCTCCCCCGACCCCCGCGACAAGCGGACCCGCTCCTCCATCTACGTCGAGGACGGCGCCTTCTCCTTCCTGGTCGATACCACCCCGGAGCTCCGCCTCCAGTGCCTCGCCAACCGGGTCACCCGCGTCTCCGCCGTCCTCTTCACCCACCCCCACGCCGACCACATCTTCGGCTTCGACGACCTGCGGGTCTTCTGCGGGCAGAACGAGAAGGAAGGCGTCCTCGAGGGAGGCCGTCTGCCCGTCTACGGCTCGGCGCTCACCCTGGCGATGTTGCAGAACATCTATCCCTACGCCTTCGACCTCACCGCCAAGCCGGTCGGCTACGTCCTCGTCCGGGCCGAGCCCTTCGACAGCCGGCACTCCTTCCCCCTCGGCACCCTCACCGTCAGCCCGCTCGAGGTCACCCATGGCCGGATGCTCACCCATGGCTTCCTCTTCGAGCGCGGCGGCCGGAAGCTCCTCGCCTACATCCCCGATTGCAAGACCCTCTCCCCCCGGGCCGCCCAGCTCCTCCAAGGCGTCGAGACCCTCATCCTCGACGGCCTCCGCGACCAGCCCCACCCCACCCACATGACCATCCAGGAGGCCCTGGCCACCGCCCGCTCGGTCGGCGCCCGCCGCACCTTCCTGACCCATCTCACCCACCATAAATCCCATGTTGAGCGAGAAGCGGAGTTGCCCGAAGGCTGCTCGGTGGCGTATGATGGCCTGCAGCTAACGCTCGATTGATTCTCCAGCTTGACGTTTATTGTGCCCATTATCTTGCCCGCCATCCGCCCCATCGCCCTCCTGGCCGCGCTCCTGGTCTGCGCGGGATTCCTCGTCCCCCGCGCCCGGGCCCAGAGCCAGATCGAGCTGAGCAACCACCTCCTGGTCGTCTACAACGAGATCCTCCCCCAGAGCCAATCTCTCGCCGAATACTACGCCCAGCGCCGCGGCATCCCCAAGGAGCGGCTGCTCGGCATCCGCTGCCCCGTCGACGAGGAGATCACCCGCGCCGATTACCGGAGCCAGATCGAAGACCCGATCCGCGCCTACCTGATCAAGAAGAAGTGGATGGACCAGGTCCCCGGCAAGTCCCCCTTCGGCGACCAGACTCTCCCCATCCAGTGCGCCACCTACAACCAGATCTGGTGCATCCTCCTGATCAAGGGCGTCCCCCTCAAGATCGCCAACGACCCCTCCGTCAACGAAGTCCCCACCAAGAACCCCGCCCTCAACACCAATGCCGCCTCGGTCGATTCCGAGCTCTGCCTCCTCCCCCTGCAGGGCCTCCCCCTGATCGGCGTCCTGCCGAATCCCTACCAGCTCCTCGGCTACAACCGCCCCTTCGACAGCCTCGACGCCCGCGAGATGATCATGGTCGGCCGCCTCGACGGCCCCAGCAACGAAGACGTCCGCCGGATGATCGACGACGCCCTCTACGCCGAAGCCAACCGCCTGACCGGCCGCGCCAAGATCGACGCCCGCGGCCTCACCGACGACACCTCCGGCTACTACCAGGGCGATCAATGGCTGATCGACAGCGGCCGTTACCTGGCCAAACAGGGCTGGGACGTCGAAGTCGACCTCAAGCCCGAGGTCTTCCCGGAAAATCTCCCCTGGCGCGACGTCGCCATCTACGCCGGCTGGTACGCGGGCGGCGCCACCGGCCCCTTCATGCATAACGGCGACACCCCCGTCTTCAGCCGGGGCGCCATCGCCTACCACATCCACTCCTACAGCGCCTCCACCCTCCGCTCGGCCACCTCCAACTGGTGCGGCCCCCTCATCGACAAGGGCGCCGCCTGCACCATGGGCGCCGTCTACGAGCCCTATCTCGATTTCATGCCCCGCTGGGACATCTTCCTCGAGCACCTCTATGAGGGGAATACCTTCATCGAGTCGGCCTACGCCTCCCAGAAAGTCCTCTCCTGGATGATCACCTTCGTCGGCGACCCGCTCTACACCCCCTTCGCCCTGCCCCTCGACCAAGCCGTCGATAAATCGGCCTCCGGCACCGAGCAGCATGAATTCCTCCGCCTCCAGCAGATCCGGGAAGACCTCGCCTCCGGCAAGCTCGACGAGACCAAGGCGGGCCTGGCCAACCTCGCCGCCGATCCCCAGCTCACCCACGTCGGCTGGGAGGGCTACGCCGACATCCTCAGCGATCCCCGCCTCCTCCCGGCCGACTCCACCGTCGCCGCCGCCTACGAAAAAGCCTTCAACCTCAGCAGCAACCTCGAAGACCAGATCCGCACCGACCTCAAGGCCGCTTCCGCCTACGAGGACCGCTTCCGCCTACGCGACGCCAAGCGGCTCCTCTCGATGATGCTCTCCCGCTACCCCAACGAATCAGCCTACTATGGCCTCCCCCTCATCCTCCATCAGGTCGAGGCCACCGGCGGCATCCCCGCCCCCGGCCTCAATCCCCCTTCGAACACCCCTTCCGGCCTCTCCACCGGCCTCGCTCCGTCGATCGCCCCCTCGATCGCGCCGAACACCGGCTCCTCGATGAAGCCCTCCCTCTCCACCAGCGCCGTCGAGGCTCCGCCCTCCATCGATTCCGCCGCCGGCAACGCCGCCGCCACCTCCGCTCCCGCCACGCCCTAAAAAGGCCGGCTCCGGCGGCAATCAATCGGAAGCCGCCCCCCCTCCCATGCTGATCGACACCCACGCCCACCTCGACTACACCGATTACGACCCCGACCGCGACGAAGTCGTCGCCCGGGCCCGTGCCGCCGGCGTCACCGAGATCATCAGCATCGGCACCCGCCTCGATTCGAGCGCCCGCGCCGTCGCCCTCGCGCAAGACGGCGCCAAAAATGGCTCCGGTGGCATCTGGGCCACCGTCGGCATCCATCCCTGCGACGTCGGCCCCGAATCGCTCGAGCAGGTCGGCGCCCTCCGCCACCTCGCCGTCCAACCCCGCGTCGTCGCCCTCGGCGAGATCGGCCTCGATTACCACCGCCTCCCCGAGTCGCCCGCCGAGGCCGAAACCCTCAAGCAGCTCCAGGCCGCCGTCTTCCGCGCCCAACTCCTCCTCGCCGCCGACCTCGGCCTCAACGTCGTCGTCCACCAGCGCGATTCCTGGGACGATACCCTGGCGATTTTAAAGGAATTCACCGGCACCCTACGCGGCGTCTTCCATTGCTTCGGCGGGACCCGCGAGCAGGCGGAGGAACTCTTCGCCCTCAACCACCTCGTCTCCTTCACCGGCATCGTCACCTTCAAGAACGCCCAGACCGTCCGCGCCACCACCCAGGACGTCCCCCTCGATAAATTCATGGTCGAGACCGATTGCCCCTACCTCGCCCCCGTCCCCCACCGGGGCAAGCGGTGCGAACCGGCCCATACCCGCCTCGTCGCAGAACAGATCGCCGGACTGCGGGGGTTGTCGGTCGAGGAGATCGGCGCGGCGACTACCGCGACGGCGCACGGGTTTTTTAGGTTCCGCTGAGGGGAAATCGCCGAGTCCGAGTCCTTGCTACCATGCGGACGCGAGAAGCGCGGGAGAGCGGGCTCTTGGGTTTCAGATGGCGCGGATCGGGAGAAGATCGAACGTGCTGATTACGGGCGGACCGGGATGCAAGGGGGGCAGCTTGTACGATGTAAAGGGGTTCCCCCTTTAGATTCCCCCCAGAGTCGATTGGTCACCTCTATGGGAGCTATGTCGTGAGATTTGGCCAGGGACCTCGTCCCAGGCTTGCCCAATCGCCCCGCTTCCGCCTACCATCACCCCTCCCATGAAGACCATCGACGACCCGAGCAAGAAATCGTCCAGCAATAAGAGCAAGAAGGACAAAAAAACCGGCAAAGCGACCGGCAAAGCCTCCCTCCACCGCGCCTATTCGGCGTCGGTCGTCGACGGCGTCGAGCGCGCCCCCAACCGCTCGATGCTCTATCCCACCGGGTTCAAGCCCGCCGATTTCGAGAAGAACATCATCGGCATCGCCTCGACCTGGAGCATGGTCACCCCCTGCAACATGCACATCAACCGCCTCGCCGAAGAGGCGGCACGCGGCGTCGACGCCTCCGGCGGCAAGGCGATCATCTTCAACACCATCACCATCGCCGACGGCATCTCCATGGGCACCGAGGGGATGAAATACTCCCTCGTCTCCCGCGAGGTCATCGCCGATTCGATCGAGACCGTGGTCGGCTGCCAGGGCATGGACGGCTTCGTCGCCATCGGCGGCTGCGATAAGAACATGCCCGGCTGCCTCATCGCCATCGGGCGGCTCAACCGTCCCGCCGTCTTCGTCTATGGCGGCACCATCCTGCCCGGCTGCCTCACCTCCAAGGACGGCAACAAGGCCCTCGACAAGGAAATCGACTTGGTCAACGTCTTCGAGGCCGTCGGCGCTCATGCCAACGGCAAGCTCCCCGCCTCCGAGCTCGACCGAATCGAGAAATGCGCCATCCCCGGCGCCGGCTCCTGCGGCGGCATGTACACCGCCAACACCATGGCCTCCGCCATCGAGGCCCTCGGGATGAGCCTGCCGAACAGCTCCTCCCAGATCGCCGAGTCCCAGGACAAGCTCGACGACTGCAGCCGCGCCGGCGCCGCCGTCCTCAACCTGATCAAAAAGGGCATCTCCCCCCGCGACATCATCACCCGCAAGGCCTTCGAGAACGCCATCACCGTCGTCATGGCTCTCGGCGGCAGCACCAACGCCGTCCTCCACCTCCTCGCCATCGCCCACTCCTCGGGCGTGAAGCTCGAGCTCGACGACTTCACCCGCATCGGCAAGCGGGTTCCCGTCCTCGCCGATCTCAAGCCGAGCGGCCGCTTCGTCATGGCCGCCCTCAGCCGGATCGGCGGCCTCACCCCGCTGATGAAGCGGCTCCTGCAGAAGGGCCTCCTCCACGGCGACGCCCTCACCGTCACCGGCCAGACCCTCGAGAAGAACCTCGCTCCCGTCGCCGATTACCCGAAATGGCAGGAAGTCATCCGCCCCTTCGAGAACCCGATCAAGCCGGACGGCCACCTCGTCATCCTGCGCGGCAACCTCGCCCCCCAGGGCGCCGTCGCCAAGATCAGCGGCAAGGAAGGCCTCCGCTTCGAAGGCCGCGCCCGCGTCTTCGAGTCGGAAGAAACCGCCCTCGCCGCCATCCTCAACGACAAGATCAAGAAGGGCGACGTCATCGTCATCCGTTACGAGGGGCCCCGCGGCGGCCCCGGTATGCGCGAGATGCTCGCCCCCACCTCCGCCGTCATGGGCAAGGGCCTGGGCAAGGAAGTCGCCCTCATCACCGACGGCCGCTTCTCCGGCGGCAGCCACGGCTTCGTCGTCGGCCACATCGCCCCCGAGGCCTACGCGGGCGGCCCCATCGGCCTGATCAAGAACGGCGACCCCATCACCATCGACGCCGCCAAACGCGAGATCACCCTCGGCCTCCCCGCCAAGGAACTCGCCGTCCGCCGCAAGGCCTGGAAAGCTCCCCAGCCCCGCTACACCCGCGGCGTCCTGGCGAAATACTCCGCCCTGGTCGGCCCCGCCCACCTCGGCGCCATCACCGACGCCAACCTCGACGACAAGCTGGTCGCCGGCCACTAAGAGCCTCCCCTCCATGGAGCCCGCCGCCCATTCCTCCGCGATGGACAAGCGGCGGCGCCCCCTGGAGGCGGCGCTCCAGCTCACCACCGCCAGCGTCATCGTCAACGTCCTCTTCGCCACCATCAAGGTTGCGGCGGGAATCGTCGGCCATTCCTACGCCCTGATCGCCGACGGCATCGAGTCGGCGACCGACGCCTTCACCTCGCTGGTCGTCTGGAGCGGCCTCCGCCTCGCGATGGAACCGCCCGACGAGGATCACCCCTTCGGTCACGGCAAGGCCGAATCGCTCGCCGCCTTTGTCGTCGCCCTCGGCCTGATCGGCGCCTCCATCGCCATCGCCGTCCAGGGAATCAACGAGATCCTCCATCCCGGCAGCGTTCCCCGCTGGTTCACCCTTCCCATCCTCGCCGTCGTCGTGGTGGTAAAGGAATTCCTCGCCCGCAAGGTCCTCCACGCCGGCACCCACATCAACAGCCAATCGTTAAAGAGCGACGCCTGGCACCACCGCTCCGACGCGATGACCTCGATCGCCGCCTTCATCGGCATCTCCATCGCCATCATGGGCGGTCCCAGATTCGCCGCCGCCGACGGTTGCGCCGCCCTGGTCGCCTGCCTCATCGTCGCCTACAACGGCTTCCGCCTCCTCGGCCCCTCCGCCAACGAAGTCATGGACGGCGCCCCCCCCGCCGCCACCTTCGACCAAATCCGCGCCCTGGCCGCCAGCGTCGAGGGGGTGCGGCAGATCGACAAATGCCGCATCCGCAAAAGCGGCCTAGAATACTACGTCGACATCCACGTCATGGTCGATGGCGACCAGACCGTCCGCTACGGCCACTCCGTCGCCCATGATGTGAAGGACAAACTGGTCCAGTCCGACCTCGGCATCGCCGACGTCGATGTCCACATCGAGCCGTTCAGCAAGTAGACTAGATCGGCCCGGAATCCCGGCGCCTAGGTCAGCTCATTCTGGAAAAACTCGACGCTCTCGCCGCTCGGCGTCCGCACGAAGGAGATCCGGACCGGCACCACCGGGGGCGCCGTCGGCGTCCGGTTCTGAATATCGACCGTCTTCGGCGCCATCGTCTCGACCGCGCCGTGAGCCAGCGCCCGGGCATGGGCCGCGTCGGTATCGGCGGTTCGCAGCGCGAAGTGAAGCACCCGCGCCTCGCCCGGCGTTTCCGGCTTGCCGCCCGCGAAGATCTCGACGTAATTGCCGTCCCCGGTATCGAGCATCACCGCCCGGCTATCCCCCTCCCCCCAGCTGATCTTCTCGGTCAACCCAAGCCCGTCCTTATAAAAAGCGACCGCCTCGTCGAAGTTGGCGACCTTGAGCGCCACATGATGAAACCCACCGCCGCCGATGACCTGATTCTTGTTCGCCATAAAATGAGAATTCCAGCGGACTACAACCGGGCACATAACCCCTGATTCACCCGCTTCACCGCCTCGGGCCCGAGCAACTGCTCGACGATCGCCAGCGAGAACTCGAGCGCGCTTCCCGCCGCCAGGCTGGTAATCAGCTTTCCCTCCACCACCACCCGCTCTCCCTCCGCCAGCCGTCCGGGCGGGATCTCCTTCTGGTTCGTCGGATGGCAGATCATCCGGGCCTGCGGGAAAAAGCCGTGCTCGACCAGCAGGGTGGGAGCCGCGCAGATCGCACCGATCCATCCCCCTAGGCCGATTTGCCGTTCCACCATCGCCACCACCCGCCCGTCCTTCTTCAAGTGGGAGACGCCGTCAGCCCCACCGGGCAAAACGATGATGTCGAAGTCGCGGTGGACCACCTCGCTGATATCGAGATCGGCCAGATGCCGCGTCTTGCGGGCCGCCACGATCGTCCCCGGCACCGTCCCCGCGACGACCACATCGAACTCGGCCCGCCGCAAGACATCGATCACCGTGATTCCCTCGATCTCCTCGAAGCCGGGAGCCAGGATGACTAAGGCGGATTTGGACATGGAGTAAGATAGCCGCATTTCACATCGGCGAAAGTCGCCAACCGCCGGTCAGGCCGGAGGAAAAGGCAGCGCCGATTCGATCCGCGCCCGCAGGGCCGCAAACAGGCCGTCGTCGAGCACCGGATCGGAGAGCCGCCCGTTCCAATCGAGCGGCAGCTCGACCCACGACTTACAGCCGTCGAAACCCTTCGTCCACGCCAGCGTCACCGGCAGCCGCAGCCGATGGACCCGGACCAGAATGGCGTGAATCCCCGGCTCCTTGTAATCGAACCGCTCCCGGATCGTCTCCGGCTTCCAGATATGGAAAGGCTCCAGCTTCTCCACCTCTTCCCAGCGGGTCAGATGGGCCACCTTCACCGCCTCCGCGAAAAACTCGATCCGCACCTCGGCATCTTCCGCCGCGCCGGGAACCGGCAGCGTCGCCGCGTCCTCGATCAACAGCTTCTCCCCCTGCTGGTGGAATCGCGTCGGCAGGAGCCAGAACCGCTCGTGCTTCACCTCGAAGCCGCCGCGCCCCTCCGCGATCCCCCCCTTGCGCAGGATCAACGTCTGCCGCCCGCTCCCCAGCACCGCGACCACCGCCTGCCATTCCTTGAAGGCGGGCTGCGTCGCACCCGCCGCCGGAGCCAGGAGAGGAATCTCCGCGGCGGCTTCCGGCAAGACCGGCGGAACCATCGATTCGGGTTCGTCCCCCTCCTCGTCATAGGAAAAGAGCCCCCGATTCCGGTAAAAATAGACCGCGCCCGAACCGACCGTGATCGCCAACGTGATCCAGAGCAGGTAGGGCTGGATTTCGTCGAGCAAGTCGAGGAAGGTCGAGGCGCCAATATGGAGCTCGACCGAGCTATCCAGAACCAAAGCCACGATGATGACGACGATCTGCGAGATCGTCTTGTGCTTCCCAGCCTTCTCCGCCGCCATGATGTAACCGCGCTGCGCCGCCACGATCCGCAGGCCGGTAATGAGAAATTCCCGAGAGATGATCGCCACCACCATCCACATCGGCGCGCCGTAGGGATCGCCGATGAGACAGACGAAGGCGGCGCTGATCAGGATCTTGTCGGCCAGCGGGTCGAGCAGCTTCCCCAGGTCGGTCACCAGGTTCCGCCGCCGGGCGATCTCGCCGTCGAGCCAGTCAGTCAGGCTGGCGATGATGAAGATCACCAGCGCCGTCGTCCGGCTGAAGGCGAAGGTCTCCGGCTCCAGACTGAGCGCAAAGACGAAAAGGACGCAGAGGCCGAGCCGTCCCAGCGTCAGCCGGTTCGGCAGATTGAGACTGACCCGAAACCGGTGCTGGGAATGAGCCACAAGATCCTAAGATAGCTCAGATAGAGATTCCCGCCAACAGATCGTAGCCGCGATGCCCGGTGATCTCGACCTCGGCGAATTGCGAGACCGGCAGCGCGGGATCGACCAGCACCTCGCCGTCGACCTCGGGCGCGTCGCCCTCGGAACGGGCCGAGCCCGGCTTCTCCACCAACACCCGGAGCCGCTGGCCGACGAAGCGGGCGTTGCTCTGCTCCGCCAATTCGCGCTGCAGCGCCATCGCGGTGTTCCACCGCTTCTGCTTCACCTTCTCCGGGAGCTGCTCCTCCATCTTGTAGGCCCGGGTCCCCTCCTCCTGGGAGTAGCGGAAGACGCCGAGCCGCTCGAACTTCACCTCGCGGATGAACTCGAGCAGCGTCTCGAAATCGTGGTCGGTCTCGCCGGGGAAGCCGACGATGAAGGTCGTCCGCAGCACCACCCCGGGGATGCCCCGCCGGATGCGCGCCACCAAGTCGCGGATATAGACCTCGGAAGTCTCCCGCTGCATCGTCTCCAGCATGTGCTGGGAGATGTGCTGAAGCGGCATGTCGATATAGCGGGCCACCTTCGGGCAGGCCGCGATCGTCTCGATCAGCTCGTCGCTCCAATGGGCCGGATGGGTGTAGAGGAGACGGATCCAGAAATCGCCCTCCACCGCCTGCAGCGCGCGCAGCAGGTCGCAGAGCGTCTCGCCCCGGCTCGAGTCGATCGGCTGCTTCGGCCCCGCCTTCTGTTCCCATCGGTCCATGCCGAAGTAAGTCGTGTCCTGCGAGATCAGGTTCAGCTCCTTCACCCCGGAAGCGACCAACTGCCGCGCCTCCGCGACGATCGAGGCCACCGTCCGGCTGCGGTGCCGCCCGCGGATCTGCGGGATGATGCAAAAGGTGCAGGGATGATTGCACCCCTCGGCGATCTTCACATAGGCCGTATGGGCCGGGGTCAGCCGAAACCGGGGCGTATCGTAATCGGGAATGTAGACCGATTTCGGCGTGACAAAGTTAGCGGGAGCCTCAGCGGAAGCCTTGCGCGCCTTCGCCATCAGCTCCTCGATGATCGGCGCAACCTTGGTGATCTGGTCGAGGCCGATGAAGGCGTCGACTTCCGGCATGATCCCGGGCAACTGCTTGGAGAAGCGCTGCGCCATGCAGCCGGCCACGATCAGCTTCTGCCCCTTGCGCTTCTTCTTCATCCCCCGGTCGCGGTTCGCCTCGAAGATCGCCTCGATGCTCTCCTCCTTCGATTCGTCGATGAAGGAGCAGGTGTTGACGATCAGCACATCGGCCTCGTCGGGGTTCGGCGTCATCGTCATCCCCGCCTGATGGAGATGGCCGATCATGATCTCCGAATCGACCAGGTTCTTGGCGCAGCCGAGCGAGATCAGCCCCACCTTCACCCCGCTGGCGGGAGAGGCGGAAACGGCAGGCTCAAGAACGGGAAGGGAGGTCATGGAGAGAAGGCCCAAAGGTTAGGATGGGCTATTGAGGTGGGAGGGAAAATTCCCCGGGAATCTGGGTGTCGCTGTGATAGACATTGCCGTTAAAGGTCACGCTGATCGCTGAGGGGATCGCGATCTTGAGCTGGAACTTGTCGCCGGAAAATTCCTTCTGGTCCCCCGCCCGCATCGTCCCGGAAAAGAGCTCCCGGCTGCTCTGATCCTTGTCGATGATCAGGACCCGCACCCAGCAATCGGCGCTCGCCTGGACGATCAGGTTATCGCCGGCGGTGGCCGGCGTGGCCGGAGCCGCCCCTGCAGGCTGCACCGGCGTCGCCACGGGAACCGGAGCCGTCTGGACCGCCGGATCGACCGGCACCGCCTTGGCCACGGGTGCATTCGCGGTGTCGTCGGAAGCGGGCGGAGCCACCGCGACCGCCTTCGCCACCGGCTCGGGGGTGGGATCGACCGCCACCGCCTTCGCCACCGGGACGGCATCGGCGGAGACGGCGGGGGCGACCGGGATATCGTCGGCGGGATTCTTCGGCTTGGCCTGGGCCGCCACATGATGATGCGGCAGCACCTGGTAGACGTGGACCGCCATGATCAGCACCATCGCGCCGAGCACCGCCAGCGCGAAGAAAAAGAGGAGCCCGCGCGGCGAGAGCGTCTTCCGCTCGCTGCCCGGCAGATATTGGACCGGCGAGGAGGAGAGGTAGACGTCGTCCCCCTCGGCGGCGAGGACCTTGTCGAGCTCCAGCAGGATCTTCGTCTCGTTCAGGCCGAGCGTCTTCGAGTAGATCCGGACGAAACCGCGCACGTAAGCCGGAGCGGCGAACTTGTTGTATTCCTCGTTCTCAATGAAGAGGAGCTGCTGCTCCTTGATCTTGGTCGCCTTGGCGGCGGCCTTGGGGGTCCAGCCGCGCGCTTGGCGTGCTTCTCGTAATTGGGCTCCGACGCTTTTCATTAAGGGGGACGAGATTATCAACCTCCCCGGTTTATTCCAAATCTATTTAACGGGTAGAAATCGTCATGACCCATGCCGCAAAATCCCCCAGAACATCAAAACCACCAATCACGTGATAAAAGATTGATAAATCGCCTCCGCTGGGCTTTTTAGGACGGATGTCCCGCACCCTCCGGAGCGAACTCCTCCAGCCCGTCGTCTTGGTCGGCGCCCTCGGCTACTTCGTCGATATCTACGATCTGGTCCTCTTCAGCATGGTCCGCACCCCCAGCCTGAAGGCCCTCGGCTACTCCGGCCCGGAACTGGTCGACCACGGCATCCACCTGCTCAACCTCCAGATGATCGGCATGCTCCTCGGCGGCCTCCTCTGGGGCATCCTCGGCGACCGGCGCGGGCGGATCACCATCCTCTTCGGCTCGATCCTCCTCTACTCCGTCGCCAATCTCGCCAACGGCTGCGTCCACACCCTCGGCGCCTATGCCTTCTGGCGCGTCGTCGCGGGGATCGGCCTGGCGGGCGAGCTTGGCGGCAGCATCACCCTCGTCTCCGAGGTCCTCTCCAAGGAAGCGCGCGGCTATGGCACCTCCCTGGTCGCCACCATCGGCGTGATGGGCGGGGTAGTCGGCGGACTGGTCGCCGACAAGGTCGATTGGCGGACCTCCTACTTCATCGGCGGCGGCATGGGCCTCCTTCTGCTCCTGCTCCGCTTCAGCCTCGCCGAATCGGGCATGTTCCGCCATCTCCATGGGAATGCCGCCGTCAAGCGGGGCCAATTCCTCTCCCTCTTCACCAGCCGCGAACGGTGCTTCCGCTACCTCCGCTGCGTCCTGCTCGGCCTGCCCACCTGGTACGTGGTCGGCGTGCTGGCCACCTTCTCGCCCGAATTCGGCCAGGCCCTCGGCATCACCGGCCCCATCAAGGCCACCTATGCCGTCCTCTTCCTCTATCTCGGCCTCACCTTCGGCGATCTCCTGAGCGGCCTGCTAAGCCAATGGCTCCGCTCGCGCAAGAAAGTGGTCTTCGGCTTCATCCTCGCCACCATCGCTTTCATCACCGTCTACTTCTGCTCGGCGGGCCAAAGCGCCGCCTTTTTCTATACCGTCATCACCCTGATCGGCGTCGGCATCGGCTATTGGGCCCTCTTCGTCACCATCGCAGCCGAACAATTCGGCACCAACATCCGCGCCACCGTCACCACCACCGTCTCTAACTTCGCCCGCGCCGCCACCATCCCGATCACCCTCTCCTTTCAGTATGCTAAGAATCACCTCGGCCTCCTCCCCGGCGCCATCGTGGTCGGCGCCGTCACCATCACCCTGACCCTCCTCGCCCTCTGGGGCATGGCCGAGACCCACGGCAAGGACCTCGACTACCACGAGTCGATCTAACGTGTTCCTCTCCCGAAAAGTCCTCCGTCCGGGTCCGCTCCTCCTCGTTTCCTTCTGCGCGGCGCTCGCCCCCCTCTCCGCCCAATCCGCGCCGACCTCTGCGCCCGCTTTGGAAGAGCGCGTCGAAAGCCTCTTCTCCCAGCTCACTCCCGATGAAAAGCTGGCCCTCCTGCAGGGCACCGGCTTCACCACCGCGCCGATTCCCCGGCTCCATATCCCAGTGATGGGCATGGTCGACGCCGGCCAGGGCGTCCGTGGCGGCGTTGATGGGACCCAAGGCCCGGCCACTCTCTTCCCCAGCGGCGTCGCCATGGCGGCGACCTGGGATCCCGAGCTCGTCGGCCGGATCGGCAAGGCCATCGGCACCGAGGCCCTCAACAAAGGGACCGGCGCGCAAATCCTCCTCGGCCCCGCCGTCAACATCGACCGCTCCCCCCTCGGCGGCCGCAACGGCGAATACTTCAGCGAAGACCCCTACCTCGCCTCCCGCCTCGCCGTCGGCTACATCGAGGGGCTGCAATCGAGCGGCGCCTCCTCCCGCGACATCCGCCAGACCATCCCCCTCACCCTCACCGCCACCTTCACGGAGGCGATCCCGTTCATGGCGGCGGAGGCGCCTCCAAATAATCAACGTCTGGGCTGTAGCTCCAGCTTCCAGGAAGAGGCCTGGGGAAATGAGGAATCACCCGAGAAACTGGCAGCCGATGGAAAGGCCATAGGACTCGCTTTTGGAATCGAGGAAGGATGCGCTATTTGCACTCCCAGATCGACAAGCAGCTTGTAGCCGATCGGCTCCACGGGTCCCCAATTCACCCCCTTGCCGCCATACCTTGCCAAATCCGATGCCGCCAGTTGGGCGGCATCCTTATCCGACCAAGCAAGAATCGTCGCCGATCCCTGGTCAATCTTGGATTGATCTTTGGTTTGGGCGCCCGAGATAACCGCTTGTGTCGCTTCGATGAGCTCAACAGGCATCTTCCATCCCACCGCCAATTTCGGCTCCAAGACGGCTTCATAATATTCGTCAAAGAAGAAGGGGTCCTTCAACAAGACCCGCGACTTGGTTTCAGCGCATACCTCGACCAAACGAGGGCTATGGATCACCCTTAAGGCGTCCAAACATGAGTCAACACTCTCGCCCTCCTCGGCCCACTTAATATAAAGATCTTCAGCCTCCAGGCGAGGGGGACTCATCAGTGCTCCCAGCGCGGGTCTCGCCACGGCAGGCGTCGAGGATCGGGCTTTCTGCAGGAGCCACTCCGTCACCTTCGGATCATCGATGCCGCCAATCGGGAAAAAGAGATTGTAGAGAGATTCAGCGGACAACGAATCCCCCTTCGCTTCAATCACCTGCCGCAATTCCGGGAATGCAACGATTCCAAGGGCTTTCAAATAGTCCGCAGAAAGCCCCTGAAAGCGAAAATGGCCGCCCGGAGTGAAGGCCACATCCCGTATCGCCGCCGCAATCCCGTCGTCACCGACAAGACCGAGTCTTTTTTGGACACCCACCCAAACCCCAATCGGCGCTTCCATCACCCAGAGATAATCTTCCCGCTGCCCGAGCCAGGCCATTTCCCGGGGAGCATCCATAGAGGCGTTTCCCCATGGAATCCTTGCCTTAAAAACCGTCGGATCGAAAACATCGGCAGCCCGCACGAGCCAGAGAATGGAATGATTCTCGATCCTGTTGAAAAGCTCGGCCCGTTTCCCTTCATCGAAAGAGTGGAAATCGAGAATGGGCCCTTGCTGCGTTATTTCCTTCTGAGACCAGGCAACCTCCACATAGTCGACCCTCCAGGCGAAGATTCCTCCTCCCAATCCCACCCGCTCGGGCGATCCCATGGGATGAAACCCATCGGAACGAGGTCCCTCATGAAATTGCCCCGCCGTCGGCAAAGCCGCCGCAGCCTCATCGAATAAAGCCTGCGGCGCCGGACCATCCGCCGCCCAGGCCATCGCCAAGCCCCCCAGCCAAACCATCCCCCACGCGGCAAAACCCCCACGGTTCATTCCCAGAGGCTAAACGCTGCCTCTCCTCTGGCGAGCGTATTAGGCCGCCTCCGCCAAGGCGGCGCAAGGATGGATCAGCCGCACCTTGTCCGACTCCCTCCCCATGGCGACTTCCAGATCATATTGCGCCTGCAAGCCGGTCCAAATCTCGGGACTGGTCGTGAAATAGCGCCCCAATTTCAAAGCCATGCTCGCGCTGACCGAGCGGCGTCCCTTGCAAATCGAACCGATGGCGATCGGCTCGACCCCGATGTCTTTCGCCACCCGATAGGCGGATAAGCCGAGCGGCTTCATAAAATCCTCCAACAACACCGCGCCGGGATGGACCGGAGCCAGCTTCATGTTCTTTTTCATTTTCTTGGTTGGTCAGTGATAATCGACGATTTCAACTTTTTCCGCATTCCCCGCCGCCCATTGAAAGCAAATCCGCCATTGGTCGTTGATCCGGATGCTGTAAAATCCCTTCCGATCCCCCCGCAACGCCTCCAGCCGATTGCCCGGCGGGCTCCTTAAATCTTCCAGCACCCGCGCCTCATGGAGATACTTCAGCTTCCGCCGGGCCGTCTGCTGCATGTCCTGGGCCAAGCGGCGGGAACGTCTTCCCTGAAAAATCCCCTCGGTCTCGCCACAGGCGAAGCTTAGTATCACCACATGATAATATCACGTCGCGACCCAATGGCAACCTTCATCTACACGGCCCATAAAAGCGGGGGAGCGGCTTGGTGAAACCAAACGCCACGCGACCGCGTGGCTAATCCCCAAACAACGTCTCCGGATCAAACTGATCCAGATCGATCAAGATATCGCGCGGCTTGGCCCCGTTCTCCGGCCCGAGGACGCCGTTCCGCTCCAGGTAATCGACCACCCAGGCCGCCCGGTTGTAGCCGAGCCGGAGGCGCCGCTGCAGCATCGAGGTACTGGCCCGTTTCTCCTCCCGGATCGTCTCCAGGCAATTCCGGACCAGCTCCTTGTCCTCGTCGGAGACCTGCTCGTCGGAGGCGCCCGCGCCGCCCGGATTGAGCTTGCGGTGGATCTCCGCCTCGAAGGCGGCGGGTACCTGCCCCCCCACGAAATCGACCACCGCCTGCACCTCGCTGTCGGAGACGAAGGCCCCCTGCCCGCGCAACGTCTTGCCCGAGCCGGGCGGCAGATAAAGCATGTCGCCCTTGCCCAGCAGATTCTCCGCCCCGTTCTCGTCGAGGATCACCCGCGAATCGAGCGAGCTGGGCACCTGGAACGCCACCCGCGAGGGGATGTTCGTCTTGATCAGGCTGGTGATGACCTCGCGGCGCGGCGTCTGCGTCGCCACGATCAGGTGGATGCCCGCCGCGCGCGCCTTCTGGCAGAGCCGGACGATCGCCGTCTCCACGTCGGCCCCGGTCGTCTGCATGAGATCGGCCAGCTCGTCGATGATCACCACGATATAGGGGAGGCGGTCGGGGACTTCCTCCTCCTTCATCGGCTTCAGCTTGGGCGGATTCGGCGTCTCGCCGTCGTCGCCGTTATCCGGATCCGCATCGATTTCCTCGATCAGGTCGAGCTGCTCCACCCGCTTCTTTTCCTTCTCCTTCGCCCGGTCCCGGTCATTGAAGGCCGCGATATTGCGCACCCCGGTCTGGGCCAGCAGCCGGTACCGCTTCTCCATCTCCTTGATCACCCAGTTGAGCGCCACCAGGACCTTCTTCGGATCGACCACCACCGGCACCACCAGATGAGGCGCGGTGTTGTAGATCTGCATCTCCACCTGCTTCGGATCGACCAGGATCAGCCGCAGCTCGGCGGGGGTGAACTTGTAAAGAATGCTCAGCAGGATCGAGTTGATGCAGACCGATTTTCCCGAGCCGGTCGTCCCCGCGATCAGCAGGTGGGGCATCGCCGCTAGATCGGCGACCAGGGTCTCCCCATAGACGTCCTTGCCCAGCGCCAGCGGGATCTTCGCCTCGGTCGAGATCCATTCGGGTGTCTCGAAGAGATCGCGCAAGACCACCGGCACTTTCGAAGTATTGGGAATCTCGATACCGACGCTGTCCTTGCCCGGGATCGGCGCCAAAATATTGATCCGCTCCGCCTTCAATGCCCGCGCCAGATCGCGCTGCAGGCTGACGATCCGGTCGACCCGCACCCCCGAGGCCGGATAGACCTCGTAACGGGTGATCGTGGCCCCCTTGGTGATGTCGCCCCGCGTCACCTCGATGCCGAAGGTCTCCAGCGTCGAGACCAGCAGCTTGGCATTCTCGATCAACTCCGCCTCGGTCGTCGCCGGATGGCCCGACCCGGCGTTCTTCTTCAATAGATCGACCGACGGGAGGACATAATTCGCATACTGCCCCTCGGTCACCGGCGCCGGGGCGCTCTCCGCCTTCTTGCGCGGGGCTTCCGTCTTCTTCTCGATGATCTTCGGCTCGGGCACCGGCTTGGCGGGAGCCTTTTCCGGCGCAGGCACTTCGACAACCACCGCTTCCGCCGCCTTCTTCGCGGGCTTCTCCGGTTTCTCCACCGGCAGCCCCCTGCCGCCACCCGGCAGCGACGTATCGATCACCCGGGGAGCCGGATTCTGGGTAACTGGAGCTTGGGCCGGCGGAGTCTGCGCCGCCTTGGCCATCGCGGCGCTCTGCCGGGCCATGCTCTTTTCGAGCAACTGCTGTTCGCGGCGCAGCTTCCGCTCCGCCACCTCGATCTGTCCCGTCGTCCCCTCCTTTTCCAGCTTCCGCTCCTGATGGCGCTCCCATTGATCCGAGGCCCAGCGCAACAGCCAGATCGCGATCTCGATCGGCTTCAGCCGATAGAGGAAAATCACCGAAGTCACCGCCATCGAGCTAAGGATGATCGCCGCCCCCGCCTTGCCGAGGAACCGGACCAGCAGGAACAGATTAAGATTCTCCCCCAGGAACCCGCCCACGCTCCCGATATTGATCTTCCGCCGCCACATCTCGCCGAAGGCATGCTGGAGATCGAGCAATCCGCACAACGCCACCAGCAGCAGGCAGGCCCAGATCACCTGGGTCTGCCAATGGACCTCCCGCTTCAGGAAAAAGACCACGCTGGCGCTGAGAAAGAGAAGCGGCACCAGATAGGCCGCCATCCCGAAGCTGAGAAAGAGGAAATAGGACCAATAGGCCCCCAGCTGCCCGATCGCATTGCTGACCTGGACATTGGCCGACGAGGTATTGAAGCCGATGTCGTTGGGATCGTAAGAAACCAGACTCAGGAACGTCAACAACACCGCCCCGAAGCAAAGAATCCCCCACGCCTCCGCATAGGGCTGGACATGGGGAGTCCTGGGACTCGGCACAACTTTCGGAGGGGGACTCGACTTTTTCGCCATCGGAACGTGCGAGTATCTTCCCCTTCCCCTCCGGTTTCAACCTGAAAGAGGGGAGAGGATCAGGTTTAATCGCCCCCATCGCCTATTCCCGGGCCAGTCCGTCCAAATCCACCTTTCCGCTCCTAAAATAGAACATCGTAATTACATTAATCATTCATTAAGAACACCGTACCGCCATTGACGCGGCCCCTTCTTTGACTAATATTAAGGTGTGGAGAAATCGATTGTGCAGGTGGCACGACAGGCCGAGACGGTCTACGTGCAAGTAGTGGGTCGTGGTTCCTTCCAGAACGCCTCGCACGTCAAGAGCTTCTGCGAAGAGAGCGTCAAGGACGGCGTCAGCCACCTGATCGTCGATCTCAAGGAGTGCACCTACCTCGACAGCACCTTCCTCGGCACCCTCGCCGGGGTCGGCCTGAAGCTCCGCACCGTCGCCGGCGGCACCCTCGAGGTCATCAACGCCTCCCCCCGCAACGCCGAGCTGATCCAGAACCTCGGCCTCGACCGCCTCTTCCGCTTTCATCTCAAGCCGGTCCAATGCGGCGTCCCCACCGTGGCCGCCCACCCCCTGGAAGCGCTGGAAAGCGAGCCCGCCGGCAAGATCGAGACCGGCGAGACCATGCTCGAGGCCCATGAGACCCTGATGCACTGGGACCCCCGCAACGTCCCCAAATTCAAGGACGTCGTCGCCTATCTTAAGGAAGACCTGGGTCAGAAAGTGGCCTAAAGGGGCCTAAAATTACCCCATGTCGCCCGCCCGGGCGGCTTTCCCGTGGTTTCCCCTCCCCGCACGGCGTGATACCTTTCCCTCCATGATCTGGTTTTTGCTCCTGGCCCTGATCGGCCTCCTCGCCTGGCACCAGCGCCAGGCTCTCCGCTTCGAGCGGCGGCAGGAAGAGCTCCGCGCCGAGCTCCTCGCCCTCCAGGAGGAGAAGCGGATCTACTTCAGCTTCCTCCACGACCTCGGCGAGGCCTTCACCGAAGACCTCGACCAAAAGCATCTCCTTCAGCTCGTCCTCCGCTGCGCCGTCAGCGTCACCGATGCCGGGAGCGGCGCCATCTACCTGGTCGACCGCGACGCCCAGGCCCTCCGCCTCGTCGCCATCGACGGCATCTTCCCCCCGCCCCTGCCGGTCCCGGATGCCGTCGCCAACAAGATCGCCACCCGCCAGGAATTCCTCGCCAGCCACCTCCGCAACGAGCTCATCCCCCTGGGCGGCCCCGCCGTCATCGCCAAGGTCGCCCGCGAGGTCCGCGCCGAGTTGGTCCGCGACGCCCGCTCCGACGGCCGCTTCCCCAAGTTCGGCGAAGAATCGCTCCGCACCCACTCCTACCTCGCCGTCCCCCTCGAATACCGCCAGGAACTCCTCGGCGTCATCGCCGTCGCCAACCGCCGGGACGACAACCCCTTCGACGAATCGGACCTCGGCATCATCCGCACCGTCGCCCAGCAGGCCGCCTACTCCTTCCACGCCGCCCAGCTCTACGGCCAGCTCGCCGAGAAGCGGAAACTCGATTCCGACCTCGACACCGCCCGCGAGATCCAGCGCATCCTCCTCCCCGACACCTCGCCCCAGCTCGACAACTACAGCGTCGCCGCCCTCAACCTCCCGGCCCAGCAGGTCAGCGGGGACTACTACGACTTCATCCCCCTCCCCGACGACCGCTGGGGCCTGGTCATCGCCGACGTCTCCGGCAAGGGAATCTCCGCCTCGATCATCATGGCGATGTGCCGCAGCGTCCTCCGCAGCATCGCCCCCACCTCCCCCTCCCCGGCCCAGGTCCTCCGCGAGTTGAACCGCCAGCTCTACCCCGACATCCGCGAGGACATGTTCATCACCATGACCTATATGGTCGTCGATCCGAAGCGCCGGCACCTCCAGCTGGCCCGCGCCGGGCACGAGGCCCCCCTGGTCTACCGCCACGCCACCAAGGCCATCGAGCCGGTCTCCGCCCCCGGCCTCGCCCTCGGTATCGACAACGGCGAAGTCTTCGACCAGATTATCGAAGACGTCACCCTCGCGCTGGAACCTCTTGACACCGTCATCGTTTACACGGACGGTGTCACCGAGGCGACCGATGAGGAGGGCCTCGATTTCGGCCGGGACAACCTGAAGGACGCCTTGCTCACCGCGGGCGCCCAGAGCGTCGATTTCCTGGTCAAGAATGTCGTCGAGCGCGTCCAGCGGTTCAGCCGCGGCGTGGCGCAGAGCGACGACATCACCCTGGTCGCCCTGCAACGTTTGGAAGAAAGTCAAAAATGAGCGAAGAAAAGAAAGAACCGTCGAAGGAACAGCAGCCGTCAAAGCCGCAAGCGCAAACGCACGAGGAGCCCGCCATCACCGGCGAGCACCCCGAGTACGTCACCGTCTCCGCCGCCCACCTGAAGAGCCTGGAGGAACAAGCCGCCAAGGCCCCCGAGGCCCAGGACAAGCTGATCCGCACCCTCGCGGAGTGGGACAACTTCCGCAAACGGATCGCCAAGGAAAAGGAAGAATCGATCCGCTTCGCCAACGAGGGCCTGCTGGAAACCCTCCTCCCCATCGTCGACAACTTTGAATTGGGCATGCAGGCCGCCGCCAACGCCCAGGACGCCAAGTCGATCGCCATCGGCCTCCAGATGGTCCTCGGCCAGATCCAAAACTTCCTCCGCGACTCCGGCCTCGAAGTCATCGACTCCGTCGGCAAGCCCTTCGACCCCCATCGCCAGGAAGCCATCGGCCACCAGCCCTCCGACAAGATCCCCGAGGGCTCCGTCCTCAGCCAGAACCGCAAGGGCTACCTCCTCAAGGGCAAGCTCCTCCGCGCCGCCACCGTCACCGTCTCCCAGGGCAAGGCCGATAAGGCCAAAGCCGGGAAATAGCCATGGCCGTCACCAAGCGCGATTACTACGAAGTCCTCGGCGTCGAAAAGACCGTCACCGAGGAAGAGCTGAAAAAGGCCTACCGCAGACTCGCCGTCAAGCTCCACCCGGACAAGAACCCCGGCGACAAGACCGCCGAGGACAAGTTCAAGGAACTCGGCCAAGCCTACGAGGCCCTCAGCGACCCCCAGAAACGGGCCGCCTACGACCGCTACGGCCATGCCGCCTTTGATCCCCGCGCCGGCGGCGGCGCCGCCGGGGCGGCGGGCGGCTTCCACGACCCCTTCGATATCTTCCGCGAAGTCTTCAGCGGCGCCGCCGGGGGCGGCGGAGGCGGCGGCATCTTCGGCAGCATCTTCGAGGAAGCCTTCGGCGGCGGCGGCGGACGCCAGAACCGCAACCGGGGCGCCGACCTCCGCTACGACCTCGAAGTCACCTTCGAGGAAGCCGCGCGCGGCTGCGAAAAAGAGATCAGCTTCAACAAGCTCGACACCTGCCCCTCCTGCACCGGGAGCGGCGCCGAGCCCGGCTCCAAGGTCACCACCTGCCCCACCTGCGCGGGCCAGGGCCAGGTCGGCGTCAGCCGGGGCTTCTTCACCGTCGCCCAGACCTGCCCCCGCTGCCAGGGCAACGGCCGGGTCATCGAGAAACCGTGCGCCCGCTGCCGGGGCGAGGGCCGCATCCGGCATAAGGCCTCGCTCAATGTCCGCATCCCCGCCGGCATCGACGACGGCTCCCGCCTCCGCTCCAGCGGCCACGGCGAGGGCGGCGTCCAAGGCGGGGAGGCCGGCGACCTCTACGTCGTCATCCACGTCAAGGAACACGACATCTTCAAGCGCGAAGGCACCGACCTCTTCTGCGAAGTCCCCATCAGCTTCGCCCGCGCCGCCCTAGGCGGAGATATCGAGATCCCCACCCTCGACGGCAAATCCCTGGTCAAGATCCCCCCCGGCACCCAGAACGGCCGGATGTTCCGCATCCGCCACAAAGGATTGCCCGATGTCCACGGCCGGGGCCAGGGCGACCTCCACGCCAAAGTCCTCATCGAGGTCCCCACCCACCTCAACGCCGAGCAGCGCGAACGCCTCGAAGCCTTCGCCGCCACCTGCGACGACCGCATCCATCCCCAGCAGGAGAGCTTCTTTAAAAAAGCGAAGAGCTTTTTTAAATAAGACTCGTTAAGGCATCGCCGGCTTCATCCCCGCCACCGCCTTCACGAACTCATCCAGCTCCCCCGGCTTCAACTCCTTCACCAGCTCGATCGAGGTCCCGTCGGCGATCGGCGCGCGGTAGATCAATACCGCCCGATTCTCGTCCGGCAGCAAGTTCAGCCGCACCGTGTCGGCGATGATCACGATCCCCGGGGGATAAAGCCGCGCCTCGCTATGCCAGCCCTTGCGATGCCGGGTGATCCAGCCCCAATAGAGCAGGCGAAAATTCTCGTCGTCGGTCAGCGAATAGACCTTCGCCGTCGTCGGTCCCGTGCGGTTGTCGACCAGTGTGCGCGGCAGCGCCTCCCAGGCCAGCGGCGGCAGCTCGTTCCAGGCCACCCCGTGGATGTAGACCTTGAGCGGCAAGAAAAGGGCCAGAAAAGCCAGCCCCGTGATCAGGAGCGCCCAGAACCGGACCGGCCCCAGCTTCGGCCTCACCTGCTCCGGCTCCGTCCTCAATCGCCCCCCCACTTGTCCCACTGATTCGCGGGCAGCTCCTGCGCCTTGCTCGCCGTCCCATCGATCCCGCGATGCGCCGCCACAAAGGCGCTCGGCGCCACCCACGGCGTCAGATCGTCGGCATAAGCGCCACCCAGCTTGAGATCGAGCATATTGCGCACCTCCCAATGAAGATGGGCCAGATAGACCCCGTCGGCATTCCCCATCTTGCCGATCTCCTGCCCCCGCTTCACGAACGCATAGGGCTGCACCTCCATCGTGGCGAGATGGGCGAACATCATCTCGACCACCGGCGGCTTCGACCCCGGCGCCAACCGGTAATCGATTAAAATGATCTTCCCCCATCCCCCCTGGAAATCCATCGCCAGCGTCACCCACCCATCGGCGGGCGAATAGACTGGCTCATTCAGATCGCCGTCCCCCGCCGCCGTGTTCCAATCCTCCCCCGCATGCCCGCCGTCGCCGAAAGGCCGCCCGATCCAAGCGCCGTCGCCGTCGGGCGGACGGACCGGAAAATCGAAACGATCGGCGATCGGTAGCGCATTGAGCACATGTTTATCGAAAAAAGCGTTCCAATCGAGCGCCGCCGCTCCCGCCTTCATCGCCGGAGCCGGAGGCCGCCCCGCGTAATCAAGGAGCTTCCAAACCAGCCCGCACCAGACCAGAACGACAATCAGCGAGACAAGGCGGAACATGACACTAGGGAACCGGAGCGGGCGTAGGCGCCGCCCCCAATTGATCGAGCGCACGCAAGACAATCCCCGGCGTCAGGATCTCTGGCAGAATCTGCGGCGCCGCATTCGGATCGCTCCCGTAGAGCACATAGAGCGGCACGCTATCCCGCCCATAGGAAGCGAGCGCCGCCGTCACCGCCGGATCGTTCGAGGTCCAATCAGCCTTCAGCCGGGTTACCCCCAGTTTACTAAACTTCTCCACCACCTCAGCGGTATCGAGCGAGGTCCGCAAATTCACCTGACAGCTCAGGCACCAGGTCGCCGTAAAATCGATGAAAACCGGCTTCCCTGCCGCCCGCAGCTCGGCCAACCGCTCCGGCGTGAACGGCTCCCAATCGGTCTGCCCCGGCGCCGCTGCTACCGCCGCCGGAGGCACCGGCTTCCGCATCAAAATGAACGTCAACGAACCTGTCCCTAACAAATAAACCAAAATCATCGCGACCACCCGCACCGCCGGAGGCCGTCCCATCCCGCCCCACCGCCCATAAATCCAGGCCGCCAATCCGATCACCAGGAGCACACAAAGCAACAACGCAGCGTCGTCGATCCCTCCCTGATTCCCATAAACCCAGACCAGCCAGACCGCCGCCGCCAACATTGGAAAGCCGAGCACCTGCTTGAAGGTCTCCATCCACGCCCCCGGCTTCGGCACAAAGCGGAGCCAGGCCGGATTCGCCGAGAGCAGCAGATAAGGCGCCGCCATCCCCAACCCCAGCGCCGTAAAGATCAGCCAGGCCACGAAGGGCGATTGCCCCAGCGCAACTCCCAATGCCGACCCCATAAACGGCGCCGTGCACGGCGTCGCCACCACCACCGCCAAGGCCCCGCTGAAAAACGATCCCCAGCCCGTCCCCGCCCGCACCGCACCGCCCGCCGCCGTCAGCGATTCCCCCACCTCAAAGACCCCGAACAAATTCAATCCGATCAAGACGAACAAAACCGCCGAAAGAATCACGAACGGCGGCGACTGCAGCTGAAATCCCCACCCGAGGTGTTCCCCCGCCGCCCGCAATACCAAGAGAATCCCCGCCAACACCCAGAACGAAACCAATACTCCCGCCGTAAACGCCAACCCCTGCCGCACCCCCGCCCCCCGCTTCGTCAGCGCCAACACCTTCAGCGCCAGCACCGGCAGCACGCACGGCATCAAATTGAGAATCAGGCCGCCCACAAACGCAAAGACCAGCACCAGGAACGAGAACGGAGCTGCCGGAGCTGTGACCGGCGCCGCCGCCACCCGATGAAAATCGACCTGCCACCCCACCATCTTCCCATCCACCTCCCCCGCCAGTAACCCCGAAACCGTCTCCGGCAACGCCGGCGCATTGGCATCCCGCTTCACCCGCCAACTCGCCCCCGCGCCCGTCCGCACCGAGAGCTGCGGCGCCGCATTCTCGATCAACCCAGTCGGCAGCGGAATAAAACGGGGATGGGAACCGGGAGGAAACCCCAGATCGCCCGGCACCTCCAAGGCATCATAATCACCGCCCGCTTCCGCCGAGATCGTGGCATCTCCTCCCAAATAAACTTTCGGCAATGCCATGCGCGCCCAGGTGAAGCGAGGGTCCCCGTCCTGGGGATGAGAACTCGTCAGACTCTTTCCCACGAGAGAGATCGCTGGCGTCGAAACCAATTCCGGCCGTGGAATCGTCAACGTCAGATCGGCCTTCCCCGGAATACAGACATCGGAACATTCCAGCCAATTCACATGCGCCTTCAATTCGACCGGCCATCCATCGGCGATCAACGGCATGATATCGACCAGCAGCCAAACCTCCCCCTCATAGCCGTAGCTCATCAAGGGAGGCTGAGAAATCAATTGAGGCGTCGGCCATTGGATCGGCCCCGCCGTAAAGCCGGTGGGCAAGGTCCAGGTGATCTTGGGAGCATATCCCGCATCCCCCGGATTGACCCAATAAGTATGCCATCCCTTATCCATCTTCAACCGTAGCGCCACGGTGAAGGATTTTCCCGGAACCACCTTGAAGGGTTCCGCAACCAACGTCGCCTCGACATGCTGCGACCGGACCGGCGCCGACTCGAAAGCCCAAACCCGCGCCTCCACACCCCAGCCCAGGACAAAAAGCACTAATCCAAGGCCGAGCGACTTCATCGAGCAAGGCTACCGTGTTTTTGGGGAAAAGACATCCCCGAAGAAAAGAGTCCGACTAGGAATTGAGCCACCGCTCCGCGTCAATCGCCGCCGCACACCCCATCCCCGCCGCCGTGATCGCCTGCCGGTAGACCGAGTCGGCGCAATCGCCCGCCGCAAAGACCCCCTCCACGCTGGTCCGGCTCCCGCCATGCAGCGTGACGTAGCCCATCGGGGTCAGCTCAATCTGCCCCTTGAAAATGGAGGTGTTCGGGATATGCCCGATGGCAACGAAGACCCCCGCGCATTCCAGCAGGCTCTGGGTCCCGGAGACAATATCGCGGAGCCGCACCCCGGAGACCTGCCCCTTGGAGACATCCTCGATCGCCTCGATCTCGGTGTTCCAGATCGGCTTGATCTTGGGATGGTTCAGGAGCCGCTCGGCCATGATCTTGGAGGCCCGCAGCGTGTCCCGGCGATGGATCAGATAAACCTGGGAAGCGAAGTGAGTCAGGAAGACCGCCTCCTCGCAGGCCGAGTCGCCGCCGCCAACCACCACCAGCGGCTTGTTGCGAAAGATCGGGAGTGCCCCATCACAGGTCGCGCAATAGGTCACCCCATGATTCTCCAGCTCATGCTCGCCCGGCACCCCGAGATGGCGGTGCCCCGCCCCGACCGAGATGATCACCGATTTCGTCTCGATCACCTCGCCATCGACCGTCACCGTAAAGGGCCGCTTGGAAAAATCGACCCCATCGACCACGCTCATGTAGCGCACCTCGGTCCCGAAGCGCTTGGCCTGCTCCTGCATCCCCAGCATCAGTTCGTTCCCGTCGACCCCCTTGGGAAAACCGGGGAAATTCTCAACGATCGAGGTCGTCGTCAGGAGCCCGCCCGGCTGCTGGCCGGTGACCAGGAGCGGCTTTAGATTGGCCCGCGCCGCATAGACCGCCGCCGTCCACCCGGCAGGACCTGAACCGATGATGACGATATTTTCCATAATGTGATGTAGGCAAAAAGAAAGGCACGACCTCACGGTCGTGCCTTTCCAAAGAAAAAGACTAGAGCGTGGCGACGAAATCGGCCAACCGCTTCAGACCCTTCTCGATATTCTCCCGGCTGGTCGCGTAGGAGATGCGGATCGTCTCGTCGTCGCCGAAGGCGATGCCCGGGACCACCGCGACGTTCTGCTTGTCGAGCAGCCGCTCGGCGAAGACCGAGGAGGTCAGGCCGGTCTGGGCGATATTGAGCAGAATGTAGAAAGCGCCTTCGGGACGGGTGAAGGAGATCTTCTTGATCTTCTCCACGTGGCTGATCACCAGCTGGCGGCGGGCGTCATACTCGGCCACCATGTTGGCGACGCAATCCTGGGGGCCCTTATAGGCCGCCAGCGCGCCCTTCTGGGCGAAGGAATTGGCGTTGGAGGTCGTCTGGCTCTGCAGCGAATCGATCGCCTTGGCCGCCCACTCGGGAGCCGCCACGTAGCCGAGACGCCAGCCGGTCATCGCGTAGGGCTTGCTGAAGCCGTTCACGGTGAAGGTCAGCTCGTAGACCTCCTTGCTCAGCGCCGCGACGCTGAAGTGCTTCTTTCCGTCATAGACCAGCTTCTCGTAAATCTCGTCCGAGAGAATCAGGATTTCCTCGGCCAGCGCCACCTCAGAGAGGGCGGCGAGCTCTTCCTTGCTGTAAACCGCGCCGGTCGGATTGCCCGGGCTGTTGATGATGATCAGCCGGGTCTTGGGCGACATCGCCGCCTCGAACTCCTCGGGGGTGATCTTGTAGCCGTTCTCCGCCTTGGTGTTGACGACGACAGGGACGCCGCCCGCCACCTTCACCATCTCGGGATAGCTCAGCCAATAGGGAGCGGGGATGATCACCTCGTCGTCCGGCTCGATCGCGGCCAGGATGGCGTTGAAGCAGGAGTGCTTGGCGCCGTTGTTGACGATGATCTGGGAAGGCTTGTAATCGAGATCGTTGTCGGCCTTCAGCTTCTCGCTGATCGCCGCGCGCAGCTCGGGGATACCGGAGGAGGGGGTATACTTGGTGAAACCGGCATCGAGCGAACCCATCGCCGCCGCCTTGATGTGCTCGGGAGTGTCGAAATCGGGCTCGCCGGCGCCGAAATTGATGACATCGATTCCCTCAGCCTTCATCGCCTTGGCCTTGCTGTCGATCGAAAGGGTCAGGGACGGGGTGATTTTGCGTAGACGTGATGCTGCTTCCATAAAAGTACTCTTGGTGCTCTATTGCTTTTGACTGAGGTTTCGCGCTGCTCTAGTTGATGAGCCGGCCAGCCTACAAGGGCTGCGCCTGCTGAATCAACGATTTAAAGTTGTTTTGGCGAATTTTAACGATTTCCAGCTCGCGCTCCGCATTCTCCTCAGAGTCGGAGGCGTGGGCCGCGTTCACCATCATCGTCTGGCCGAACTCCCGCCGGATCGAGCCCGGAGGGGCTTTCGAGGGATCGGTCGGCCCGAGGACCTCGCGCACCTTGCGGACCGCATGGATGCCCTCATAGACCAAAATAATACACTTCTCCGTGCCGGGCGCGCTCCGCTCCTCGGCGCTTGCCTCGCGGGGGGCGCGACCCGACATGAACTTGATGATCGTCTGGAAATGCTCCTCCGCCGCGATCGGCCCGAGCAGCTCGCCGAGCTTCACCTGGATCTCCGGAGTGATCGGCAGCACCATCGCCGATTGCACCAGCTCCTTCACCCGCAGGGCCGTCGGCTCCCGCAGCTTGTCACGCAGCGTCTCCCGCACCGGCGCGTAGAACCGCTCCGCCTCGTCGATCGTCAGCCGGTGGACCTTCAATCCGGTGATGAGCAGCCCCGTCCTTGAAAAGAGATCGATCACATTCCCGGGCCGTCCGCTGGGGAACTTGAAATTATCGGGCTTGATGATCACCAGCGTCCGCTGATGGCCCGGCTGCCCCTGCGTCGCCGTCACATTCTCCAGCAGGCCGCCGTCCTTGTCGGCATAGCGGGCCAGAATCGCCAGCTGCTTCTTGGCATCGGCCGCCGTCGGCGCGGTCAGGACCGCCGGCTCGAAATAGCGGACCGTCCCATCCGGGTTGTAAACCAGATCGCCGTAGGTATCGCGGATGCTCTCCCCGCTGATGCTCTTCCCCTTGATATTGCCCACCGCCTCGCGGGTCCGCCGGACCGCGTCGTCCCCCTGGAAAAGGAGGACCATCGTCCGGTTGCGCCGTCCCGTCGCCGGATCGGGGGCGTAATGGGAGAGGACATAATCCCGAATCTGTTCCTGGACAAGGGCATGGGCCGGATCGTCATCGGTCACGATGGTGGCGGCGAACTCCTTCACGAACTCCGGGCTCGGCGCCAACATGATTCCCCCCACCAGATCGAGCGTCGTCCGGGTCAGCAGGCGCGAGATCACGCCGCCGGTCCGGGACTTATAGATGGTGTAGGGATTCACCATCACGTAGCTCAATTCTTGTGCCATATTAAAGGTTGGTCAGAGTAGGTATGCGCTTAGAGAGCGTCAACCGTAATCAAATCCCCAGCCCCTCCCGGAGAGCGCCCCAGGCCGCTCAGGCCGCGCCCGTCTCCCCGGTGGGGGGAGCCTCCTCCGGCGCAACTGGCGAGGTCGCCGGGGGAGCCGTCGGAGGCGCCATCTCCGGGGATGGGGCGGCGGGAGCAGCCGGCGCCGGATTGGAGGGAGCCGCCGCATCGGGCGAAGGCGGCGCATTGAGTGGTGGCGCCGAGGGGGCCGGAACCGCCGGCGCGGACTCGTCGGGCGGCGGGACCGGGACCGGCGCCGCCGGAAAGCGGAAAGTCTCCGCAACCGCCCGGATCGTCGGTCGCTCCCGCTCGAAAACATTCTGCGCCGTCCACCCCATCAACTGGAAAGTCCCCTGCATGTCCGAATGGATGAAGCACTGATAGGCGAAGGGGATCTCGTGCAGCTTGCACTCCACCGTGAAGGCGAGCCAGGGCCGCCCGTCGATCACCACCGTCTCCGTCGGTCCCCAGACCTGCTCGGTCGAAATCGATTCGATATACTTCCGCACCCGCGCCGTCACCAGGTCGGTGTCGCCGAACGAGGCCTCGTCCGCGCTGATCGTGAAATAGAGCGATTGCCGGTGGACCATCAGGTCGATCGTCGATCCCACCCGCTTCGGCACGACACTCCATCCTCCGGGAAACGTGATTCGATAGGGCAACGCCGTCCCCGTGACCTCGGTCGGCTGCCCCTCCGGGGAGAGCTGCCTCCCATGGGCCATGGCGAAACCCGCCTGGAATCCGCGGACCAGTCCGATGCCCACCCCCAACCCGATGATCGCGAGATAGACCGCCCCCAATCCGCCGAGAACGAACCATTGGCTCCGCTTGGAGGCGTTGCGGCTCTTCCGGCATTGCAAAGCCCGGATCACGGCATAGATCGAAAGGACGAAAAGGGCGAGCGGCACACAGGCTCCAAGGACCATCCCCGTCCGATAAGCCGGACTCGTCGCATCGGCCAAAAACACCATGCTCTCCCTTACCAATAGCCGTTTTCCCTGACAAGCCGGAGCCCACTCTGAAATCGACCGGCCCCCGTAACTTCCCTACCGTCGCGAAAGCATCCGCTTCCCCCGCCCGGTCGTCTCCACCAGCTTCAGCCGATACCGCCCCTGCCGCCGCGAGAGCGCCAACCGCGCCCCGAACGCCTCCGAGAGCAGCCGCGAGGTCAGCGTCTCCCCCACCGGCCCCGCCGCCAACGTCCTTCCCCCCTTGATCACCAGCACATGGCTGAAACCGGGCACGATCTCCTCCACATGATGGGTCACCAGCACCAGCGTCGGGCCGCCTTTCCGCGCCATCAGCTTTTCGATAAAGCGGAGGAACTGCTCCCGCGCCACCGGATCGAGCCCGGCGCACGGCTCGTCGAGGATCAGGAGCCGCAGCTCCGCCATCAGCGCCCGCGCGATCAGGACCCGCTGCCGCTCCCCCTGCGAGAGAAAGAGCCAGGGCCGGTCGGCCAAAGCCCGCCCGTCGACCTGCCGGAGCAGCTCCAGCGCCCGTTTCCGGTCGGCGGCGGTGATCCGCCCCCAGAAATTAAGCATCGCCGTCTTCCCGCTCACCACCGTCTCCAGCGCCGTCTCCCCGTCGTCGATCCGCTGCCGGATGCTCGAGCTGACCAGCCCCACCGCCTTGCGCAACTCCCGCCAATCGAACTCCCCGAACTTCCGCCCCAGCACCGCCACCTCCCCGGAACTCGGCGGCAGGTACCCCGTCAGGGCGCTCAGGAGCGAGGTCTTCCCCGACCCATTCGCCCCCAGTACCACCCAATGCTCTCCCGCCCGCACCGTCCAATCGATCCGGCGCAGAATCGCCGTATCGCGTTCGATCGCCAACCCCCGCACCTCGAGCACGGCAGAGCCCCCCTTGCTTCGTGAATCAACCCGCTTCATGTAAATGCTTCAGAAAAACCCGCGCTACATCGGGCGGAGCCGTCGGGGCCGCCACCGGCTTCAACCGCCGGTAAAACCGCAGCGCCTGGATCGGCACCCCCAGATCGCGCAGCGGATAAATCCCCTTGGAGAACCCCGCTCCCGGATCGAGGATTAGGTAATTCCACCCCTCCTTGCCGACGATCACCACGAAATGGGTCGATCCGCCCCGCAGATGGAGCCGGATGATCACCGGATTATGCCGCCAGAGATTCCAGTCGATCAGGTAATAGGAGGGGAGATCCTCATAGGCCTTCTCGATCACCCCCGGCTGCAGCGCCGCCGGCCCCTCCCATTGCAGCCAACCGTCCGGCGTATACCCGCCGTGATCGGTCAGAAAGCGGTTCAACCGCTGCGGATCGGTATCGATCCCATAGTAGCCGAGCACCATCGCCGCCGAAGTCACCGCGCACCCCTCCGCCCCCATCGTCCCCGGCGTCGACCCGAGCAGATCGTTCCCCCACAACGGATCGTTCTGACGGAAGGGCGGCACCGCCAACGCCACCCGCGTCGTGAAATAGACCCCGCCCGCGGGGGGCAAGGGCCGCCGCCAGACCCAATAGAGCAGGAAGAGACCGATCACCACCGTCGTCAATCCCAGCACCAGCCGCGAGAGGTAGGGGTGGGGCCGCAGGGGATGGACAGGTGCCGGACTCATCGTAAGTCCATTAGTTTGCCCCACCCCCGCCAGCGGGGCAAGCAGCCCAGTGGCGAAATTCCGTTTCTAGGCTAGGGTGTATCAACCAACGCCGATGAAACTCCCCCTCGCCGCCGCGCTCCTCCTGATTCCCCTCTTCGCCCAGGCCTCCGGTTCGGGCGGCGGTGGCCATCTCGCCACCACTCGTACCGGCCAGCTCCACGAAGGTTACGCCATCCTCTACGACCTGGCTGAACAGGAGAAGAACGCCAATCTCATCTTCGTGATGAAAACCGGGGAGCCCGCGACCAAGGAAGTCACCAAGGAAATCGCCGAACTCTACGGCAAGATCGATCATGACCTCTCCGGCTGGGCCGACGACGACAAGTTCGACCTCCAGGCCACCCACCTCCCCGCCATCGAGGTCGATACCCGCGCCGCCCTCAACTCCGCCCACACCCACGATCTCTTCGCCACCAAGGGAGACCCCTTCGACCACCTCTTCCTCATCCTCCAATGGCAGTCGCTCTTCTACGGCGCCTACCTCCTGGAGAACCTGCAGAAAGACGAGACCAACCCGAGTCGGCTCAAAGCCCTGGCCGGCTACGAGCACGAGATGCGCCGCCTCCTGGAACGGGTATCGGAGAAGATTTAAAGCCGGTGCACGACCCTAGAGCCTTTCCTGTTAAGTAAGCTCAAGACTCCGCTCCCATCGAGGTTACAGATCGACTCTGAGCCAGAATGCCTGCGCGACAGCGCACGTAGTTCCCAGGGGAAACCAATTTGCATGGCCGGGAGGCAATCCAAGGGGGCGCAGCCCCTTTGCGTCGTACAAGCTGCCCCCGTGCATCCCGGCCCGCCCATAGCCAGCACGTTCGATCTTCTCCTGACACGCGCCACCTGAATGCCTGCGCGATAGCGCACGCAGTTCCCAGGGGAAACTAATTCGCATGGCCGGGAGGCAAACCGAGGAGCCCGCTCTCCCGCGCCCCTCGCGTCCTCGTGGTATCACCCCCTCGGACTCGGCGACACTCCCCTCCCCAGCGGGGGCAAGGGGCAAAGCCCCATAAAGCGCAGCCGATGGAGACTATCTAAACAGAAAGCGCTCCCGAAATCCTCTAGATCCCTACCGGATCACGCCCCAACGCGGCCCGAACGGCCAATAGACGACGAAGCCGGTTCCCACCAGGTTCGCCCGGGGCACCGGCCCCCAGAAGCGGCTGTCGGAACTGTCATAGCTGTTGTCGCCCATCGCCCAAAAAGTATCCGGCTCCAGATGATAGGTCTCCGTGGGGTTGCGCAGAAAAACTTGCCCACCGAGTGGCCGGCTGTAGCCCCGATAGCCGTCATGAGGCTTCTCGAAGGTCCCCGCTTCCACCCGTTTCATGGCGGCGTTGACGTCGTCCGTCCGCCCATTGATCTCGAGCAACGGCGGGATCACCCGGAGGGTATCGCCGGGAACGCCGACGCACCGCTTGATATAGAACTCCGACCCCTCGATCCCCTCGCGCCGTAGCGAATCCTCGATCCCGGCGATCCCGGTCGTCTTGAAGACAAAGACGTCGCCCCGATGCGGCAGCCGGAAGTTGAAGGAGAACTTGTCGACCAGCACCTGGTCGCCGGTTTCCTTGACGAAATTGGTCACCACTTGGTTCGCCTCGAAGCTCATCCCCGGCTGGAGGCCGAGCCGCCTCTCCACCGCCCCCTCATCGGCCCAGACCCGGGCCGTCTCCCGCCGCCCCTCGCTCTCAAAGATCAAATCGGTGTATTCGAACCACGGCGTCAACTGCCCGCCGCGCAACCCGATCAACGTCACCGGATGGTCGAACTGGACGTGCCCATAGGTCCGCCCGTAGGCCAATTGCTGGAAAATCCGCACCGGCCACGCCGGGGCCACCTCGTCGCCCGGCACCGTCTGGATGCCGTAGAGCGTCGGCTTCATCGAATCGGTCGGGATCTTGAACGGTTGGAGGAAATAGGCCCGCAGCGCCAGCGCCGCCACGATCGCGACGAAGATCACCTCGATATTCTCCCGCCACCCGTCCCACTGGCCGGAGGGAAAGGCGACCCGCGCGATCCGGTCCCCCTTGTCGAGCAGCGCGGGCAATGGCTCGATCTTCCCGGCCCGGACCGCCGCCGCCAGCTCGTCCTCATAACCTTGCGCCTCCTCCAGCCGGGCCGTCGGGAGGAGATCGGAGTTGTAGACCCGCTGTTTGCGGAAAGCCTTGAGAAAGTCCTTGGCCTGTTCCTTGATCCGGTAATTTTCGAAGAAACTCATAAAGATGGCTGGTAGATAAAATCCCGGCTCAGGCCGAGACATCGCTTTTCAACACCGCGATGAAGGCCTCCTGGGGGATATCGACCTTGCCGAACGATTTCATCCGCTTCTTGCCCTCCTTCTGCTTCTCCAGGAGCTTGCGCTTGCGGCTGATGTCGCCGCCGTAGCACTTCGCCGTCACGTTCTTGCCGACCGAGCCGACATCCTCACGGGCGACGATCTTGCCGCCAATCGCCCCCTGGATCGAGATCCGGAAGAGGTGGGGCGGGATCACCTCCTTGAGCTTGGCCGCGATCTGCCGCCCACGCGCCGCCGCCTTCTCCCGCGCCACAATCGAGGAAAACGCGTCGACCGGCTCGCCGTTCACCAGCATGTCGAGCTTCACCAGATCGCCCTCGCGATAGGGCGCGGGCTCGTAGTCCATCGAGCCGTAGCCCCGGGTGATCGATTTGATCCGGTCGTTGAAGTCGACCAGGATCTCCGAAAGGGGAATATCGCAATGCAGCATGACCCGCCGCTCGTCGACCGACTCGGTCTGGGTACAGGCCCCGCGCTTCTCCATCACCAACTGGAGCAGATCGCCGATGTACTCGTTCGGCACCATGATGAGGACGACCACCATCGGCTCGCGGATCACGTCGATCACCGAGGGGTCGGGGAGCTTGATCGGATTATCGACCTCGATCTCCTCGCCGTTGGTCAGCCGGACCTGATAGATCACGCTCGGATAGGTCGCGATGATGTCCATCCCGTACTCGCGCCGGAGCCGTTCCTGGACGATTTCCATGTGAAGCAGCCCGAGGAACCCACAGCGGAACCCGGTCCCTAGCGCCACGCTCGACTCGGCAGTATAAACCAGCGCCGCGTCATTGATCTGCAGCTTGGCAATCGCCACCTTGAGCTGCTCATAGTCCGCCGTATTGATCGGGTAGATCCCGCTGAAGACCATCGGCGTGATCTGCTTGAATCCCGGCAGCGGCTCCTTGGCCGGCATGATCGCGGTCGTGATCGTATCGCCGATCTTGATATCGACCGGGCTCTTGATATTGGCGATGAGGTAGCCGGTATAGCCGGGGAGGAGCTTCTCCTGCCGGGTCATCTTCGGCGTGAAAATGCCGACCTCCTTCACCTCGTACGTCTGGTTGGTCGACATCAACAGCATCTGCGTGCCCGCCTTCAGCTCGCCGGAGAAAACGCGGACATAGGTGACCACCCCGCGATAAGTGTCGAAGAGCGAGTCGAAGACCAGCGCCCGCAGCGTCTCGTCCGCCTGCGGCGTCGGCGGCGGGATATGGGCCACCACCGCCTCGAGGATGTCGATGATGCCGATCCCCTGCTTGGCGCTGCACGGGATCGCCTCGTCGGCGGGAATCGCCAGCAGATCCTCGATCTGCTTCTTGCACGACTCCACGTTGGCCGAGGGGAGATCGATCTTGTTGATCACCGGGATCAGCTTGAGGTTCTGCTTGTTGGCCAGGTGGACGTTGGCCACCGTCTGCGCCTCGACCCCCTGCGCCGCGTCGATCACCAGGAGAGCGCCGTCGCAGGCCGAGAGGCTGCGGGAGACCTCATAGGAAAAATCGACGTGGCCGGGAGTATCGATCAGGTTCAGCCGGTAGGTCTTCCCGTCCTTCGCCTTGTAGCTCATCGTCACCGGATGGGCCTTGATGGTGATCCCCCGCTCCCGCTCGAGATCCATCGAGTCGAGCAGCTGGTTCTGCATGTCGCGGAGCGAAATCGTGTCGGTCGCCTGGAGCAGCCGGTCGGAGAGCGTGGTCTTGCCGTGATCGATGTGGGCGATGATGCAAAAATTACGGATTAAATCGGGAGTATCGGCAGTCATGAAAAGAGGGAGGTCCCCAGCGGCAGGGGGACGGAAAAATCATCCGGCCGAATTGGCCTCGGCCGCCTTCTCGCGGAGGAGCTTGATGGCGACGGCGGGATCGTTCTTGAAGACCGAGCTGCCCGCCACGATCACATTGGCCCCGGCGACCACCGAGGGCCCGATGGTCGATTCGCCCAGGCCGCCGTCGACCTCGATGTCGTAATTCAGGTTGTGCTGCTCGCGGAAACTGCGCGCCAGCCGGACCTTCTCCAGCACCTCGACAATGAAGGGCTGTCCGCCGAAGCCGGGATTCACCGTCATGCAGAGCAGGAGGTCGACCCGCTTGAGATACTTCTCCGCCTTCTCGATCAGGGTGAGCGGGTTGATCGCCAGGCCGGTGCGGCAGCCCATCCCTTTGATCAGGTCGAGCGTCCGGCCCACCTCGTGATAGGCCTCCAGGTGGACCGTCAAGGTATCGGCCCCCGCCTCGATGAAGGCCCGCGCATAGCGGTCGGGCTGCTGGATCATCAGGTGGACATCGAGCGGCAGCCGGGTGATCCGCCGCAGGGTCGCCACGAAATCGGGCCCGAAGCTCAGGTTCGGCACGAAATGGCCGTCCATGATGTCGACATGGAGCAGATCGGCCCCGGCGGCCTCGACGGCGCGGATGTCGCGCTCGATATTGCCGTAGTCGGCGGCGAGGACGGAGGGAGCGAGAAGAATGCGTTTCATGGGGTGCCGGATGGGATGGTAAAATAACTCCGCTTACTTCTTTCGCTCGATGATCTCGATCTCATACCCCTCGGGGGCGTCGATGAAGGCGATCCGCGAACCGCTGCCGGGAGCCGAGGGCCCCTCGCTGTAGGGATAGCCCTTGGCGGCGACCTCCGCCCCGAAAGCCTCGATATCCTCCACCTCGAAGGCGAGATGGGTCAGATCGGAACCGACCTGGACCGGCCCGCTCTTGGCGAACTGGCAGATCTCGATCAATTCCTCGCTCCCCGGCGCCTTGAAAAAAACCAGCTTCGACCCGCGCGACGACTCGTGCGAGCGGACCTGCTCCAACCCCAGCACATCGCGGTAAAACGCGACCGTCTTCTCGAGATCCTCCACCCGGTAGCGGGTGTGCAGCAGCTTGGTGACTTTGGCCATGGAGATACTCCTGATGTTCCCTGTTATTCGGGCCGCCTAGATCGCGACCTTGAAGGTTTCCTTCGATCCTACACTCCGGACGAAATGATGCAACCAATCGGCCAGGACCTCGAGATCGCCGAGATGGATCGTCTCGATCGGGCTGTGCATGTAGCGGTTGGGAATGCCCAGCGCCGCTGTGGGAATGCCGCCGCGCTGCCGGAAGACCGCATCGGCGTCGGTCCCTGACCAGCGGGAATCGATCCCCAGCTGATACTTGATCTTCTTCTTCTTGGCCACCTGCGCCAGCCGATCGACCAGCACCGGATGGTTCACGCTTCCCCGGTTCAGGGCCGGCCCGCCGCCCAGGCTGACATCGCCGAAATGCTTTTTGTTGGCGGGCGGGATATCGGTCGCCTGGCAGACATCGACGATCAACGCCGCATCCGGATGGATCGAGTAGCCGACCATGCTCGCGCCGTAGAGCCCGTTCTCCTCCTGAATCGTCGAGACCGCGATCAGACAGACTTCCAAATCCTTCGCCTCCGCGGCCAGCCGGAGCGTCTCCGCCGCCACGAAGGTGCCGACCCGGTTGTCGCAGCCGCGCGCCGCGTAGACATCGCCGTACAGCTGCTCGAAACCGACCGTGTACGTCGCCAAATCGCCGACCGCCACCCGCTTGAGCGCTTCCTTCTTGTCCTTGGCGCCGATATCGATGAAGAGATCGTGCCAGGCGGGCGACTCCTTCTTATCTCGGTCCTGCATGTGGATCGCCAGCGAGCCGATCACCCCGAGGACCTTCTTCCCCTCATGATGGATATGGACCCGCTGTCCCCGGGCCAGCGCCACATCGGGACCGCCGACCGGCTGGAAATAGAGGAACCCGTCGTCGCTGATATATTGGATCTGGAAGGCGATCTCGTCGGAATGCCCCGCCACCATGATCCGGGTCTTCCCCTTCGGGTTGAGGATCGCCCAGGCATTGCCGTAGGCGTCGCTCCCCGTCTCGTCGGCGAACTGACTGACATAATCGAGCCAGACCCGTTGCCCGGCGGCCTCGCCGCTGGAGGGACTGGGAGTTTCGAGCAGACGACGGAGAAAATCGAGGGATTTGGGCTTCATGAAAAGGAAGCCGAAATTTACCCGCTTTAACCGGCTTGAAAAGCTTTCTTCGCAGCCCCGTGCTCGGCGGCTGCCGCCCGCCCCAGCAACTCCGCCACCGCCTGTCGCGGTGAAACTCCCTCATGGAGGATCGCATAGACCTGCGCCGCCACCGGCTTCTCCTCCGCCGGGATCGTCGCGAGCTGGAAAACCGAGCGCGTCGTCCCGATTCCCTCCGCCACCCCGCCTACCTGGAATTTCGGCGAATCGAGCGATTCCCCCTGCCCCAGCCATTGCCCCACCCGGAAATTGCGGCTCAGCTCGCTTCCCGCCGTCAAAAAGAGATCGCCCACCCCACTCAGACCCGCAAAGGTCTCCGGCCTTCCCCCCAGCCGCACCCCGATCCGGGTCATCTCAGCCAGGCACCGCGTCACCAGCGCGGCAAAGGCATTGTGCCCCAGCTCCAGCCCCGCGCAGATCCCCGCCGCGATCGCATAGACATTCTTCAATGCCCCGCCCAGCTCCACTCCCACCAGATCGGTCGAGCGGTAGAGCCGGAAGGACGATTGATGCAGAAGTCCCTGGAACCGCTCCGCCAGCGCCTCGTCCGCCGAGGCCACCACCGCTGCGGCGGGCAGACCACGCGCGATCTCAGCGGCGAAATTCGGCCCCGAAAGCACTGCCGTCTGGGCGGGGCTCAACCCCCATTTGTCGTGCAAAATCTCGCTCACCCGCCACCCCGTCTCGATCTCCAATCCTTTACTTAGCGAAAGGACCGGCACCCCCGGCGCCGGAAAGCGGGCCGCGCTCTCCCGGATGTGCTGGACCGGCAGTGCGATCAAAACGAAATCGATCCCCTCCGGCCATTCATGGTCCCCATGATGCCGGTAGACCACCTCATGCCCGTTGTTCCCCAGCAGACCGCCGACCGCTCGTCCCCACACCCCCGCGCCGAGGACGCCGACCTTCATAATGCAGGGCCGGAGCTGGAGTCAGAGACCGGGGTCTTGGGCACCGATTTGGCGCCGATCCGCTTCTCCTCGCCGCGCAGCAGCCGCCCGATATTGGCGCGATGCCGGACGATCGTCAGCGCCGCCGCCGCCACCGAGAACCCGAAGAACACCACCCGATGATGATAGAGCTGCCAGGTCGCAAAGGGGAGGAGCGCCGCCGCCACGATCGAGGCCACCGAGACGATCCGCGTCGCCGCAAAGATCAAAATCCACGCCGCCAGCACCACCCCCAGCGCCGCCGGCAGCAGCGCCGCCAACACCCCCGCCGAAGTCGCCACCCCCTTCCCCCCCTTGAACCCGAGCCAGGGCGTATAATTATGACCGATCACCGCCGCCAGCGCCGCGAAGACCAGCGTCAACTCGAGTGACCGGGTCTCATGCCAGCCCAGGATCAGCCGGGTCAGCAACACCGGGAGAAATCCCTTCAGAAAATCGAAGAGGAACGCCAGCGTCCCCCACCCCTTCCCCATCACCCGCCAGACATTGGTCGCGCCGATATTGCCGCTCCCCACCTTGCGCAGGTCGATCCCGTTCGATCGCCCGATCAGAAAGCCATAAGGCACCGATCCCGATAAAAAGGCGATCCCCGAGCTGATGCCGATCTCCCGCCAGTGGAACGGGGTACTCATGACGAGCGAATAAAAGTTCATGTCAAACGGAATGGAGTTCTAGCGCCTGGTAAGAGGCAGGCAAATAGAATCGGGATTGGCGCAGAGGATGAGAATACCCCCCTCGTCGGACCTTGCCAAATCGCCGCCACTCCTTAAAACCAATCCATGATCCAGGAAATCGCCTATGGCGGATGGAAGCGCAACCTCCGCATCAACGACGGAAAGACCGAGCTCATCCTCACCCTCGACGTCGGACCCCGCATCCTCTTCGGAGCCCCCATCGGCGGCAAGAATCTCTTCGCCGAAATGCCCGAGCAACTCGGCAAGAAAGGGGAAAAAAAGTGGCAGATCCGCGGCGGCCACCGCTTCTGGACCGCCCCGGAAAATGACCAGAGCTACTTCCCCGACAACGATCCCGTCACCTACCGCGCCGCCGACCGCGCCGTCGAGATCGCCTCTCCCGCCACCCCCTTCGGCTGGCAAAAGACCCTCCACCTCGCCGCCCAGGGCGAAGGCAGCTATACCGTCACCCATACCCTCCGCAACGTCGGCAAGGCCCCCATCGACGCCACCCCCTGGGCCCTCTCCGTGATGGCCCCCGGCGGCACCGCCATCATTCCCCAGCCCACGCCGAAGCTCCACCCCGAAGACCTCCCGCCCGGCACCCCCTTCACCAACGACGACTTCCAGGCCAACCGCCGCATCGTCCTCTGGAAATACACCCACCTCACCGACCCCCGCCTCCGCCTCGAGCCCGACTACTGGTTCGTCGAGCAGCGTCCCAACACCACCTCGCTCAAATTCGGCCTCTTCTTCCGCGAAGGCTGGGTCGCCTACCAGCTCGGCAATGCCTTCTTCGCCAAGAGCGTCTCCGTCATCGAAGGCGCCACCTATCCCGACGATGGCTGCAACTTCGAACTCTTCACCCACCGCTCCATCCTCGAACTCGAGACCCTTGCCCCGCTCGCGCCTCTTCTCCCAGGGCAGAGCCGCACCCACGTCGAGAACTGGAAAATCGGCACCTGGGAAGAGCCGATCAAGGACAAGGCCTCGGCGGACAAGTTTTTCCAGGCGTTGCGAGGTTAGGGGCGCGTCGTTCGGTCCCGCTTTGGGGCTGCCGCCCTGGCCCCCGTAGGGAGGGGACGGTCGCCGAGTATGCGTCTATTCTACCACGCGGACGCGAGGAGCGCGGGAGAGCGGGAGAGCGGGCTCGTCGGTTTCAGGTGGCGGGGATCGGGAGAAGATCGAACGCGCTGATTACGGGCGGGCCGGAATGCACGGGGGCACCTTGTACGATGTAAAGGGGTTCCCCCTTTAGATTCCCCCCAGAGTCGATTCGCCACCTCTATGGGGGCTAAGTCTTGAGCTTCCCCTACCGCCCCTCCGCGATCGCGGCCTGCAGTCGCACCCCCAGCGCGGCATAATTCGAATCGAAGTGCTCGAAGAGGAACTTGATCTCGCTGAAATCTTCCCGCCGGGCCGCATCGGAACACGCCCGGCAGAAGAGCGCCATCCGCCGCCCCCCCACTACCTCGAAATTGCCCGTCAACTGGTGCAGATGGTGCCGCAGCTCCGCCAGGTCCCCCGTCCGCAGCGCCTCGGCCGCGTGCCGGAACGTCCCCGGCGTGTCCCGCCGCAGCGATTCGTAAAGCTCCTCCAACAACATCGGATAGGCCGTCCCCGGCAAGGCCCGCAACGGCGCGATCATCGCCCCGTCGAGCACCACCGCCTCCTCCCACCGCACCGTGGCCTGCGACACCCGCGCCGACACCGATGCCGGCTTGACCGCCGGTTCCCGTTGGGAATGGAAAAGCGTGCGGATCGTCTCGGCCAGCTCGTCGGAGCGGCACGGCTTGGTCAGGAAATCGGACATTCCCGCCTCCAGGCAGCGCCGCCGCTCCAGCTCGGAGATCTCCGCCGTCAATGCCACCACGAAGGCCCCCCCGCCATGCTCCAGCTTGCGCAGCTCGATCATCGTCTCCCGCCCGTCCATATCGGGCATCCGCAGATCCATGAAGATCAGCTCGTACGGACTCTCCGGCGGACGGGCCGCCGCCATCCGCAGCGCCGCCGTCCCGCTCGCCGCCTGGTCGGGCTCGTAGCCCAGATTGCGCAGCAGCCGCACCGTCAGCTTCAGCCCGATCTCGCTGTCATCGACCGCCAGTACCCGGAAGGGATGCCGCAACGCGAACGCGTCATCCTGGTTGGAAACCGGCCTCTCGGAAAATGCCGAAGCGGCGGCGGCGGCGGCGGCACGGGATAAAGCCGAGGCCGGGACCGGCACGGCATCCCCCTCCCGATGGACCGGCGGGAAGGAGACCGCGCAGCGCACCCGCGCCGCCCCCTCCGGCTCCACCGCCAGCTTGGCGTCGAGCGCGCGGCAGGCCGCTTCCATCTTCCCGCGCAGCCGCTGGTCCGCCGCCGGCCGGAACCGTCCCTCCATCACCAGATCGAGGCGGAGCACCCCGGTACCGCCGCTCCCCCGCTCGGCCCGCCAATCGATTCCCACCGAGAGGGCGTGCAATCCCGCTTCCCCGGCGGTGAATTCGAGGAAAGAGCGCAGCACCCCTCCCGTCAGCTCGCTGGAAAAGGGAAGGGAGGCGGGCAGGCGGGCCGGGATCTCGCTGGTCACCCGCACCTTCCGCTCGATGAAACCGCTCCGAAACGCCCCCAATTCCTCCCGCAACACCGCCCGAGGTTGAAGAAAATGGGAAGGCGCCGCTTCCTGTTTGGTCATAAATGCAAAAGGCATTCGTGCTTCCTTTTTAACCCGTTACGTAATACAAATGACCCCTAAAAGGAACCCAATTTTAATAATTACTTAAACTCACACATAATACCTAGGGAACACGATTGCTTTTTTTATAAGTCGTGCCCTATACCTATACAGCCTATCCTACCTAGGCCATTTCGCCAAAGTTAATCGACAATCAGGGGATCTCCGCAGTATTCGTTCGCGCAGCACTTATTTCGCATCATTCCGAATCTATTTCATATGGCAACCAAATCGGTCGAGACACATAAGCCGGTCGAAAGCAAAAAAACCCGCGTCCTGGTCGTCGATGACCAGACCATGCTTCGCCAATTGATCGTGGCCGTCCTCAAGCCGCTCGACCGCTTCGTCGTCGTCGGCGAGGCCAGCGACGGCGAGGAGGCCCTCCGCACCGCCCTCGAGCTCCATCCCGACATGATCGTCCTCGACGTCATCCTGCCGAAGATCCCCGGCGCCGAAGTCCTCCGCCAGCTCATGCCGAAGATGCCCGGCATCCGCATCCTCGCCATCTCCGCCCACGATGATCCCGCCCTCCTCAAGGAAATGCTCGCCTGCGGCGCCCACGGCTTCGTCGAGAAAAGCGCCTCCCTGGAAACCTTCAGCGAGGCCCTGCGCGAAGTCGCCGACGGCAAGACCTTCTTCGGCCCCCGCATCACCGACATCCTCCGCGACCACCTCCTCAACCCCGACCACGACCGCCCCCATCTCACCACCCGCGAGCGTGAGATCATCCAGCTCGTCGCCCAGGGCCTCAGCTCCAAGGAAATCGCCGCCCAGCTCAAAGTCAGCTCCCGCACCGTGGAAAACCACCGCGCGAACATCATGAACAAGCTGAACATCCGGGACGCGGTGGGATTGACGCGCTACGCGATCAAGGCGGGGTTGGTTTCCCCGGCGTAAGCGCAATGCGCCTCGGGCGCTTCATCGCGGATTACCTAAATCGGTTTTTGACTGCGGCTCTTTGGCCGTCCACTGCGCCGATGAGACTTAACCGTCCAAACTGCTCACAAAAGCAGATCATCGCCCTCCTACTGAGCGCCTTTAATGTTATTTGTGCAGCAGCCTACTGTTTCTATCTCACCGTAATAATCTCCTCCCTTCACAATATGGGGAGCGGACCTCCATTTCGTTTACGAGGCGCTGCGGTTTTAGGATTGATTCTGAGTGGATTACCGGCGATCGCTTCGGCCAGCGTATCTTGTTTCTTGGTAGGACCCTCCCGCTGCAAGATCGCGTGGCTTTCTCTTTTTGCATTTGTTCCCGCGTATTTCGTCATAGTGCGTCTGGCTAATGCTGGAATTTACACCACGTGCTTTCCCTAATAATGTCTTTGGCTGGATATAAGAGGACATCTTTGAACGACTAGTGTTCCGTCAGCTAAGTATCCTGATTAATATGTACAGGTAGGTCGAGTTGGGCTTTGATGGAGGGATGAAGCCAGGACGCCCCCGCAAGCCGCTTAATTTGACCCCCGAAGAACGAGAGATGC
>Ga0302314_10000483_pt1 | contig 74191 bp, 74 predicted proteins | sample III_Palsa_N2_3_FD_200533 | JGI IMG/M metagenome (GOLD analysis project Ga0302314, IMG submission 200533) | Peat permafrost microbial communities from Stordalen Mire near Abisko, Sweden - III_Palsa_N2_3 | ecosystem: Environmental > Terrestrial > Soil > Palsa > Peat permafrost | place: Sweden...
GCCGGGCAGGAACTGCAGGCTGATGTTGTTGAGCACGGGCTTGGGGGCGCCGGGGAAGGTCTTGGTCAGGCCCTTCATGACGTAACTATACTGGACGGCCATGGGGTCGCTCGCTTGTCTGAGGGATCGATGGTTCGGGAGGTTGCCGCCTATCTAGCGATGGGGGGCGGGTTTGCAAAGGCGGGTGGTGGCGCGCCATCTTCCCTATCCGTCATCCCAGCGAAGGCTGGGATCTCAGTGGGGCGGGCGCCGTGGCATCTCCGGGAGATCCCAGCCTGCGCTGGGATGACGAGGTGGGCTGAATGACGGTAGTGAAGCTCACACCATCGAAGCGACGAGTTCCTTGATCGGCACGAAGGCAAAGCCCACAGCGCTGTCCGCCACGCCGTAAGGCATGAACAGCAGCTCGCCGTGACGCAGCGCGCCGCAGGTGTAGACGACGTTGGGGACATAGCCCTCGCGATCCTCCGCGGCGGCCGAGATCAGCGGCACCGGAGTGCGCTTGAGCACCTTCTCGGGATTGTCCTTGTCGAGCAGCACCGCGCCGACCGAATATTTGCGCATCGCGCCGACGCCGTGCGTGAGCAGCAGCCAGCCCTCGTCGAGCTCGATCGGCGATCCGCAGTTGCCGATCTGCACCATCTCCCACGGGAATTTGGGCGTCATCAGCAACTCGCCCTCGGCCCACTGCGTGAGCGACTTGGAGCGGATCAGGTAGAGATTTTCGCCGTCTTGGCGCCCGACCATGACATAGTCGCCGCCGACCTTGCGCGGAAACAGCGCCATGCCCTTGTTGCGCGCGGCCGGGCCGCTCATCGGTGCAAGTTCGAAACGGCGGAAATCGTCGGTGCGGATCAGCTCGGAACGGATCGATTCGCCATTATAGGCGGTGTAGGTGCCGAGCCATTCGATCTCGCCGTCGTCGTGCGTGAACTCGACGAGGCGGAGATCCTCGAGCCCCTTCGATTGCGCGGCGGTCATCGGGAAGATGACGGTGCCGCTGAGCGTCGAATCGCGGTTGCGCCGCACCTCAATTGCGCCGTCGGCCAGTTCCTTAGCGCCGTCGACAGCGGTGGCGAACGGCGGCTCGGGGGCGAGCTCGAACCGCGCGCCGGGTGACAGGATACCCTCGCGGAACGCGATCGAGCTGATGTGCCCCTCGCCCACCGTGCGCAGCGACATCACGATCCGCGACGAGCCTTCCGACAGGCCCGACTGATCGGGGTGGCGGACTATCGAAGGGTTCATGATCGCGGCGGCGGCATAGCTATATTCGTGGCAGAAGAAGGCGCCGATCAGCTGCTGCTTGATGTCGCAGATCGCCGCGTCGTCGAGCTTGAGCCCCGCCGAAATCTCGGCGTAGCGCGTCTTGAACACGCTGCGCGTCTGCCAATGGCGCGCCTCGAAGTCCTTGAGCACCGCGGTCAGCTCGCGCGCCGCGGCATCGTCCTCCATCGCGAGCACGCCTTCGACGATCCGCCGCGGGCGACTCTTCTCGCCATTCTTCGATTCGATCGGAATATGAAACGGACGCACGACGACGCGCGACGCGTCGGCCTGAAGCCGCAAGGGCCAGTGAATCACGAGATCGAGCAAGCTGCCTCCCACCCCGGCAGGTCGACCTCCCAACTCAGGAGGCGACGGAGCCAGCTTTCAATAACGAGCCGTTCCGATCGGCCTTTTCAGCCATTTCCATCATAGCGCAACAGGCAAATTGAAACGCCAGCACGGATTCGGCGCCCTGGTTCAAATTGACTCGGTCGCTCATTAACCCGTCGAAACACCCGCCGTCGCTCAGCGAGCCGAGCGGCAGGCCCAGATCGTTGCCGCCGACGTACCAGGCGTAGGCGCGATGCACGGTGTCGATCCACCGCGAATCTCCGGTGAGATCATGGGCAACGCGGCCGGCGTCGATCGTCGCCCAACCTTCGACGGGCTGCTGGTCGAACGGCAGCGGCTGCTCCTTGATCCGCCCGAAACTGTCGGTGCCGACCGCGCGGAACTGGCCGTCGGCGTTGGTCTGGATCGCATCGAGCCACGCCATCGTCGCGAGCCCGTCTGTGCTGAGCGTATCGTCGCCGAGCCGCTTGCCTGCGCGCATCAGCGCCTCCGGCAGGCGCGCATTGTCGTAGGCAAGCACCTCCTCGAACCAGACCCAGTCGGCGCGCCGTACCTTGCCCAGCTGCGCCTGCAGCCGGCGCGAGAGATCGCGCAGCATCGTCGTCGCTACCTCGTGGCCAGGGTGCGCCTCGAGCATCGCATCGGCGGCGAGAATGCAGAAGGCGCAGGTCCGCGGGCTGGCGAGCAGCCTGGCGTGCGGTGCGACCTGATCGAACAAATGCGATGCCCACAAGCGCAGTTCATGCGACCGTGCTCGCGCCGCAGTGTCGCCGAGCGACCAGAGCGTGCGCCCGAAACTGTCCTCGGAGCCCTGCTCCTCGAGCCAACCGCGATCGAACGCCATGAAGTTGCGGAATCGGCCCTGCGCGCCGTTCCAGGCGTGCTGGACGAAGGCGGCGTAGATCGTGGCAAGCTCGTCGGCGCGAACGGCGGCCTCTGCCGGTTGGCGATGCATCAGCATCAGCGCACGACAATTGTCGTCGACGCAATAGCCGTGAAGCCGGTCGGGCACCGAGAAGATCGAATGCTGGATGATCCCGCAACCATCGGTCAACCGCTCGACCGCGCCGAGATGCGGCTTGACGGACTCGAGCCTGCGCCCGCCACGATGCAGGCGAGCCGGCTGCGTGCGCACCGCATCCTCGAAGATCGCGACATAGGCACGCGCGAGTGCCGGCCACGTCATCGTGCGTCCGATCGTCCATGCCTTGCGGCTCATCTCGTCGAGCATCTCGCGCTTGTCGAGCAGCTCGCAAATATTGTCCGCGAACGCCGCGCTGTCGCCAAACGGCACGACGATGCCGACACCGTCGGCAAGAAGCTCGACCGCGTGCCAATAGGGCGTCGAGACGACGGGCTTGCCCATCGCGACCGCGTAGCTGAGCGTGCCGCTCGTGATCTGCGCCTCGTTGAGATAGGGAGTCACGTAGATGTCGGTCGCGGCGATGTGATCGATCAGCTCTTCCTTTTCGACGAAGCCGTCGATGAAGCGAACCTTGTGGCTTACGCCCAGTTCCTCGGCGAGCGCCATCAGCCCCTCGCGGTAGGCTTCGCCCTCATGCGCGACGAGATGCGGGTGCGTGGCACCGAGCACGACGTAGAGCGCATCGGGATGCCGCGCGACGATCTCGGGCATCGCGCGGATCATCGTGTCGATCCCCTTGTTCGGGGACAGCAGGCCGAAGGTGAGCAGCACGCGGTGGCCGGCGAAACCGAAGCGCGCCTTGTAGCCGTCGGCCGGCACCAGCGAACGATCCGGCGCGCCGTGCGGCACCACCGCGATCCGGTCGTCGGCAACGCCGTGCACGTCGCGGAGGATGCGGCGGCCCTTCTCGGCCATCACGATCAGCTTGGACGCACGACGCACCAACGCCTCGACGACCGCACGCTGCTCGGGCGTCGGCTGTTCGAGCACGGTGTGTAGCGAGACGACCACGGGCGCAACGACGCGATCGAGCAACTTGAGCAGATGGACGCCCGCGGCGCCTCCGAAGATGCCATATTCGTGCTGGACGCAAACGACGTCGGCACCGCTTGCATTGATTTTCTGCGCGGCGCGCGCGTAATCGGCGAGTTCGTCCTGATTGATCGAACAAGCGACCTCGGGCGGATAGTCGTAGCGCGCGCCGCGATCGTTCATCGCATAGACGTCCACCGCCAACGACGGAAATGCCGCAATGAGGCCCTTCCGTACGTCCTGCGTAAATGTTGCGATGCCGCACAGCCGGGGCGGACTGTTGCCGATCAACGCTACCCGGCTCAATCTTGTGCTGGCGGAAGCGGCCATGGTGCGTTCCCAAATGAGGCGCGCGGCGAGGCCGTCGCAACAACCATCGGCGGGCGCAAAAGCTGAATGCTCCTTCAATGCGCAAAGCCGTAAAAAGGTTGCGCGACGCATTGTGCATCCGCGAAGATATGCGTCCGGCCGAACAAGTCCAGCCAATTTTGCCGTTGACCCGTGCCCAAGGTGCGCTATGCCGTCGTTCCGGGGACGGTTTTGCCGGGCCCGCGATATTGATTTGTCTAGAAGACTTCTAGGAGCGCCCGAATGAAGAAGCTTGCTTTCGTCCTCGCCGCCGCCGGCCTGATGACCGTCGCCGCCTGCCACAAGACGGACCAGGCCGCTGCCGTCGACAACGCCGGTGACAACGCCGCTGCGTCGCTCGACAACCAGGGCGACATGCTGTCCGCCGCTGCCGACAACGCTTCGAACGCGTCGACGGCGAACGCGCTCGACAACTCGGCCGACGCCGCGCACAACTCGGCCGACGCCGTCAAGGCCGACGCCTCGAACAAGGCCGACGCGATCGACAACGCAGCCAAGTAAGGCTGCGACTGGTCGCGCAGGCGGCCGTCGAACGAACAGGACGGGCGTTTCCCTAGTGGAAGCGCCCGTTTTGTCGTGACCTGCGGATCGGGTCGCGAGATTTTGGTGCGAAGTCCGTTGCCATCGACCGTGAAGCCGGGATAAGGCGACCGCGTCGGGGAGTGGCGCAGCCTGGTAGCGCATCTGGTTTGGGACCAGAGGGTCGCAGGTTCGAATCCTGTCTCCCCGACCATCTATCGTCGTTGGTAGCTATGCCCCCACCAACTTGGGTTGCTTGCGTGGCTATGGCGCACGATCAGAAGCTGAAACGCACCCCGACATTCGCACCGTTATAGGCGCTCGACCTGCCTGCGAAGCGGCCCTGATAGCCGAGCGATGCGGTGACGCGCGGGCTGAACACCGCGTCGATGCCGAGTTGCGCCTCGCCCCAGTTCCGGTCCGGCGAATAGCCGGCGATGGTGAATTCGCCGTTCATCGTCGAAAGCCCGGTGAGCACGCCGTGCGCATGAGCATCGTCGTCATGCGCATAGGCGACTTCCGCATATGGGTGCAGTTCCGCTCCGCCGGCGGGCAGCGACGCCTGAAGCCGCGCGCCCGCCTCGGCGATCAGCGACTGCCGGGTTTGTCGTTCGAAACGCATGGCGGTGCTGTCGCCGCTGTCCTCGTCATAGCCGTCGACGCGGACGCGCTCGTAGATTCCGCGTGCGAACGGACCGACGCGAAGGCTGCGGTCACCGAACCAATAGCCGGCGGTGAGATTTGCCGAGATCGTCGAGCCCTTGGTCGAACCTTGCTCGGTCCGCGTCGCGGGGCCGATCGCGAAGCTGCGCTCGATATCGTCGTAGGACAGGCCGCCGACGCCGCCAGCCGCGCTGACATAGGCCGCCCCGCGTGCATATTGCGCGAACGCCGAGCCTAGGTAGCTGACCGTGCGGAAATGGCGAAGCTGGCCGGTCATGTTCTGATGCTGCGTGCCCCCGGTGCCAGCGACACCGACGGTCAGTTCGGGCGTCACCCGATCGATAAGGCCGGCGGTGATCAGCCAGTCGTCATGATCGACCGGTCGGATCGCCTGATCGGAGAAACTCTCTCGCGCAAAGCCGCCCGTCGCGAACAGGCGGATTCCGGTCCGGTCCGTCATCTGCTCCGCGAGTAGCTGCTGGCCGATCGCGTTGCGCTCCGATTCCAACGTGACCAGCGGCGCCTCCCCGAGCAGGCTGGCCTGCTGAGCGGCGGTGATTTCGCTCTCGACCACCTGAGCCAGCAAAGCGTGCGCATAAGTGGTGGGATGCACGCCGTCAGCGAACAGGAAGGTGCTGGCGGCGTTTGGGGTCACCAGTGTCTGCGGGGTGCAGAGTACCGAACTGGCGGTGGTGCAGGCGGGCACGGTGGTATTGACGATACCGAACTGAGCGGGCGAATCGAGCACCTCGTTGAGGAAGGCGAAGGTGTTGACCGGGATGATCCCGGTCCTGCCGAGCAATTGGCCGCTGAGCGCCGAATTGAACGTGGTGGACAATGTGGTCAGCCCGGCGGCGGCGCCCGGCACCGCTGCGTTCTGCGCGGTCGCCTGCGGCGTTCGGCCGATATCGGGGAGGTTGAAAACGACGATGTAGCGCGCGCCGGCTTGGTTAAGCTGGCCGATCAGATTGCCCTCTTGGATGGCGGCGCTGACGATCGCGAGTCCGGCCTGCTGCGCGGTCTCCAGTGCGGCGACACCCTGCGACCGTGCGACCTGCGCGTCGATCGCGGTCGTGACCGCGGCGGCCTGCGCGGGCGACAGCCCGGCGGTGGCGGCGGCCGCGATCTGGCTCGCCGCCTGTCCCGCAGCAGCCGCGGTGGCGTGATAGAAGATATCGTTGGCGCCGCCCCACACCGAATAGAGCCGGTTCGGGTCGAGCGTCGGGTTGGCCGTCAGATATCCCGTGATCTGCTGCGTCTCGGTAGGGATGCCAGCGGCCGCGCCGGGGGTGTTGGTGTTGATCCCCGCGGATCCGAAGGCATAATTGCTGCCGCCCGCCAGCGATGCTGTCAGCGGCAGGCCGTAATAGGCGGCGACATTCTCGATCGCGGTCAGGCCCGGATTGGTGGTGAAGCGCTGGCTGGCGGGCAAGCCCGCGGCAATCGCGAAATTGCCGCCGTCGCTCAGACTGTCGCCGAACACGGTGATACCCGTGAACGGACTCGGCGCCGCCGCGTGCGCCACCGTCGCGACACCGGCCGCAGCCATCACCGCACATGCCCTGGCGATACGCCTCGTCATCACACTCTCCCCTGGCTTCTATTGTCTTTTGCCGAGAGTGTGAGCCGTCGCTGCCCTATACGTCAAGCAGTGCGGGTAAAGGGCAACACCGGATCTCCGTCCGGTGTTGCAGATTGGTCGCCTCGGTCGCCACGGGCCGCCGTTAGAACTTCACCCCGCCTTCGACGGCGATCGTCGCCGGCGCGCTCCACTGCGCACCGATCCCGAAAGCGTTGAACTGCACCTGCGTGCGGTAGCGCTTGTCGGTGACATTGTCGCCGAACACCGCCAGCGTGAAGCGGCGCGAGACGTCCTGCCACTGCGCGCGGAGCGACAGGGTCGCATAGCCCGGCTGACGGAATTGCGTTCCCGACGGGCTGAAATAGATGGCCGACGTATAGTAGAGATTGCCCGACAGCGAATACTCGCCCGATCGCGTCATCCCCGTCGTGTAGCGCGCGTCGGCATTGGCGGTGAAGTCGGGCGTGTGCTGCATATGCGTGTTGTGCAGGATCGTACCGGTGTTGACGTAGTCGAAATCGCCCGGCCCGCACGCCGCGACCACGGTGCCGTCGGCCGGGCAGCTCTCGTAGATCGGCGCGCCAGTGGTGGCATTGCCGAAGGTCTTGTAGCGGGCATGGTTCCACGATCCGCCAAGATCGACCGAGAGGTGCCGGTCGAAATCATAGTGGAGCGTGCCCTCCAGTCCATAGATCTCGGACTTCGCGGCGTTGACGATATAGGCCTGCGCCGATCCGAGATACTCGGACACCTGGAGATTCCTGTAGTTATAATAATAGGCCGCCGTCTCGAACGAGAATCCGTGGTTGGCATATTTATAGCCGACCTCATAGGCGTCGATGCTCTCGGGCTTGATCGGGTTGCACTGGAAATTGTCGCCGCTGTCCTGGCAAGAGCCGCCTACGTCGACGATCGCCGCCTTGTAGCCTTTGGTATAGGACGCATAGAGGCTGGAATGATCGTCCGGCTTGAAGCGGATCACCGCGCGCGGCGTCGCCCTGTTGCTGTGGATGCCGGGCTCGAACACCTTGGCGGTCGAGAAGGCGGTGTTGTAATAATCGTCTTTGACGACATCGTGCGAGACGCGGACGCCGCCTGTCAGGAACAGTCGGTCGGTCAGTTGATAGGTCGCATCGACGAAGCCGGCGATGCTTTCGGTCGTCGTGCCCGAGCCACCGAGCAGAATTCGGCCCACGGGCGTACCGACGCCATTGTCGATAAAGGTGACCCACTTGTCCTTGTTGTTGTAGTAGAAAAGCCCCGCCGTCCATTGCAGCCGCGAGCCGGGCTGCGAGGTCAGCAACAGCTCCTGCGTGACGGTCGTGTCGGTCACCGGCAGGCCGAGCTGGAAGATGGTGATCGCGGTGTGATCGAGATCCTCGGACTGGTCCGAATTCTCGTGCTTATACTGCGTGTAGGAGGTCAGGTTGGCGAAGCCGAGATCGGCCTTGATCGTCAGCTGGCCGGTGTCGCTGGTGATATGCGTATACGGCTTGATGCTGGTTGCGACCTTGTCGGGATCGGTGGTGAAGGTGCCGGGCACGGTCAGCGTCTGTACGCTCCATGGCCGGCCCGTCGTCGGATCGGTCGTCGTGTCGGTGTTGGAGTTGACGAGCTGGCTGGTCGGGTCGTTGCTGTAGGCGTGGATGTAGCGGGCCAGGATCGAAACATCGGGCGAGACCTCGTATTTCAGCCCGGTACGCACGGTCCAATTCTCGTAGGCGCCGATATTGTGATCATTGTCGATGATGTTGGTGAGGAAGCCGTTGCCCTTGGCGAAGATGCCCTCAACGTTCATCGCAAGGCCGTTGGCGATGCCGAAGGTGGCATAGCCCTGGTAGCGTTGCGCATTGTAGCTGCCGTAGGTGGCCTTGGCCTGGAACTCGGACGTGCTGCTGGGATCGGCGGTGGAGACCAGGATCGCGCCGCCCGTCGTGTTGCGGCCGAACAGCGTGCCTTGCGGGCCCTTGAGCACCTGGATGCTCGAGACGTTGAGCAGCTGGAAGTCGGAGGCGAGCGGGTTCGGCGAATAAAAGCCGTCGATATAGATGCCGACGTTGGCGCCGCCGCCCGAGGTGGTGATGCCGGTGCCGATGCCGCGGATCGACGGCTGCACGAACGCCGCCTGGCTGTCGAAGCGCACCGCGGTCGTGACCCTCGCGATATCGGCGAGATTCTGGACGTTGGCGGTCGCGAGCTGCTGCGGGCCGATCGCCGCGATCGAGATCGGCACGTCGACCTGTCGCTCGTTGCGGCGTTGCGCGGTCACGACGATTTCGCCGGGCGCCGCTTCGGATGCGATCGGCGCGGTTGCGGGGACGGCCTGCGGGGAAGGAACGGCGGTGCCGGGCGCCACCGTCTGCGCGAACGCCGCCGATGGAAGAATAAGTGCGACAGCCGCTACACCGCACGCGAGCACGTGCCGATCCAATCGCCTATAGCCCATCCGCTGATCCTCCCTTTGATTATCGGTCGATCCCCTTCCGATCTTCCGGACAGGGGCCAACCTTTTCCAAACAGTAGGATGGCCGAGGCACCATCGCAACGCGGGCAGAAACGCCGGTGCGATGTCTTGCGGGATCGCCTGTCGTTCGACGTTTCGCATGTGGGAAACGCCGTGGCCAAGGCGTTCGAGACGCGCGCTTCCGTCTAGATTGCCGACGGACGTGGCTGGACCTTCCAGCCTTCTCGCTCGTCTTCGACGGTCTTCAGCGCCTTGCTCCAAAAGGCTGGGTTGTTGGCGAGCAGCTTGATGTTGAACGGGCCACCGCAGCGGAATTCGAGGATCTCGAGCCCGTCGGGGCCGGGCGTATAGGTGTAGGGCGTCCCGCCGGGCAGTAGGAACCCGTCGCCGGCGGCGAGGTCCTCGCGCCCCAGCCGAAGCGATCCGGCGATGATGTAGTAGAGGCAATCGGTGTCGTGCGAGTGGCGCGGCAAGGGGAAGCCGCTCTTGAACCAAGCGTAGGAGAGGCTGTAGCCGCCGCCCGAAAACAACAGCCTATTCTCGACGCCCGCGCCGACGCCGGCTTCGGTCAGGGCCTGACCGCCCGCGATCATCGTCTCGGTCAGCGGCTCGTAGCGCATGATCGGTATGCCCTCTTCGGGGCGGGCGTCCGCCATCCGGAAGATCGCGAAGGCGGGCGGTTCGTCGTCGCCGGCGGTGTCGCTCGTCATGCCTCGTCCTGCTCCGTGCCGCTATTTGATCTTGTAGGCATATTGCTCGCGCGGTTCGCAGTGATGCAGATCGCGCACCGACGGCGGATATTGTCCGCCCAGATCGGTGATGCCGTACCGCGCGCCCAGTTCTGCGCCGATCAGCGTCCGGCCGCTATGGTCCATCATCTGCGGATCGTTGAACATCGCCCAGGCGACGTGGCCGGTGAACTCGGTCGATTCGAGCGTGCCTTCGAGATGGCGGAACGCCTCGGGCGCCGCCGCCATCATCTCGAGCAGCCGCTCGGAGGTCAGCGATCCCATCCAGATCGAGACCGCGGCGACATCGACGCCGGCGTCGCGGAAATCGACCGCCATGTCGGCCGCCATCTTGTCGACGCCGGCCTTGTGCGCGCCATAAGCCGGCCCGAAGCAATAATGCACCGCCCCCGGCGCCGAGGTGAACAGGATGAGCCCCCTGCCCTGCCGCACCAGCAGCGGGGCGGCGTACCAGCTCGCCACGAAGCCGCTGCGTACGCCGACAGTAATCATGTCGCAGATCGCGAGCGGCTTCTCCCAGAAATTGCCGGGCGCGGGCAGTTCGTCGTGGATCGCGCAGGCATTGTTGACGAGGATGTCGAGCCGGCCCTGCTCGCGCTCGACCTGCTCGAACAGCGCTTTCACCTGCGCGTCGTCGCCATGATCGCACCGCACCGCGATCCCCTCGCCGCCCGCCGCGGTCACGGCCGCTGCGGTCGCGTGGATCGTGCCGGGCATCGAGGCGTCGCCCTCCTGCTGCGAGCGTCCGGTGACGTAGACCGTGCACCCATGCGATCCGAGCGCGATCGCGATACCCTTGCCGGCGCCGCGGCTGGCCCCGGTGACGACCGCGACCGTTCGATGTGCCGTCACCATGCCACCCTCATCGATCGAGTTCGAAACGCGCGCGGGGCACCGGTGCGCCGGGGACGGGACTGCGTGTCCGGTAAAGCACCGAATTCTGTTCGGCGATCGGCGTCCCGTCGGCCAGCGATTGCGCGGCGGCGGGATCGACGACATTGACGTAGAGGTCCCGCATGTCGGCACCGCCGAAGCGGACGCTGGTCGCGGCCTTTCCCGGCAACGCGAGTCGCCGGACTTCGCTGCCGTCGGGGCGCACGCACAGCAGATAGTCGGACGCGAAGCCGGTGATCCAGACATTGCCTTCGCTGTCGAGCGCCATGCCGTCGCAATCGGGCTTGTCGGCAAGCAGCTGGGGTTCGCCGAGAGCGCCATCCGCGCCGATCGCGAAGGACCGGCTGGCGGCAAAGCTTTCGTTGAAGAACAGCGTCCGACCGTCGCCGTCGATCGCGAGACCGTTGGCGAACGCCAGGCCTGCGTGGAGTTCGGTACGCGTCCGATCCGTCGCCAGACGGTATATCGACGATGGCCCCGGCCGCTCGCCGCGCAGGATCGCGGGCAGATCGATCGTCCCGAACAGAATGCCGCCGTCGCGGTCGGCGACCATCTCATTGGTGCCGGCAAAGCCGTCGACGAGTTTGCCCGAGGCACCGCTTGCGGGGTCCGCCCAGGCGATCCCACCGCCGCCCGCGACGAGCAGGCCGCCGTCCGCGTTGCGCAGCAGGCCGCCGATCAGCGTGCGATCGCCCAGCAACACCGTGCCCGAGCCGACCCGCCGCACTCCGCCGACGACGACGTCGCTATACCAGATGCCGTCGTCGTCGACGAGCAGGCCTTCCAGATAGAAGCCGCGCACCAGCGGCTCGAAATCGGCACTCGCGCTCGTCGCCATGCCTAAGCCTCCTTCTCCTCGCGCGTCGCCCGCGCATCACCCCGCGCTTTGCGCGCGTCGGTACGACCGAGGTGCAGAATGCGGCTGCCGATTGCAAGATGGCGACTCATAGGGCTTGCGATCGTGATCGACGTGAAACAAACAGACGGTATGAAACAGCCGTTGCTTGCCCTGCTTCTCGTCGCCGCCGCCCCAGCTCCTGCACCCAAGGCCGACCCGGCGGCGCTCCACGCCACCATCGCCAGGCTGGTGAGCTTCGGGACGCGCCACACGCTGTCGACCACGACCGACCCCGCACGCGGCATCGGTGCCGCGCGCCACTGGGTCGCGGGCCGCTTCGCCGAGATCGGACATCGCTGCGGCGATTGTCTCGCGATCGAGAGCGTCGCCACCACGACGTCGGGGCCGCGCGCGCCGTCGGGCGTCCGCATCGAGGACGTGATCGCGGTGCAAAAGGGCACGGGCGATCCCGACCGCGTCGTGATCGTGCAGGGGCATATCGACAGCCGCGTCAACGACGTGATGGACGCCACGACGGACGCGCCCGGCGCCAATGACGACGCCTCGGGCGTCGCGCTCGTGATCGAGGCGGCACGGCTGCTCTCGACGCAGAAATTCCCCGCGACGATCGTCTATGCGGTGCTGTCGGGCGAGGAGCAGGGGCTGTGGGGCGGCAAGCTGCTCGCCGACACCGCCAAGGCTCGCGGGTGGAAGGTCGCCGCCGTGCTCAACAACGATATCGTCGGCAATACGCACGGCATCGGCGGCGAGCATGTCGACGACCGCGTCCGCGTGTTCAGCGAGGGCATCGAGGCGGCGGCGGACGCGGCGGGCGTCAAGCAGCAGCGCGCGACCGGCGGCGAGGACGACTCGCCTTCGCGCGCGCTGGCCAAGGCGATCGTGCGCGTCGCCGCTCGCGACAAGGCGATCGGGCTCGACGTCATCGCGGTGCGCCGACCCGACCGTTTCCAGCGCGGCGGCGATCACATCCCCTTCCTCGAGGCGGGCTATCCCGCCGTGCGCTTCACCGAGGCGACCGAGGATTACGACCGCCAGCACCAGACGGTCCGCACCGAGAACGGACGTCGCTACGGCGACACGATCGAGTTCGTCGATCTCCCCTATCTCGCGCGGGTGACCGCGCTCAATGTCGCGGTGCTGCGCGAGCTGGCGAGCGCGCCTGCCGCCCCCGCCGGCGTGTCGATCACCGGCGCGCTCGGCGACGATACGCATGTCGTCTGGCAGCCGGTGCCGGGCGCCACGGGCTACCGCATTCGCTGGCGCCGCGCCGACGGCTTCGCCTGGACCGACCAGCGCGACGTATCGGCGTCGGCCACCATGCTCGATCTCGCGCACGTCAACATCGACGATCATTTCTTTGGCGTCTCCGCGCTCGGCTCGGCCAATGCCGAAAGTCTCGTCACCTTCGCCGGCGTGCCGCCGCGACCAGCCCCGGGGAGCAGCAAATGAAGTCGATCGCGCTCGCGACTATCCTTTCCCTCGCTGCCGCACCCGCGACGGCCGCGACCTTCGAGCTCGCGCCGACGCCGCAGACCGTCGCCTGGGGTCATTACGATGCCAGCTCGACCCCGGTGCTCACGGTCAAGTCGGGCGACACGGTGGTGGTCCACACGCTGCTCACCAACAGCCCGGCCGGGCTCGCCAAGGCCGGCGTCGCCGCCGCGGACATCGAGCCCGCGCTCAAGGCCGTGTTCGACGGCGTGCCGCAATCGGCGCGCGGACCCGGCGGGCATATCCTCACCGGCCCGATCGCAATCGACGGCGCCGAGATCGGCGACACGCTCGAGGTGCGGATCCTCAAGATCGATCTGGCGATCCCCTATGCCTACAACGCCTTCCGCTATGGCGCTGGCTTCCTGACCGACGATTTCCCATACGCGCGGATGAAGATCATCCCGCTCGACAAGCATGCGATGATGGCGCGGTTCGGGCCGGGGATCGACGTGCCGCTGCACCCTTTCTTCGGCAGCATGGGCGATGCGCCGCCCGCCGCCTTCGGCCGCTACGACAGCGCGCCGCCGACGATCAACGGCGGCAATATGGATGACAAGGCGCTCGTCGCGGGCACGACGCTGTTCCTTCCCGTCCACGCGCCGGGCGCGCTGTTCCAGGTCGGCGACGGCCATGCCGGCCAGGGCAATGGCGAGGTCGACATCACCGCGATGGAGACCTCGCTGACCGGCACCTTCCAATTCATCCTGCACAAGGGCGAGGTCTCCCCCTATCCGCGCGCGGAGACGCCGACGCATTACATCGCGATGGGGTTCGACGACGATCTCAGCAACGCCACGCGCAAGGCGCTGCGCAACATGATCGACTTCCTCGTCGCCAAGAAGGGCATGACGCGCGACGACGCCTACATGCTGATCAGCGTCGCGGGCGACGTCGAGGTGACGGAACTCGTCGACCACAACAAGGGCGTGCATGTGACGCTCGCCAAGGATCTCTTCACCACGCATCGATGACGGGACGACATTCGGCCAAGCGTCAGTTTCTCGATCACTCTGACGCGAACAATCGTCTTTACCGCAGCAGCGTTCTGCCGTCTTTCTGCCCCTGCCCAATCCACGCCGCAGCAAAATGCGCGCGAGAGAGAACGGGATCGAAGCTTGGGATAGGAGCGGCATCATGGCCTCACAGATTGAAGAGCAGTCGTCGCCTGGCGAATGTCCGGTGGCACACGGCGGCGGCGGCGGCGGACCAGGCAAGCGGGGCGGCGGTCGCGGCCATGCCAATCGCGACTGGTGGCCCGAAAACCTGAGGCTCGAGTCGCTGACGCAGCACGATCCGCGCGCCAATCCGCTGGGTGCGGCGTTCGATTATGCCGAAGCCTTCAAGACGCTCGATCTCGATGCGGTGATCGCCGACCTGCACGCGCTGATGACCGACTCGCAGGAATGGTGGCCCGCCGACTTCGGCCATTATGGCGGCCTGTTCATCCGCCTCGCGTGGCACAGCGCGGGCACCTATCGCACCAGCGACGGCCGTGGCGGCGCCGGCGGCGGGCAGCAACGCTTCGCTCCGCTCAACAGCTGGCCGGACAATGCCAGCCTCGACAAGGCGCGCCGCCTGCTGTGGCCGATCAAGCAGAAGTACGGCAGCGCGATCTCGTGGGCGGACCTCTTCGTTCTCGTCGGCAATGTCGCGCTCGAGTCGATGGGCTTCGAGACGTTCGGCTTCGCGGGCGGCAGGGCCGATACCTGGGAGCCCGAGGAACTCTATTGGGGCCCCGAGGGCAGCTGGCTCGGCGACGAACGCTACAGCGGTGAGCGCCAGCTCCATTCGGCGCTCGGCGCGGTGCAGATGGGGCTCATCTACGTCAATCCCGAAGGCCCCAACAGCAAGCCAGATCCGCTCGGGTCGGCGCAGGATATCCGTTCGACGTTCGCGCGCATGGCGATGAACGACGAGGAGACTGTCGCGCTGATCGCCGGCGGCCACACCTTCGGCAAGACCCACGGCGCGGGCGACCCCTCGTTCCTGGGGCCCGAACCCGAAGGCGGCCAGATCGAGGACCAGGGGCTCGGCTGGCGCAGCAAGTATCAGACAGGCGTGGGCACCGACGCGATCACCTCCGGGCTGGAAGTGACGTGGAGCGAGACGCCGACCAAATGGAGCAACAATTACTTCGACAATCTCTTCAAGTTCGAGTGGGAGCTGACCAAGAGCCCGGCGGGCGCCTATCAGTGGGAAGCCAAGGATGCCGAGGCGACGATCCCGCACGCGCACGATCCGGCCAAAAAGCAGCGTCCGCGGATGCTGACCTCCGATCTCGCGCTCAAGGCCGACCCCGATTATGAGAGGATCTCGCGGCGCTTCCACGAGAATCCCGATCAGTTCGCCGACGCCTTCGCCCGTGCGTGGTTCAAGCTGACGCATCGCGACATGGGGCCGATCGAGCGCTATCTCGGGCCGCTGGTGCCCAAGGAAGCCTTGATCTGGCAGGATCGCGTGCCGGCGCTCGACCATCCGCTGATCGACGCGGGCGACATCGCTGCTCTCAAGGCGAAGGTCCTCGGCTCGGGCCTTTCGGTATCGCAGCTCGTCGGTGCCGCCTGGGCATCCGCCTCGACCTATCGCGGATCCGACAAACGCGGCGGCTCTAACGGGGGCCGCGTCCGGCTTGCGCCGCAGAAGGATTGGGAGGTCAACAATCCGGCCGATCTCGCGCAGGTGTTGTCGACGCTGGAGACCATCCGGGCCGACTTCAACGGCGCTGCGACCGGCGGCAAGACGGTGTCGATCGCTGACTTGATCGTGCTCGCCGGATGCGCCGCGGTCGAGAAGGCCGCGCGCGACGGCGGCACCGAAGTCAGCGTGCCGTTCACGCCCGGCCGGACCGATGCGACCGCCGAGCAGACCGATGCGGAATCGTTCGCAGTGCTCGAACCGACCGCCGACGGTTTCCGCAACTACCGCCGCGGCGAGCAGTTCATGGCGCCCGAGGAGGCGCTGGTGGATCGCGCGCAGCTGCTCCGGCTGACCGGACCCGAGCTGACCGTGCTGGTCGGCGGGCTGCGCGTGCTCGGTGCCAATGCGAAGGGCGTCGAGGAGGGCGTGTTCACCGCCCGCGTGGGAAGCCTCACCAACGACTTCTTCGTGCACCTGCTCGACATGGGCACCGAGTGGGAGGCGACCGACGCAGACAATCGCTTTCAGGGCCGCAACCGGCGCACCAAGGAGCCGACGTATAGCGGCACCCGGGTTGATCTGATCTTCGGCTCGCACTCGGAATTGCGTGCCTTGGCGGAGGTCTATGCCAGCGCCGACGCCGGGCAGAAGTTCGTGACCGATTTCGTGGCGGCGTGGGACAAGGTGATGAACGCGGGCCGGATGGACCTGAACTGACGCGACGGGCGAGCGGATGGGTTGTCGATCGAAGCACGTCGGCAACCTATCCGCGCCCGCATATTACTCCCCGACAGGCGGATAAATCCTAACCGCCTTGCGGATAAATGCGGCTGCAACATAAGCTTCACGAAGTTCACCGAGTCGCAGGAGTTCATCGTGGAAAAAGGCGTGCCCATCCGCTCGATCAGCCGTTGCATCTCGGTGCTTCAGGCCTTGAACAAACATGGTTCGCTGTCGATGATGGCGATCTCGCGTCAGGGCGATGTCCCCTATCCGACCGCGTGCCGCATCGTGCAGACGCTGATCGTCGAGGGGCTGATCGAGCAGGAGCCATCGCGCAAGCATTACCGACCGACGGCGCTGGTCCAGTCGCTCGCGCATGGCTACCGCTCCGACAGCCTGCTCGTCGACGTCGCACAGCAGCCGATCCGCGATCTGACCAAGGTGATCGGCTGGCCCGTCTCGATCACGGTCCGCGTCGGCACGCACATGGTCGTCCGCGACTCGACGCACGCCGAAACAGCATTGACCTTCGAGCGCTATTATCCGGGTTATACGCTGCCGCTGCTCGACACGGCTTCGGGTCGCGTCTGCCTTGCGCAAATGCATCCGGACGAACTCGACAACGTCATGCGCTGGCTGGCGATGACCGACGAGGGCGAGGGAAAAAGCCGCCCGCTGTTCGATTTCGACAACACGCTTCAGAGGATTCGCACGGATGGCTACGCCGCGCAGGATTGGGGTCAGCACAATCTGACGCCCGGCAAGACGTCGACGATCGCGGTTCCGATCTTCCGCAACGGCCATTTCCACGCCGCGCTGACGATGATCTACTTCGCTGCGGCGATGAAGCAGTCGCAGGCGGTGCTCGAACATCTCGGTGCGCTGCAGAAGACCGCCGCCGAGATCACGACATCGCTCAGCGACAAGGCCAGTTGAGCGCTAGGGCGGGGTGAAGCCGACAAATCGCCCCGCCCCAGCCCGTCAGACGATCGCCGCTTCCTCCGCGATGCTTTTGATCATCGAGGTCGTCAGCAGATAGTCGCGCCGCGCGGCATCGTCGGTCTGCAGCTTGCGCAGCAGGGCTTCGCGATCGGAAAATCCCGCGCCGATTCCCTTCTTGTTGGCAATCGTCTGCGTCTGGACGAAATCATGCGTGATCGCCCGACGCTGGCGATCGAAGCGATCGAGCTGCGCGTCGGGGTCGGCTTTCTCGAGCAGCACCTTCGACAGCTTGTCGATCAGATTCCAGGCATCGTGGATGCCCGAATTCATGCCATAGCCGCCGAGTGGATTGTTGAGGTGCGCGGAATCGCCGATCAGCAGCACGCGCCCGACTCGGAACGTCTTCGCGACGCGCTGGTGTACGCGGTACACCGTGCGATGCTCGGTCTGGATCGTCGGCGCGTCGGGGCCGAGCAGCTGCGCGAAGACGGCATCCTTGCGCATGTCGCTGAGGATGTCGGCATCGCCCGTCTCGGCCGACTGCGGCACGAGCACGCGCCAGAGCGTCGGCACGCGCAGCAACACGCACCATTCGGGCGGATCGGCGACATAATTGACGTCGGCGACCCACGGCAGATGCTGTTCGATCGGATAGGCGGTCGATAGCGTCAGAAAGCTCTCTGGATAGGTGAACCCGTCGAACCCGACACCGAGGAGCTTTCGGATCAGCGAGTTGGCGCCGTCCGCACCGACCAGATAGTCGGCCTGATAATGTTTGACGTCGAACGACCCTTCCGCGGTCGCGTAGATGCCCGACGCGTCCTGCTCGAAATGGATCAGCCGGCGCGAAAATTCCACGGATGCGTTGGGCAGCGCCTCGAGACGCGCCGCGATCAGCCGCGCCAGCTTGAATTGCTCGCATTGCAGCCGATAGGGGAAACGGGTCGCATCCGCGATGTCGCCGAGATCGAGCGCGTAGGTGGCCCCGGACTCGCGGTTGGCATATTGATAGACCGGCGCGCGCAGCCCCTGCGCTTCCAGTTCGTCGATCAATCCCAGCTCGGCCATCATCTCGAGCGTCGGCGGATGCAAGGTCGATGCCCGCATGTCCTCCATGCAGTGGCTGGCGGCCTCGATCACGCGCACCGAAATCCCGCGCTTGGCGAGCGCATAGGCCAGCACGAAGCCGACGGGGCCGCCACCCGAGACCAATATCTGTGTTCTCTCGTCCGACGCCTCGCGCCTGTTCCGGCCGATCACAGTGCGATCAACCTCATTGCGACGGTCGCCGCGTCGCCGCGGTGGAGGCGCGCGGTCTGATATTCGGGTGACGCGATATAGGCGCGCGCCGCGTCCGCATCCGGGAAGCGCGTGACGACGACGCGTTCGCCGATCACGACGTCGCCTTCGAGCGCCTCCGTGACGGGGCCTTTCATGACGGACTCGCCACCGAATCGCTCGCTGAGGCCGGCGACGCGCTTGCCATATTCGGCAAAGCGATCCGGGTCGTGAATGGTAACCGTCGCGACGATGAAGGCCGACATCGGCATTCCCCCTGAAGTGATCGGCCGTGCTTAGGCAGGGGAATGGCAAACCGATGCCGCGACGCGAACTTTCCCCGACAAGTGGACAGGCAGGGCCGCACGACGCCGGAAACGCCGATTTCCCTGCCATGCGGATAAAGCCGCCAATCTTCGGACCGATCGACCGCGAGCGGCTATAGGACGGCGATCCCAAGGAGACGGCCCATGACGAACATCCTGACCGCGGTTCGCCCCGCCTCCGATCGCGCCCGAGCGCTGCTCGACGCGCCGCAGGACGCACGGATGCTGATCGGCGGCGAGTGGGTCTACGCGAGCGACGGTGCGACGCTCGCTTCGATCGATCCGGCGACCGGCCAGGTGATCGGCCACATCCCCGACGCGACCGACGACGACGTCGACACGGCGGTCCGCGCCGCGCGCAAGGCGTTCGCTGTCTGGTCGCAGACGCCGCCTGCCGAGCGCGCCAACATCCTGTGGCGTATCGCCGAGCTGATCGACGCCAATATCGACGAACTCGCGGAGATGGAGACGCTCGATCAGGGCAAACCGCTCTATGTCGGCCGCTGGGCGGAAATCCCGGGCGCCGCGGGGCAATTCCGCTTCTTCGCCGGGCAGGCGACCGCGATCGAAGGCCGCACGATCACGCCCTCGATCACCTATCAACCCGCCGGCAAGCAGGTCCATGCCTGGACGCTGCGCGAGCCGGTCGGCGTGGTCGCCGCGATCGTGCCGTGGAACTCGCCGCTGGTGCTGACCGCGATGAAACTGGCGCCCGCGCTGGCGGCGGGCTGCACGGTCGTGCTCAAGCCCGCCGAGGACACCTCGCTCACCGCGCTGCGGCTCGCCGAGCTGATGGTCGAGGCGGGGCTCCCCGAAGGCGTGCTCAACGTCGTCACCGGGCGCGGCGCGCAATCGGGCGCCGCATTGGCGTCGTACCCCGGCGTCGACAAGGTCGCCTTCACCGGCTCGACCGCCACCGGCCGCGCGATCCTCGATGCCTCGAAGGGCAATCTCAAGCGCGTCACGCTCGAGCTGGGCGGCAAGTCGCCCGTCATCGTGCTGCCCGACGCCGATCTCGACCTCGCGATTCCGGGCGCGGCAAATGCGATCTTCTTCAACGGCGGGCAGGTCTGCGTCGCGGGTTCACGCGCTTATGTACATGCCAGCATCTACGACAGCGTGATCGAGGGCCTCTCCGCCTATGCGGACGGGCTGCAACTCGGCCACGGGCTCAATCCGGCGACACAGATGGGGCCAATGGTCTCGACGCGGCAGGCGGAGCGCGTCGCCGACTTCGTCGCCGGCGCGAAGATCGCGGGTGCCTCGATCGTCACCGGGGGGGACACGCAGCGGCGACGCCGGCACCTTCATCCGCCCGACCGTGATTGCCGACGTCTCGCCAAACATGGACGTCGTGCGCGAGGAGATTTTCGGGCCGGTGCTGGTGGTGCAACGCTACGACGATCTCGACGCGGTGGTCGAAGCGGCCAACGACAGCGTCTACGGCCTCGCCGCCAGCGTCTGGACCGAGTCCCTCTCGTCCGCTCACCGGCTGTCACGGCGCATCCAGGCCGGCACGGTGTGGATCAACTGCCACCTGATGTACGACGCCAGCCTGCCGATCGGCGGCGTCAAGCAATCGGGCTATGGCCGCGACAGCGGCATCGCCGCGCTCGACAATTATCTCGAATGGAAGACCGTCTGCGCGGTGCTCTGATCGCAGCGGCACGATGAGTTATCCGACAGGCGGGGAGCGGCGATTGGGCGCACGATAGCGGTCGGGCCCGCTGTATCCTATGCTGCGGCGGACATATGGCCAGCCCGGCCCGCGCGGACCGGGCGCGGCGCCGGTCGAGACGGAGGACGGACCATGCTCAACACCTTCCAGCAGCATTTCCACGATGCGCTGCCGTCGGCCACGCCCGACGAAGCCGCACGCCAGGAATTCGCCAAGAGCCTCAAGCAGTTCGTGCAGCAGGGCATCCTTCCTGGCCTGGGGCCCGTGTTCAAGGCGCGCGCCACGCCCAGGTTCGAGCGCGAGACCGGCCGCGCCCCCGCCGACCGCCGCGACATCCGCAAGGCGATGACCCCAGATCCCTATTTCCAGCATTATGCCGCGGTGAACCGGATCAGCCAGGAACTGCTGTGGGACAGCGTGATCGACAGCATCGATCGCGACGCCGACGCGGTGACCGAACATGCGAGGCAGGGCTCGGCGCGCAACGCCGGCGAACTGCGCATCCCGGACGATTTCGAGGTGCCGCGCTACGTCTCCGCGCTCGACATCCACTGCATGCCCGGCGGCTATGCCGGCCGCGGTGAAGATACCGACGGCGTGACGCTCGGCGCGCTCTACGATCGCGGCGTCTACCTCTATGCGATGGGCTATACCGGCCCCGACAATGACGACATGGGCCGCTCGGTCTGCAACTACATCAAGCGCAAGCTCGGCGGCTGGGCCCCCAGGCGCATCCTCGACATGGGCTGCACCGTCGGCCACTCGACCCTGCCCTACAAGGAGCTGTTCCCCGACGCCGAACTATGGGGGATCGACGTCGCCGCCCCGCAGATCCGCTACGCGCACGGCCGCGCCGGCGCGTTCGGGCTCGACGTCAACTTCGCGCAGATGAATGCCGAGACCACCGATTTCGAGGACGGCTCGTTCGATCTGATCGTCAGCCACATCATGCTGCACGAGACCAGCGGCAAGGCGATGCCCAAGGTGTTCGCCGAGTGCCACCGCCTGCTCGCACCTGGCGGCTACATGATCCACGCCGATCTCCCGCCCTTCGACCTGATGGACCCGTTCACGCAGTTCATCCTCGACAACGAGACCTACTATAACAACGAGCCCTTCTGGGGCGCGATGCGCGACCTCGATCAGGTCCAGCTCGCCAAGGACGCCGGTTTCCCGGCCGAGACGATCCGCTTCGACACCGCACCGATGGCTGTGATGGAATTCGCCGCGCAGGCGGCGTCGGGCTACAGCCAGGAAGCTGCCGACGCGGTCGCTGACCGCGAGTTCACCGCGGGCGAGTTCGCGCCGGTCGGCGGCTGGGAAGTCCTGATCGCACAGAAAGCCGCCGCATGACCGACACGATGAACCGCAGCGCCAAGGGCAAGCGCCCGCATTTCTACGAGACGCCCGCGCTCGACCAGATGATGTCGATGATCATGGTGCTGGCGGGCGAAGTCTCGGTGCTCACCGACCACGTCGACTCGATCGAGCGCGTCGCCACGATCAACGGGCTCGATCTCAAGGCCGGCATCGCGGGCCTCGCGCTCGATCAGGCTGCACTGGAGGAGCGCGAGGCGCGGCGCCAGGCATTGCTCGGGCGCATGTTCTACCTGATGCGCAAGGAAGCCGCCGAAGCCGCCGCCGCCGAGACCGGCGAGGGCTATTCGTCGGTGATCGCCGAGATCGCCGTCGGATGACGACCACGCTCGATCGTCCCGACCTGCTCACGTCTCTCGCCGCCATCGTCGGCGCCGGCAATGTGCTGACCGGGGACGCGATGCTGCCCTTCGCCGAGGACGTGTATCGCAAGCTCGCATCGCCATTTGCTGTGGTGCGACCGGGATCGGTCGAAGAGCTGCAGGCGGTGGTCCGCGCGACCGCCGCGACGAACACTCCGCTGTCGATCCGCGGCGGCGGCGCCTCCTATACCGACGGATATCTCCCGCGCGAGGAAGGCCATGTCCTGCTCGACATGGGCGGGCTGAACCGGATCGTCGCGATCGATGCCAAGGGTGGCTACGTCACCGTCGAGGCGGGCGTAACCTGGGCGCAGTTGCGCGACGAACTCGCCGGACAGGGCTTGCGCACCCCGTTCTGGGGGCCCTTCTCGGGGCTCAAGGCGACGGTCGGCGGTTCGATGTCGCAAAATTCTGTAAGCCACGGCTCGGGCGCGTACGGAATATCGGCGGAATCGGTGCTGTCGTTCGATATCGTCACCGCGGACGGATTGCTGCTCAGCACCGGGGCGGCCGCCGCCGAGGGCAATCTGCCCTTTACGCGCCACTTCGGGCCGGACCTGACCGGGCTGTTCACGGGCGATTGCGGCACGCTGGGCATCAAGGCGCGGATCACGCTGCCGCTGCTGAAAAGCCGCGCCGCGCACCGGCCGATCTCCTATGCCTTCCCCGATTTCGCGACGATGCACGAGGCGATGCGCCGCGTCGCGCAGGAGCGGATCGAGGATTCGCACTTCGCGCTCGACGCCGCGCTGTCGCAGGGCCAGATCGCGCGGCAGGACCGCGCCGGCGCCTCGCTCGGCATCGCGCTTTCGATCATCAAGAGCTCGCCCTCGCTGATCGCGGGCATCAAACAGGTTGCGCGGGCGGCCGTTTCCGCGCGCAAGGCGATCTCGGGTTCGGCCTATATGGTCCACTATATCGTCGAGGGCTTCGACGATGCCGAGGCGCGCGCCCGCCTGCACCGGATTCGCGAGCTGCTCACCGACATCGGCACCGAGATTCCGGCAACCGTCGCCGCGGTGGTGCGTGGCATGCCGTTCGCGCCGTTCTTCAACACGCTGGGCCCGGCGGGCGAGCGCTGGGTGCCGCTGCACGGCATCCTGCCGCATGCCAACGTCGACGCCTTCCACGCAGCGCTGGAACGCTTCTACGCCAAGCGCGCCGACGCGATGAAGGCGCTGGGCGTGTGGACCGGCGGCATGTTCGCGACGATCGGCTCGAGCGGCTTCCTCTACGAGATCGCGATCTACTGGCCCGACGTCCAGCAGCCCTATCACAAGGCGGTCGTGCCGACGGATTATCTGTCGGGGTTGCCGACCTATCCCGACAATCCCGAAGCACGCGCCTATGTCCACCAGTTCAAGGACGATATGATCGCGCTGTTCGTCGAACATGGATCGACCAACTTCCAGCTCGGCAAGGCCTATCCCTACGCGACGCGACTGGGCGAGGCGCCGCTGGCGCTCGTCCGCGCGATCAAGGCGCAGACCGATCCCGAGGGTCGACTCTCGCCGGGTGGCCTGGGCCTCTAGCTACCGGCCTCGCTGTAATCCAGCTCAGGCCGAGTCCGCTCCTGCTGCACGGGGTCGGTCTCGACCAGGTTGAGCAGCACGCCGTCGCAGTCGCGGATGCACACCTCCGCCTGCTGGCGGTGTTCCATCACGAAAATCCCGGGCTCCGGCGCATAGGTCGCGCCGTTTGCCCGTGCCGCCGCCATCGCATCGGCCATAGAGGCCACGTAAAACACCAGCGCGACTTCGCCGACGCGCGCCGGGCCGGTCGCCATCGGGACCACCTCCGGGTCGAGCCCGTCGTCGATCTTGAACAGCCCGATCATCCCGTAATTAGGCCCCGGCCGCTTGACGATCCGTACGGACAGCGGCAGCGGCTCCGCATAGCCGATGATCCCGCTCGCCGAGGCATCCTCGAGGACACCCTCATAATAGGTCTCAGTGAGCCCCAGCGCACGGTAGAAGGCGGTCGCCGTGTCGAGGTCGCGCACGAAGATCGTACCGCGGATCAGCGCGGAAATGCGGTCGGTCATGGCAGGTCCTTCGGTCAGCGCTCGACGAGCTCGGCGAGCTCGTACCAATTGTCGATCAGGCTCCACTGCATCTTGAGGAAGACGCAGTCATGCTTGCGGACCCAGACGTCGGCGGGCGGCCATTCGGGGCTCCAGCGCAGCGCGTAGCGGCGCGCCTCGAAGCGACCGGCGGCGACGACGATCGATTCGTAACCGATGAACGCCACGTCGATCGCGACCGGCACACCGTCGAGCCCGATGTCGCCATTGGGCGAGATCGAATTGGTGATGCCCTGCACCGTCCGGAACAGACCGGGCTCGTCCTCGCCGCGCTGCGTGACGATCAGCGCGTCGCCCTGCAGCGGATGCAGGCCGAGATAGGCGCAGCGACCGTCGGTCGGCAGCGACTGGCCAATCCGGTTGCCGCCCACGACGCCCTCGACGCGCACCGCATCGTCCTCGACGCCGAACCAGGTCGCTGCCTCCACCACGCCCGCGCGGGTGATCCGGCAGAAGGCGTCGAGCGGGCGCCACGCCTCGTCGAGCGACAGCGTGACGTCGCGCAACAGGCCGATATCGTCCATCTCGCAAAAGGCACGCAGGACGTGACCACCGGCATGCCCCGCCAGCTCGAAGCGCTCGCGTCCGATCGCGATGCCGCCGGCGCCGCGATAGAGGATATTACCCGAGATGATCGAGGTCAGAGCGGCTATTGTCATGATGGTCTCGCCATAGACCGACTTTCTAACGCCGCGACGGAGACGAGCCACCACCCCGCGTCGCGTGCCCGTCTGTCGGATGATGCCGAAGGGAAGGCGGAGACGTCCGCGCGATGGCGCTAGCGTTCGATCATGGACAGGATCCGAAAAGCCTATGTCGACCTGCCCCGGGGGCAGGTCCATTGCCGCATCCGCGAGGGCGTCGAGCCCACGCTGGTGCTGCTGCACCAGACCGCCAGTTCGTCGGCCAGCTTCGATCCGCTGATGCGGGAGCTCGCGATCGACCATCGGATCGTCGCGATCGACACCCCCGGCTTCGGCGGCTCCTACGACCCATCGGGGATGCCGTCGCTCGGCGACTATGCGGCGCAGATCGTGGCGACGCTCGACAGGCTCGGCGCCGACCGCTTCCACCTCTTCGGCCACCACACCGGCGCCAGCCTCGCCATCGAGATCGCCGCGACCGTGCCCGTCCGGGTCGAGTCGGTGATGCTGGCAGGGCCAGTCTTCATGACCGATGCCGAGCGGATCGAGTTCGCCGCGGGCTATGATCAGCCGATCGCACCAAGCCGGGACGGCGCGCATCTGCTCGCCAACTGGAACTATGCCGCCACCTACAACCCGGACTGCGATGTCGAACTGCTGCACGGCGAGGTCGTCGCGATGCTACGTGCCTGGCGGGGCCGGCCGCAGGCTTACGCCGCCGTCGCGCATCACGATACCGCAGCTGCCGCCGCCAAGATCGGCGCACCGGTGCTGCTGCTGACATCGCCCGACGATTTCTTCCATTTCGGCTTCGACCGCGCACGCGCGATTTTCCCTCGGGCCTCTGTCGCGACGACGAGCGGCGGCAATTTCCAGCCTGCAGCCGACGCACCCGGCACCGCCCGCGCGACCGAGGGCTTCCTCGCCAGTCGGAGAGAATGAGGCGGATGCTTTGCCGGGCGGCGTATTGGCCCGAACAAGCAGGCCATCGCGCGGGCGCCACCGCCACGCCCCTCTTCGTCAAAGGACCGTGTCGATGACCGACTCGCTGGGATACCGCATGAAGTTCGCGGTCGTGGCCCCCTCCACCAACACCAGCGTCGAGCCCGAATATGCCGCGATGCAGCCGCGCGGCGTCACCAACCATTTCAGCCGGATCGCCATCCCCGACACCAAGGTGACCGACGACGACAGCTTCATGGTGATGCTCAACACAATCCGCGACTCAACCTTCGACGCGGTCGACGTCTCGATGTCGATGGAGCCGGGCTGCGTGATCATGGGCATGTCCGCGGAGACCTTCTGGGACGGCGCCGAGGGGGCCGACCGGCTCCACAAGAAGATGCTCGAGCGCACCGGCGGCATTCCCGTGATCATGGGATCGACGGCGGTCGACGCCGCGATCAAGGCCTATGAGACGGTCGGCAAGCCGATCCGCAAGATCGGGATCATCACGCCCTATATGCCGGTCGGCGATCGCAACGTGCAGAAATTCTTCGAGGATCAAGGCTATGAGGTGGTCAACCTCGTCGGCCTCAAATCGCCCTCGCCGATGTTGATCGCGCACGAGAGCAAGCAGACCCTGAAGCGCGCCGCGATCGCGGTATCCGAAGGCGTCGATGCGATCATCCAGGCCGGGACCAACCTCGCCTTCGCCGAGGTTGCCGCGGCTGCCGAGTTCTGGTTCGAGAAGCCCGTGATCGCTATCAACACCGCGACCTATTGGCACGCGCTTCGCACGATGGGCATCACCGACCAGCGCGACGGCTTCGGCCGCCTGCTCGCCGACTTCTGATCCGACTGTCTGAGGAAGATCCCATGGAATACGACTATATCCCCCTTCCCGCCCGCCAGCCGCTGGTCTGGCCGAACGGCGCGCGGGTCGCGCTGATCCTGACGTTCAACCTCGAGACCTGGGATCTCGTCAAGGATACCGACAAGCCCTATTATGCCGGCGGCCCATCGATCCTGCCCGACATTCTGCCGGGCAACACCCCCGATTTCCCCAACTACACCTGGCGCGAATATGGCCAGCGCGTCGGCATTTGGCGGCTGTTCGAGCTGTTCGACGAGCTCGGCGTCAAGGCGTCGTGCACCACCAATGGCGTGACCTTCGATCGCCGCAAGGCGATGACCGACGCGGTGCTGGAACGCGGCTGGGAGCTGCTCACGCACAATTGGGAACAGGGCGAGCTGCTCACCAACTTCGCGGGCGATCCCGCCAAGGAGCGCGAGATCGTGCTGCGTACGCTCGACCAGTTCGAGAAGTTCACCGGTCGCAAGTCGAAGGGCTGGCTGTCCTCGTCGCTGCGCGGCACGATGCAGACCGCCGACATCCTCGCCGAGCAGGGCTGCACCTTCTACTGCGACATCATGAACGACGATCAGCCCTATCTGCTGAGGACGCCGCACGGGCCGATCGTATCGGTGCCCTATTCCAACGAGATCAACGACTTCACCTTCATCACGCGCAAGAACTTCACCACCGATCAATTCGCGCAGGCGCTGATCGAGGAGCTCGAGGTGCTCTATGCCGAGGGCGCCAAGACCGGACGGATCATGAATGTCGGCCTCCACCCGCACGTCTCGGGCCGCGCGCACCGCATCCGCGCGCTGCGCGAGTTCATCGAGCACGCCAAGTCGCTGCCCGGCGTCTGGTGGGCGACGCGCGAGGAGATCGCCGACTGGTATCTGCAGAACCACGAGAGCCACATTCCCGGCCAGCTGGGCGCATGAAGACCGCGAAAGTCCTGATCGCCGGCGGCGGCATCGGCGGGCTTACCGCGGCGCTGGCGCTGCTCCAGCGCGGCTTCGAGGTCGAGGTGTTCGAATCCGCGCGCGCGTGGGCGGATATCGGCGCGGGCGTCACGCTCGCGCCCAATGCGATGCGTGTGATGCAGCATCTCGGCATCGCGGATGAGATCGAAGCGAAGGCGATCGAGCCCGTGCGCCAGCAGGTCCGGCACTGGCAGGACGGGCGCGTGCTGATGGCGCTCGATCGCGGCACGCGGATGCGCGATCTCTACGGGGCGCCCTATGTCTACGCGCACCGCGCCGACCTGCACGTCATCCTCGTCGCTGCGGTCGAGGCGCTGGGCGGCCAGCTCCACCTCTCCTCGACGGTCGTCTCGGTCGAAGCCGATGCGGAGGGGGCGCATCTGACGTTAGGCGACGGCACGATCGTCACCGGCGACCTCGTCGTGGGTGCGGACGGGCTCAAGTCGGTCGTGCGGTTGTTGCAGGAGCCCGCGCCCGCGCACTTCACGGGTCATATCGCCTTTCGCGCGCTTGTGCCGGTGACCCCCGAGCTTCGCGACCTGGCGGACAATCCTGGCAATTTCATCGGCCCCGGCCGGCTCGCTGTCTTCTATCCGTTGCGCGAGGGCGCCGTGCTCAACCTCGTCTTCTTCGGCCGGCAGCCCGGCTGGACCGACGACGGCTGGACGATCCCGGCACGGCGCGCCGAACTCGAGACGCTGTTCGCGGGCTGGTGCGAGCCGGTGCAGCGGATGATCGCGGCGGCCGACGAGGCGCAGCTCTTCAAATGGGCGATCAATGCGCGGACGCCGCTCGCGACCTGGTCGATCGACGGGCGGATCACGCTGCTCGGCGACGCCGCGCACGCGATGACACCGTTTCTGGGACAAGGCGCGTCGAGCGCGATCGAGGACGGTCTCGTGCTCGCGCGCTCGTTGGCAGCGGCGGGCACGCTGCCCGAGGCACTGACCCGCTACGAGGCGGCGCGGATCGCGCGCACCAGCATGATCCAGAAGGAATCGAACGACAACGCCGACCGTATGCAGGGCGACGATGCCGACCTGTTCGGCATGTCCAAGCTGCGCAACGAGGAGACGCTGGGTCTGTTCGCCTATGATGCGGGGACGGTGGCGATCTGAGATCGATACCCTACCCTGCCCGTCATTCCCGCGAAGGCGGGAATCCATACGCGCGACGCTCGACAGTCGGGCGCCGCGTGTATGGATCCCGGATCAAGTCCGGGATGACGGATGGGGGTGGAGTAGCCCTTTAGTCAGGCGCCCGGAAACACCGCTTCCGAGATCGCCGTCACCGTCGCGAACGCCGCGCCCGGCTGCGCCGCCAGCCACGCCAACAAGTCCTCGAACGCACCGATGCGATAGGGCAGCCCCATCACATAGGGCGTCACATGCAGCGGCAGCATCCGCCCGCCATAGCGCTGCGCCTCGCCATCGAGCCAGCCATAGGCATCGCGGATTTGTTCCGCATAGCTTTCGGCGGATTGCTGCTGGACAGTGATGATCTGCCGATCAGACAATTCGTGGTTGAGCGGCAGATTGACGATCTTGCCCGCGGCCGCGTCCATCCGATAGGGCAGATCGTCGTTGACCCAGTCGAGCATCGTCCGGACCCCGGCTTCGGCGAGCAGCCGCGGCGTGTTCCAGCTCTGCGAGCGTGCGATCGATGCCCAGGCGGTCGGGCGGACGCCGGCGACGCGCTCGAGCGTGTCGAGCGAGGTTGCGATCAGCGCGCGTTCGTCGGCTTCGTCGAGGCCAGTCGCGATCGTGCCGTTCATGTCGGTCGAGTGCGCGACGATCTCGTGGCCCGCGGCGACGATGTCGCGGATCACCGACGGGTAGCGATCCGCGATCGCGGCGTTGGTGGCGATCGATACCCTCGCGCCGACCTTCGCGAAGGCATCGAGCAGCCGGTAGAAGCCGACGCGTGTGCCATATTCGCGCGAGGTATAGTGGCGATAGTCGGGATAGGCGGTCTGCATGTGACCGGGCGCGCGGAACGGCTTGTCCTCGGGCGTGATCGGAAACCATTCTAGGCTGACGACGATCGGCACGGCGACCGTCTTGCCGTCGGCCCAGACGACCGGCGGCCGCTCGAACAGATTGGAATAGGCGTAGAGGTCGTGATCCATCCCGCGCGCGCGGCGCGGGTATTCGAGATAGGCGGGATCGAGCGCCATCAGACGGCCCTTCCGTAGCGCGCGGCGTCGGCGACGGCGGCGTCATAGTCATGTGCCAGGAAATGGTCGGCGATGCCGCCCGAGCGGGTGATCCACGCGCGACCGTCGGCGGCGATGTGGCGCAGCACCTCCTCGAACGCACCGATGCGATGCGGCTGACCGATCAGATAGGAGTGGAGCGGGATGCACATCACCGTGCCCGATCGCTCGCCTTCCTCTGCGAGCCGGTCGAACTGGCGGATCAGCGTGTCGGCATAGTCGCGGGGGCTCATATTGTAGACGAAGAAGCCATAATGGTCGTTGACCTCGAGGCTGTAGGGCATCGAGATCAGCTTGCCGTCCTTGACATGCACCGGGCCCGGCTGGTCGTCATGGTAGAGATCGCAGGTGTAGCTCAGGCCGTATTCGGCGATCAGATCGAGCGTGCGCGGCGTGTGGGTGAGTGCGGGGGCGAGCCAGCCCTTGATCGTCTGGCCGGTGAGATCGCGGACGGTGCGGATCGAATCCTCGATGATCGCGCGCTCCTGCGCCTCGTCCATGCCGTAGGAATAGCGTGTGTTGTAGATGCCGTGGCTGAAGAACTCCCAGCCGCGCGCATTCGCGTCGAGCACGACCTCGGGGATGTGATCGCACAGCGCGACCGACAGGCTGACCGAACCGGGGAAGCCGTGCTTGCTCATCACCTCCGCCATCCGCCAATGGCCGACGCGGTTGGCATAGTCGCGATGGGAATAGCCGACGACATCGGGGTGCGGCTTCGCCCAGCTCTTGCGGTGCGGATTGGCGGCGGGATCGATCTCGTAATATTCGAGATTGGGCGACACCCACACCGCGACGGTCTTGCCGTCGGGCCATGCGATCTTCGCCCGGTCGCGATAGGGGCGGAAATCGTAGAGGCCGGGATCGGCCGCACCTTCGTGCATCAGTGCGCCTCCAGCCAGTCGATCACGCTCTGCACCGGCTCGACATCGGCATATTTGAGCTGGAGATCGGTGAGGTTGGCGTAGTGATAGCTCTCATGCTTGTCCGCGCAGGTCTCGAGCGGGACGATCGTGCGATAGCCGCGCGACAGCGAGTCCACCGCCGCGGCACGCACACAGCCCGAGGTCGAGCCGCCGGTGATCACCACGGTATCGACCTTGTGCCAGACGAGCAGGCTCTGCAGCGGCGTCTCGAAGAAGGGCGACGGCATCCGCTTGGTGTAGACCGCATCGACCGACTGATCGATCCGGCAGCGCTCGTCGAAGGCGTGGCGGTCGGAATCGTATTTGATGTTCTGGAGCGAGTCCGGCGTGTTCGTGCGCGTACCCCAGACGCCGGCGTCGCTCGCATCGTCCATATAGGCGACATGCGTCCAGATCACCGGCATGCCCTTGGCGCGGGCCAGCGCGGACAGCGTGTTGACGTGCTCGATCTGGCGCGGATCGGCCTCGTAGGCGGTCTTGTAGCGATCGATCCGGGTGTAGGCGTTCTGGAAGTCGATGTTGACGATCGCGAGCTTGCTCCCGAAGCCGAATTTGGCGCGGGCGGGATTGGCCATCACCTCGTCGAAGATCTGCCTGGCGGTCTTGCCGTCCGAGACCATTTTGGTGCCGACGATCGTCATACGCTGCTCCTTACGCCGCCAGCGCAGTGGCCGGGCGGAAGCCGAGCGGAAGCCCGGCGTCGGGAAGGAAACCATAAAGCGGCTCGCCGGGCAGCGCGTCGGCGACGATTGTCCGCACAGCGGTCAGTCGGCCCAGATCGATGCCCGTGCGCAGCCCCATCGCCTCGAGCATGAAGACGAGGTCCTCGGTGACTATGTTGCCCGAGGCGCCGGGTGCGAACGGACAGCCGCCGAGCCCGCCCAACGAAGCGTCGAACGTCGTCAGTCCGCAATCGAGCGCGGCGAGCACGTTCGCGAGGCCAAGTCCGCGCGTGTTGTGGAGGTGAATGCCGGTCAGCGCATGAGGCCCTACAATGCTGCGGACGAGTCCGATCAGGTGGCGTACCGCGCGCGGATCGGCGTAGCTCGTCGTGTCCGACAGCCCGACCTCGTCGCAACCCGCCTCCATCAGCCCTTCGGCAAGCCGCGCGATCTGGTCGTCGGGCACCGCGCCCTCCAGCGTGCAGCCAAACACGGTCGAGAGACTTCCTTCGAAATGCGGGCGCGCGTCGGCCGGGATCGCTGCGATCATCATGCCGATCGCCTTCGCCTCGGCGAGCACCTGCGCATGCGTCTTGCGCAGATTGGCGAGACTGTGCGTCTCGGACACCGACAGCGGCAGCGTGAGCTTGTCCGCACCCGCCGCGATCGCCGCTGCCGCGCCGCGCGCATTCGGGACGAGCACCGCGACGGTCAGGCCTGGGATGGCCTTGGCGAAGGCGACGAGCTCGGCGGTGTCGGCGAGCTGCGGCAGCAGCTTTGCCGGCACGAAGCTGCCGACCTCGATCTCGGTGACGCCCGCCGCCGCCTCGGCCGCGATCCACGCCTTCTTGGCGGCGAGTGGCATGATCGACCGGATGCTCTGCAGTCCGTCGCGCGGGCCGACCTCGCTGATCAGCACGTCTGTTCGCTGGTCGGTCATGCCGATCTCCCGCTTGGCAGTATTGTCATATGTCTATATCAAATGAGATCGGACTGTCGAGCGGGATATCGAAGATGCAGGACGACGCGCTGCCGCTGGCAGGAATCAAGGTCATCGAATTCACCCACATGGTGATGGGGCCGTCGACGGGCGTGATCCTCGCCGATCTCGGTGCCGACGTGATCAAGGTCGAGCCCTCGGGCGGCGATCAGACTCGCCGCCTGCTCGGCTCCGGCGCGGGCTATTTCCCGATGTTCAACCGCAACAAACGCTCGATCTGCCTCGATCTCAAGAGCGACGCCGGGCTCGGCGCGGCGCGCGCGCTGTGCGAGGGCGCGGACATCGTTGTCGAGAATTTCCGCCCGGGCACGCTCGACCGGCTGGGGCTCGGATATGAGGCGCTGAAGGGCGCGAACCCCGGCCTGATCCACTGCGCCGCCAAAGGGTTTCTCGCCGGCCCCTATGAGCATCGCACCGCGCTCGACGAGGTGACGCAGATGATGGGCGGCCTCGCCTATATGACCGGCCCGCCCGGCCGGCCGTTGCGCGCGGGCGCCTCGGTGATCGACATCACCGGCGGCATGTTCGGCGTGATCGGCATTTTGGCGGCGCTCGAACGCCGCCACCGCACGGGCACCGGCGGCGAGGTGAAGTGCGCGCTCTATGAGACCACCGCCTTCCTCGTCGGCCAGCACATGGCGCAGATGGCGGTGACGGGTAAGGCCGCGCAGCCGATGCCCAACCGCATCTCGGCATGGGCGATCTACGACGTGTTCGAGACGCGCGACGAGGGCGAGCAGTTGTTCGTCGGCGTCGTCAGCGACGCGCAGTGGGTGGCGTTCTGCGCCGCCTTCGGGTTGGTCGAACTCGGCGCCAATCCGGACTATGCGAAGAACAACCAGCGCGTGCTCGCGCGCGATGCGATCGTACCGGAGATCCGCGCGCTGTTCGCGGCGATGACGCGCGAGGAGCTGATCGCCAAGGTCGAGACGATCGGCCTCCCCTTCGCGCCGATCGCGCGCCCCGAAGACCTGTTCGACGATCCGCACCTCAATCACGGCGGGCTGGTCGACGTCACCATCCCCGGCGGCGAGCCGACCCGCCTGCCGGGCCTGCCGATCGAGTTCGACGGCGCGCGCGTCCCTCTGCGTCACGACATCCCGCACGCCGGCTCCGACGGCGCGGATATCCTGCGTGAGATCGGCTATGACGACGCCGGGATCGCCGCGGCGATCGCGTGCTGATCGCCGCCGTGCAGATCGAGACTGAGCCGGTAGCGATCGCCACGATAGCGTGCGCTGGTGAACAGCAGCGGGCGTCCAGCCGTGTCACGCACGACGCGATCGACGCGGATGATCGCGGCGCGCGCCTCGGTCTCGAGCAAGGCAGCAAGCGCCGGATCGGCAGGCACCGCCGAGATGATCTGCGAGCCCGCCCCGATCGCGTGACCGCCTCCACGGATCAGTTCGAGCAATGGTTCGGTGGCCAACGCTTCGCGGGTAAGGATTGCGCCGATCGCGGCGGGGACGAAGCTCTCGATCGCGCCCAGCGGCGCGTCGTCGGCAAGCCGGATACGCAGCGCGCGGACGACGCGCGCGCCGGTGTCGAGCGCCAGCCGCTCGGCGACCACGCCGCTCGCCGCGACTTCGCCGAACTCGATCAGACGCACCTGCGTGCCGCGCCCGAAGGCGATGAGCGAGTCGACCGCCTGGTCGATATGCCCCTCGATCGGCGCGGTCGGCGTCCGGAAGCAGACGCGCGTGCCGACGCGGCGCTTGCGCTCGACCAAACTGTGCTGCGCGAGTTCGTCGAGCGCACGGCGTGCGGTGATGCGCGATACGCCGTGGATCGCGCCGAGCTCCTGCTCGGTCGGCACCGCCGCGCCGAAACCGCGCTCGCCCGACAATATTTCGTCGCGCAGGCCGAGGTATATCTGGTGATAGAGCGGGATCGCGTCCCGCGTGCCGTTGGTCGCCATGCGCGCAGCGATGCCGCGTTCCGGCGAGTTCGCCAAGTGTTTGAAGTGCAGTCTGCGTCCGACAGGAAGACGACCGGTAAGCCCCTCCCCTTCAGGGGAGGGGTTGGGGTGGGGCCTATCTGCCCATCGGCGTTGCCTGCGGACACGCCCTATCCCCAATCCCCTCCCCAAAGGGGCGGGGGCTTCAACGGCTCACCTTCGAGCGGAGCGCCTGACATGGCCAAGACCCTCTTCGAGAAAATCTGGGACCGGCATCTTGTCGAGGATCTCGGCGGCGGCACCGGGCTGGTGCTGATCGACCGCGTGCTGCTTCACGAGCGCACCGGCGGCGTCGCGCTCGAAAGTCTCGCGGCGGCGGCTCGGCCGGTCGCCTCGCCGGCCCAGGTGTTCGCGACGATGGACCATGTCGTCGACACGCTGCCCGGACGCACCGACCGCACGATCATGCCGACCGGCACCGCCTTTATCACCGCAACGCGCGAAGCGGCGAAGGCGGCGGGGATCACGCTGTTCGATCTGGGTGATCCGCGACAAGGAATCGTCCACGTCATCTCGCCCGAGCAGGCGATCGTGCTGCCCGGGCTGACGCTCGTCTGCCCCGACAGCCACACCTGTTCGCAAGGCGCGCTGGGCGCGCTCGCGTGGGGGATCGGATCGAGCGAGGCGGAGCATGCGCTCGCCACGACGACGCTGCGGGTGACGCGGCCGAAGACGATGCGGATCACGATCGACGGCGTGCTCGGCGCAGGCGTGACCGCCAAGGACCTCGCGCTGCATCTGCTCGCGCGCTTCGGATCGTCGGGGGCCAAGGGGCACGTCCTCGAATATGCCGGCACCGCGGTGCGCGCGCTCAACGTCGAGGGCCGGCTGACGCTGTGCAACATGGCGACCGAATGCGCCGCCTTCTCGGCGATCATTGCGCCCGACGACACCGTCTTCGCCTATCTCGCGGGCCGGCCCTATGCCCCCAAGGGCGCGATGTGGGACCGCGCGGTCGCCGACTGGCGGACGCTCGCCTCGGACGCCGGCGCGACGTTCGACACCGAGCACCGCGTCGATGCCGCCGACGTCGCGCCGATGGTGACCTGGGGGACGAGCCCGCAACAGGCGGTGCCGCTCGGCCGCGCGGTGCCCGCCTTCGCCGACGTCTCGGATCGCGACACCGCCGAGGCGCATGCCCGCGCGCTCGACTATATGGGGCTGGCCGAGGGCGAGGCGCTGGCCCATGCGCCGATCGACGCCGCGTTCATCGGCTCCTGCACCAACGCCCGCCTGTCCGACCTGCGCCGCGCCGCCGCGATCCTGAAAGGCCGCCGTGTCGCGACCGGCGTCCGCGCGATCTGCGTGCCGGGGTCGGGTGCGGTCAAGGCGGCGGCCGAGGCTGAGGGGCTCGACCGCATCTTCCTCGACGCCGGCTTCGAATGGCGCGAGCCGGGCTGCTCGATGTGCTTCTTTGCGGGCGGCGAGAGTTTCGGGCCGCAGCAGCGCGTGATCACCTCGACCAACCGCAATTTCGAGAGCCGGCAGGGGCCGGGCACGCGCTCGCACCTCGCCTCGCCCGAGACGGTGGCGGCCTCGGCCATTGCCGGCCGGATCGCCGCGCCCGCCGCGCTGGAGCAGATCGCATGACGCCGTTCACGACGCTGACCTCGATCGCGATGCCGCTGATCCGCGACAATATCGATACCGATGCGATCATCCCCTCGCGCGAGATGAAGACGGTCGGCAAGACGGGCCTTTCCGACGGGCTGTTCGCGGGCTGGCGCTATACCGAGGTGGGCGGGCGCGTGCCCGAACCCGGTTTCGTGCTTAACGATCCGGCCTATGCGGGCGCGGCGATCCTCCTCGGCGGCGCCAATTTCGGCTGCGGCTCCTCGCGCGAGCATGCCGCCTGGGCGCTCGCCGAATATGGCTTTCGCGCGGTGATCGCGCCGAGCTTCAACCCGATCTTCCGCGGCAATTGCGTGCGCAACGGCATCGTGCCGATCGCGCTCGAGGCGAGGGCCCTGGCGGGCGCGCCGCAGCCGCTTGCGATCGATCTGCCCGCGCAGACCGTAACCGATGCCGCGGGCACCGTGGCGACGTTCGCGATAGACGAGGAGGCGAAGGCGATGCTCGTCGGCGGCCTCGATGCGATCGACCTGACGCTGCGGCGACGCGATGTCATCGCCGCCTTTCGCGATGCGCACCGCACCGCGCATCCCTGGGTCTATTTCGACGCGTAGACTCGCGTGGCGGGCGGCTGATCGTCAGGCCGCGACGGTCGTGCGCCTCTCGACCCCGCCCAGATCGTAGAACCAGATGCACACGGCATTGCCCACGAACAGCAGCACCGGCAACACCGCAAAGCAGAGGGTGAGCGCCGCGACCACCGTTGCGGGCTGCTCGACCAGCGCACCATTCCTGGTCGGGATATAGTGCGCCAGCCGCAGGATCACGCCGACGGCGCCGACGCCGATCGCGAACGCCGCCTTCTCGACGATCGCGGCGATGCTCGACAGCAGTCCCTCGCGGTGCCGCCCGGTAAGCTCGCGATCATAAGCCAGCGTGTCGGACAGCATCGAGATCGACAGCAGGATCATGCCCCCCGAGCCCAGCCCGCTGAAGAGCCCGCGGATCAGGATACCCCAGGTGGTGACGTCACGCCCCGCGGGCAGCCAGCTGAGCGAGGCAGCCGACATCACGCCGATGCCGATGAAATAGGCGTTGCGCTTGCCGATCCGCCGCTCGAGCCACAGCCAGAGGGGCATCGACGCCGCGACCGCGATGTTCTGGCTGATCGCGAGCTGCATCTGCCCGTAATAGCCCAGCCGCAGCACGTTGAGCATGAACAGCAAGGCGGTGGTGGCGAGGCTCGCGAATGACAGGAACTGGAAGATCTTGGCGCCCATCAGCATCACGAACGGGCGGTTGCGCAGCACATCGCGCAGCTGGCCCGACGAGGCGGCGAACACGGCATGATCGACGGGCGCGAGCGTCGGTGCCTTGGCGGTGCCGAAGAAGGACAGCACCATCGCGGTCACGATGATCAGCCCCATCACGCTCGCCATTACCGCATAGCCATGAAAACCGCCGCCGTTAGACGAGATCAGGCTCGCGGTGACGGCGATCGCAAGCAGCTGCCCGATCGAGACGAACACGGTGCGGAACGACAGCAGCCGCGAACGCTCGTATTTGGACGAGGTCATCTCGGACGGCATCGACATGTATGGCACGTTAAACAGCGAATAGCCGGTCGAGTAGAGCACCAGCGCCGCCAGCATGTAGACGATCGTCATCGTATCGCTGAGCGTCGGCGGCACGAAGATCATCAGGAACGATGCCGCCGAGACGAACGCACCGAGCAGCAGATACGGGCGCCTGCGGCCCCAGCGGCTGCGCGTCCTGTCGCTCATCGTGCCGATCACGATGTCCGCGACCGCGTCGTAGAGCTTCGAGATCATCATCAGATAACCGGCGAGTTCCGGCGACTTGCCCAGCACGGTCGACATGAACGCCGGGAAATAGGCGGTCACCGTGTTGAGCATGATCGACACGCCGATCGTGCCCACGCCGAAGCCCAGGCAAACGCCGATCGGCAGTCTGGGCGAGATTGCGGACGTCTGGACGCTCGGCGCGATGTCGGCAGCGACATTCATGAGAGTGTCCCATCCAGGAAACGGGCGATGACGGACGACTTGTCTTTGGGATCGGCGCCGACCGCGGCGACGGTGCCATCGCGCAGCAACGCCGCCGCTTCGTCCACCGCGCTGTTGAGCACGGCGAGTTCGAGCTCGGACTTGAGCATCAGCACCGGCCCCTCGATCAACGGTAACCGGTCCTGCGAGCGGTAACGGAACGCCGCCAGATAGGGCAGCGAATAGGTGTCGAGCGCTTTCAGCACGTCGATCGCGGCGTGGTGCAGTATCTCGGGCGACGGCATGAAGCCGGGCAGCCGATGCGCCGGGTTCTTCTCGAAATGCGGGAAATAGAGCGCTTGGTCGCGGACGAAGTGAAACGCCCAGACGAAGTGCGTGCCATGCTCGTTGGGCGCTACGGTGGGCGCATATTCCGCGAGGATTTTCGCGCGCGTCTCGTCGTCATAATCCTTGATGCCGTCGAGCACGATGCGGCCGATGCGCGCCGGGTGCGCCGCCGCCAGCTCGCAGGCTATCCGCGCGCCGGTGTGGACGCCGTAGACGTCGAACCGGTCGAGCCCGAGCGCATCCGCCACGCGCAGCACGCTGTCGGCGAAATAATCGATCTCGGGGGCGGGCAGCGCCGGTGGCGGCGAGTCCCCGTTGCCGAGCGTATCGAGCGCGAACACCGAGCGGCCCGTGGCCGCCAGGCTCTCCGCCAGATCGACCATCCAGCGCGACGACGAGGGCGACGCGTGGATGAGGATGACAGGGCGTTTGGTGCTGTCGGCGACGACGACGCGCCGCATATGCACCTGCCCCTCGGCGATGGTGACGAACGCGCGTTCGATCATGCCGTAGCGTTCGTGGCGCGCGCCGGGGCGCAGTGGGCGTTACGCATATTCGCGCGCTCCCAGGATGTGATCGCGGAGCATCGGCCCGTGATAGTCTTGGCGCAGCAGGCCGCGCTCTTGCAGGATCGGCACGACGTGCGCGCAGAACAGCTCAAGCTCGGTCGGCATGAAGGCGGGTTGCAGCGTGAAGCCGTCGCAGGCGCCCGCATCGATCCACGCCTCCATATGATCGGCAAGTTGCACCGGCGTTCCGCAGAAGATGCCGTGGCCGCGCGGCTTGCCGGCATAGCCGACGCAGAAGTCGCCGAGCAACGTCTCGGCCTCGACGGCGGCTGCGAACATACGCCGCACGTCGGCGACGGGAAATTCGCAGGTCGCGACGATGTCGTCGAGCGGGATCGGCGCCTTCGGATCATGCACCGTCAGATCATAGCCGATCGACTCGCTCAGATATTCGACGCACAGGCCGACGTCCGCCAGTTCGATCAGCCGCGCCTGCTTGGCCTGCGCCTCGGCTTCGGTCGCGCCGAGGATGATCGCGAGGCCGGGCATGATCTTGACGCCGTCCGGATCGCGCCCGGCTTTGCGCACACGCTCGCGCATATCGTTGCGATAGGCCTGGCCCGCCTCGATCGTCGGCGCGGGGCAGAAGATCGCCTCGGCGGTGCGCGCCGCGAAGTCGCGGCCGTCGGGCGACTGGCCCGCCTGGACGAGCACCGGGCGGCCCTGCGGCACGCGCGGCATGTCGAGCGCGCCGTCGAAGTCGAACCAGTCGTCATGCGTCGTGACCGCGGTCGAGCCGTCATCGGCCGCCGCATCCCAGAAGCGCGACGCGGCGTCGGTGAACGCCTGCGCGCGCTGGTAGCGTAGCGACTTTTCGAGCAGCTCGGTCTCGCCGAAGTTCATCGGCGAATTGGGGTGCGCGGTCGTGACGATGTTCCAGCCCGCGCGGCCGCCGCTCAGGAAATCGAGCGCCGCGAACTTGGCGGCGACCTCGGCGGGCTCATTGTACGTCGTCGACACGGTCGCGACGAGGCCGACGCGGCTGGTGACGCCCGCCATCGTCGAGAGCAGCGTGAAGGGATCGAGCGTCGGGATCGCGAGCCGGCCCGGCGTGCGGCCCGCCGCATCCCGGCCCTGCAGCTGGTCGCCGAACACGATCGCGTCGAAACAGCTATCCTCGCAGAGCTTGCCGACGCGCTCGTAATAGGTCCGGTCGAACACGGCTTTCGGCGTGGCATCGGCGTGACGCCAGCCGCCGGGATAGAAGCCGATGCCTTGCAGGAAGGCCCAGAGATGGAGGCGGCCGTTGGCGGACATCAGGCGAATGCCCTTTCCGTATAGGGATTGACGGGGGTCGGCAGGCCGAGCGCGGCGCGTGCGGTGCCGTTCGCAGCAGGCCGAACGGCGCTGGCGCGGACGGCCGCGAGATCGCTCTCGGAGGGTTGGCCGACCAGGTGGATACCATCGACGATGCCGTCCGCGACCAGTGCGAGCGCGCGATCGAGCGGCATGCCGGTTTCCTCACCCCGTATCTGCGTCTTGACGAGAACGAGGCCGGGCTCCGCTTTTAGGCGGTTCGCTTCGCGCTCGACGGTTGCAGTGTCGCCACCCAGCAGCGTGATGTCGGCACGCACCGTCGAGGCTTCGTCGCCCGCGACGAGGTCGCGCACCAGCACCGGATGACCCTGCGGCGGGCGTGCGGCGTTGAGCGAGCCCATCGTCGAGAAATACGGCCCGCGATAATCGACGCGGCGCACCTTGTCGCTGTCGAGGTAAATGCCGCTGGCCTTGTCGATCACCAGCGCGTCGCCGTCCCAGCTGTCCCACAGCGCCTGCGTGGCCTTGATGAAGTCGTCATGCTTGGGGGCGATCTCGTCCGATGCCACCGCATAGGATGGGCCGTAGGCGCGATCGATCTCGGCGTGGCGGTGCCAGACCGGCATCCAGCCTGTCCGCCCGTCGTTGAGGAAGTCGATCGCCGACAGCGCGCGCGCGACATGGAAGGGGACCGCGTGCAGCGCCGGGATCACCCCGACCAGCAGCGCGTTGGAGATGCGCCCCGCGAGCCACGGCAGCGTCAACAACGCCTCGAGCCGCGGCGGCACGATCGCGCCGTCGATCTCGCGACCGACGAGCACGATGTCGGGTCCGACGCGCTCGATCGTCGCGACGCGCGCCTCATAGGCCGCGAGCGACTCCGCGGCGGTGCCCTCCGACGCGATATCCAAACAGGTAGACAGAAGCATGGGTCGTTCCTCAGACCGTCAGGACGTAGTTGCCGATATCGTGGATCGGCTCGGCGCCGTCGGCGGTGATCAGCACGAGATCCTCGATATGGATCGATCCGCCGATGCCCGTCTCCAACAGCGGGCAATCGACGCTCAGCACCATGTTCGGTTCGAGCGTCAGGTCGGCCTTCCGATAGAAGCCACCGCTTTCCTCGCCGGGCTCGTCTGAATGCATCAGCCCGACGCTGTGCGGCCCGAAGCCGACGAGGTTGCCGGCACCCGCCTTGCGCAGCGCCTCGTGGCCGAGCGCGACGATCTCGCTATATTTGAGTCCGGGGCGGAGTTGTTCGCGCACCGCCTCCCAGCCCTTGACCACCGCATCTGCCGCTTGGGCGGCCGCGCGCGTCGGTTCGCCGACGAAGACGGTGCGCGCATAGTCGCCGTGATAATTCTGGAAATGGCCGACGCCGTCGAGGAACAGCGTCTGGCCGTCGCGGACTGCGTCGTCGGTGGGTAGCTCGGACGACACGCGATCGACCGTCATGAACACCGCGCGATTGCCGCGCCTGGCGCTCTCGACCGCGAAGTTGCGGCGAAGGTCGCCGTAGCTCGCGCCGGTGCGCAACTGCGCGACCGTCGCGTCCACCGCGGCGGCATTGGCCCGGGCGCCGCGCCGCATCAACGCGATCTCGAGCGGCGACTTGATGATCCGGATCCAGCGCAGCAGATTGTCCGCAGGCATCAGCGAGCCGGGGCGCTCGTGTCGCTCGGCGACCGCGCGGATCACCTCATGATCGTAGGCGATGCGGCCGTTCCACAGCCCCATCCCCTTGAGCGCGGTGACCAGCGCGCCGCCGGCATCGGCATAAAGCGCCTGCTGCGACAGCGCCGTATCGGTGATCGAGCGGCGCCGCGTCTCGACCTCGGACATCGGCGCATGCTCGCGATCGACGAACATGCCGAACGCGGTCGCCGAGAGCGTCTCGTCGCCGGCGTCGCCCGCTTCCTGGAACAGATAGCTTTGCAACCGGTCGCGCGGGCCGCCATCGGCGAAGGTGTAGTAATAGATGAACTGCGAGGTGACGATCCCCGGCGCCTGCCGCGTGTCGCGCGACAGGATCGCGAACGTCGTCGGCGGCTGCCCGAGCTTGGTCGTGCCGATCTGCGGCCAATAGCCGAGCATGTGGAAGACGTTGAGCGGATCGCCGACGACGATCCCGTCGACGCCGAACCGGTCCATGATCTCATGCGCGCGCGCCATGTTCATCGGGCCGCCGCCGCGCATCGCGGACAACAGCTCGGCGCCCTCGGCCTGCCAGTCGGGCCCGATCTTCACGAAACGTCTCCAGCGAATTGGCCCAATGCCGGCACGGGCGCGCGGCGCGACAGGTCGGGCTGGCGGCCGGCCAGCGCGTAGCAGGCGGCCGCGATGATGTAGGCGGGGCACGCGACGCAGAGGATCGAATAGCCGACGCTCGCGTCCGCCTTGAAGACATGCTCGGTCATCGTCGCGACGAGGAACGGCCCGATCGCCGAGCCGATCAGCGTGTTGACCAGCCCCGTCATCGACACCGAGAAGCCGCGCATGTGCCCGGGCACGACCGACTGGATGTAGGACAAGGTCGCCGTCCCGACCATCGACACGACGCCCGCCAGCGAGGCGGCGAAGATGCAGGCGCTCCCCAGCGTCGGCGCCAGCACCGCGCAGGCGGAGGGCAGCGCCAGCAGCGGCAGCGCCACAAGCAGCCTGAGAACGTACGGCGGACCGCCGCGCTTGACCATGTGATCGACCAGGAACCCGCCGATCAGCGGCCCGGCGAGCCCGAAGCCGATCGACAACGGCCCGAGCTGTGCCGCAACCGCGAGCGGCGACGCGGCAAAGCTGCGCGATAGCATCGCGAACTGCCAGGCGAACGCGCCATAGGCACCGAGGAAACAGATCGCGAAGCCCATGTACACGCTCGCGAGATGCCCGCGATTATGATTGAAATGATCGAACGCCGCCTTGGCCTGGACCGAAAACGGCAGCCGTTCCGAACTGCCCGGCCCGCGGCGCGGCTCGGTGGTCAGCAGGAACGCGCCCGACACGACCAGACCGAGCAGGCCGCACAGCACGAACACGATCCGCCACGGTGCCAGCGTCGCGATCAGCGGCCAGTCCGCGAAGGCGCCCCTGCCCGCCGCCGCGAGCAGCGACCCGCCGACGAAGATCGAGACCCCCGACGCGACCGCCTGCCCCATCAGATACAGACCGATCGGCCGCCCGCGCTTGTCGGGTGGGAACATGTCGGCGATCAGCGAGATCGCCGCCGGCGCCAGCGCCGCCTCGCCGAGCCCGACGAGCAGCCGGGCGACGAAAAGCGATCCGAAGGATTGCGCCAACCCGCTGCCGATCGTCGCCAGGCTCCACAGCCCGATGCCGGCGACGATCAGCAGCCGCCGCGAGGTGCGATCCGCAACGAAGCCGAGCCAGATGCCCATCGTCGCGTAGAACAGCCCGAACGCTAGCCCCTGAAGCAGGCTGATCTGCACGTCGCTGACCCCCAGATCAACCTTCACCGTATCGACCACGATGTTGAGCAGCGAGCGATCGATCACCGAGATGATCGATGCCACGAACAACAGCGCGACCGTCGCCCATGCCTGCACGGACGACAATCGGCCATCGGACCGATGGGAGGCTGGCGCGATCCCCATTATGGTCAGAGCAGCCCGAGCGGGCGGGCGCGCGTCTTGATATAGTCGCCCAGCCAATCGAGCCCGCGGAAGCGCAGCGTGCCTCGGCCGACGCTGCGCGACGATTCTGCCATCCCCGCGACCAGACGGAATGCCTTGGCGAGCAGGAACAGTTCGCCATGACGACGCTCGTCGTCGGTGAACGGGCGGACGGTCTCGTAACCACGTTCGAACGCTTCGCCATGGCTCGGCGAGAAACCGTAGAAGAGATTGCCCCAGACGAAATTCTTGATGTCCTGCATCAGATAATCTTCGCCGGCGCCGTCGAAATCGAGGAAGGTCATCTTCCCGTCATCGGTGACGTGGATGTTGCTGGGATGGAAGTCGCAGTGACAGATGCCCATCGGCACGTTCTCGGAGCGGATGTCGATCAGCCGCTGCGAGAGGCGCTCGCCGATGATCGCATAGTCGCGCGCATCGTCGGGCCGATCGTAGACGAACTTGATCAGCGCGGGCACGGTGACCTCGAAACGCCGGGCGTTGTCGGGCGTGAAAACGTGGTCGCCCGCATATTTGATGCCGTGCAGGTGCATCTCGGCGAACAGCGCGCCCATTTTCTCGGCGGTCTCGACGCTGAGGCAGTCGCCGAACTTCTTGCCCGGCGCCCAGTCGTAGAGCGCGAGAGCGCGCGGGCCCTCGGGGGAATTGACCTTGAAATAGAGCTCGCCGTCCTTCGTGCGAACGCCGACCGAGGCCGGAAAATTCTGCGACTTGAGATATTCGAGGAAGTTGAGCTCGTAGGCGACCTCGTCGACATCACGGTAGGTCTTGCGCCACACGCGTAGCGCATAGCGCGTGTCGCCGGCCTGGACGAGATAGACGTCGTTCATGCCGCGATACAGCAGGAAGGCGGTGACGTTGTTGCCGACCGCATAACGGCGCTTGACTTCGGCCGCGATGAAATCCGCGTCCATCACCGAATGCGAGATCTCCGCTTCGACGAGCGTATCCAATTCCAACAACAAGGTCTTCTCCATCGTCTTGATCAGCCGAGAAAGTTCCGAATAAGTGGAACGAGATCGGCAATGGCATCGGGCAGGACCAATATGTCACGGTCATATCGATCAAGTTCTATTATGGTCGTATCCGCACAGAGGAGAGCGGCGGCAATCGAATGCGGCTTCAGCTCTTCGTTCGCCTGCACGAGGAGGACCGGTTGCCGCACTAGCGGCAGGCGCGCCTCGAAATCATAGCCCCACACCGCCTGATACGCCCATTGCGCGCGTGCCAACGGGGTGAGCTTGTCGACCCAGAGCGCGGCTGCCCGGTCGAGCGCGATCCCCGCGGGGCGCTTGCGGACCACATAGTCCCACAGGCCCCGCGCCATGCCGAGCGCGACCTCGCCCGCCTCGTCGAGATCGGGCGCCTCGACCGCCGTCGCTAATCGCACGCGACGGTCGTCGAGCGTGCGCATCGGTATACCCGACAGCATGAGTCGGCGGACGAGATCGGGCCGTCCGATCGCCATCTCGGCGGCGAGCACCGTGCCGGTATGATAGCCGTAGACGTCGCAGCCGAGCGCGCCGGCGAGCCCCAGCGCTTCGATGGCTTCGATCAGGCACGCGGCATAGCCGGCAGCGCTGAGCGGCGCATCTGGCGCGTCGGACATGCCATAGCCGGGCGTATCGAAGGCGACGACGTCGCGATCGGCCGCCAGCGCCTGCATCAGCGGCACATATTCCAGCGAAGAGGACGGGTTCTGATGAAGCAGCACCAGCACCGGCTTGCCGAATGCGGTGTCACCCCCCGTGCGACGATAATGGACCTGGCCATAACGGCCAGCGACATATCCCCTAACGATGGGAGCAACCGCACCTACCATGCCGTGGCACGGTTTGCGGGCGCCGCCATCGACGACGATCTCATGCCCCGGCAAGCGGGGCGATCGACGATGTCGGGACCTGTCGGGCAGAGCTCCATCCGCGAATGATGTGGTGGGGCGCGGCGGGGGTCTATACGCATATCGTCGATAGGCTTATAGCCACGACGTATGACCTTGGAGATCCGATCCCTCGAGCATTTCATCGCGGTCGCCGAGGATCGCGGCTTTGCCAAGGCGGCGCGCCGGCTGGGCATGAGCCAACCAAGTCTGACCAGAAGTATTGCTCAACTCGAAGGACTTATCGGTACGCAGCTGTTCACGCGCAGCACCAGCGGGACGACAATCACGCTTGATGGGCGGCGCCTCCTGTCGCACGCGCAGATGATCGTAAACGAGGCCAAGCGCGCCGAGACCTTGTTCAGTTCGGGCGAGGAGGTGCTCGACCAGATCACGATCGGCACCTCGCCGAGCCTGTTGCACAGCGGCTTGCCCGACGCGATCAGGGCCGTCGCCACCGGGCCCCGAACGGCGGGGGTCGTCGTCGTCACCGGTACGCTGGAGCACCTCCAGGCCTCGATCCGCGCGCGCGAGATCGACGTCGCGCTCTGCCTCGTCCCGACCTATCTCGCGATGTCGCAAGGCGATGGCGTCGAGCTGTTTTCGAGGAAATCGGGCGGGAAACGCTGGTCGCGGTGGCGGCGCCCGACCACGCGATCTTCGATGGGCCGCCCTCGCTCGAGCGCACCTCCGCGCATGGCTGGGCGGTGCCGCACCAGATGTCGGTCAGCTATCGCTTCGAGACCGTCTTCTACCGACGCAACCTTCCGATCCCACCCCAGCGACTCAATTGCGCGTCGATGGCGTTGCTCAAGACCGCCGTGGCCGACTGGTCGCTGATCGGTATCGTCCCACACCGCCTCGTGGCGGACGAACTGGCATCGGGGGCCTTGCGCAGGATCGAGCTGGAAGAGCTGTCATTCGATTTCGCGATCACGCTGATCACCACCAAGACGGCGCCCCTCTCGGAAGCCGCGTTGCTGTTGATCGCCGAGTTGAGAAGCCGGTTCGGGGCGAATCAAAGCGGCTGACCGACCGCATGCCGGGGATGGCGAACCGGCGCCGGCTTATACGTCAAACGCATATCCATATGCCGCAAAGGGTAATTGCGGACGCCCCGCGATGTCTTCAGCCTGTGTCCATCTGCTCGCCTCTCGACAGGCGAAGCACGCGGGAACTCAGGCGGACGAGGGCACATTGGCGGTAGGATCGATACCACGGACTCCCAAGGGCTTGGCGCCGATCCCCGGCCAGCGCGACGCGGACGAACAGACGCTGTCTATGATCGTCGCGCTCACCTCGGAGGTGACGGTGATCCGCGCTCGGCTCGATACGTGCGAGCGGTTGCTGGTCGAGAACGGCGTGCTGGATGAGGGTGCGATCGAGGGCTTCACGCCCGACGCCGGCGCGCAGGCCGAGCGCGACCTGCTGCGCAAGCGGACGCTCGAAAAGGTGTTCCGCACGCTGCAGGAAAGCGGCGAGGCCGAACTCGCAGCACGAAAGGCGCAAGCAGAATGAGCCAGGGCCAGACCGGGGTCGCCAGCATCGGCCACCCGATGATCGCGCAGCCGACGCATGACGAGCTTTCCGAGCAGCTGTTCGTCCGCGATCTCAAGATCCACCTGATGACCGCGATCGAGCCGACACAGCGCAAGATCGCCGAGGACGTCGCGGCCGATTTCGGCGGTACGACCAGCAACGATCCGGTCACCGAGCTGCGCCAGAAAATGTTCGAGAGCGAGAGTTTTCGTTCGTACATGGCGGTCAAGCGGGAGTCGCAGCGTCAGCTGTGGTCCGCGATCGGGAGCAGCGTAGGGCGGCAGGCGGCCAGTCTCACAGCGCTCGGCACGATCGCGGAGCCGCTGGGCTCGGTGACGGTGGACGAGGCGTTCGTGGCACCGCACTACATCACCGATGCCGACATCCATCTGATGCCCGGCGGCAACGCGCTCGACGACGGCTCGGTGCTGCAGGGCGCAGTGATGGATCGCGGTGGCGCGGTCTATATGCTCGGGCGCAACGGCGGGATGCTCAACGACCTGCGCGGGCAGACCGCGATGGCGCATCTGCTCGGCCTGTATCCGGACGTCGAGCCGGTCAGGATCCTCGATCTGGGCTGCGGCGTGGGCTCGAGCACGGTGCCCGCGGCGCAATGCTTCCCGAGCGCCGAGGTCCACGGTGTCGACGTCGGCGCCTCGATGATGCGCTACGCCCATGCCCGCGCCGAGCATCTGGGGGTCGCGGTGCATTTCTCGCAGCAGAGCGCGGAGCGGACGAACTTCGCCGATGGCAGCTTCGACGTTGTCTACAGCTGCGTGCTGCTCCACGAGACCTCGCAGGCGGCGGTCGGCAACATCCTGGCGGAATCGCGGCGGCTGCTGCGACCGGGCGGCGTCGCGATCCATCTCGAAGTGCCGCTGATGAACGATTTCACCGCATTGTGGGACGAACTGTCGGCCGTGCTCGAATCCGAATTCAACAACGAGCCCTATTGGCGCGGCGCCTTGTCCTCGGACTACGCCACGCTGATGCGCGCGGCGGGCTTCAAGGACGTTCAGGTCGGCTACCAGTCGACCGCGGTCGTCGCGCGCGACGCGGCGAAGGTGTTCAAGCCCGAGTCCGACGGCGTGTTCCGCTCGTGGTCGTCACATCGGGTCGCGCATGATGGGCGCGCGGCGCTGGAGCATCGCCTGCGCCGCGCTCCTCACCGTCTCGCCGCCGGCCGTCGCCGCGGTGGCGCCCTCGCCCTTCACGGCCGTCCCAGCGCGGGCCACGCTCGACCAGCTTCGGGCGAGATACCAGCGTTCGGGCGACCATTATCTCGATCTCGACGGCGTCTCGATCCGCTACCGCGACGAGGGGCATGGCCCCGCGCTCGTGCTGCTCCACGGATCGCGCAGCACGCTCGACAGCTGGGACGGCGTCGTCGCCAGGCTCAAGAGCCACTATCCCATCATCCGCTTCGACCAGCCGCCGACCGGCCTCTCCGGCCCGGTCAGCGATGCGGCGCTGAAAGAGATCGGATCGCCCGAGGCGGTCGTCGCGGGCGTGATGGATGCGCTCCACGTCGATCATGCGACGATCGCGGGCACGTCGAGCGGCGGCACGCTCGCTTATTATTTCGCAGCCACCTATCCCAAGCGTGTCGACGCGCTGATCCTGTCGAACACCCCCGCCGACGATGTCGGGACACTCAAGCCGGCAAGTACGCCCGCGCTCGATGCAGCTATCGCGCGCTTCAAGGCGACGGGTGTCGAGGGCCGCGACTTCTGGCAGGCCTATCTGACCGACCTCTACGGCGATCCGTCGCGGATCACGCCGCAGCTGGTCGACTATTTCTATGGCATCAGCCTGCGAACGATCGAGCCCAACCGCTACAAGCTCCACGCGCTGACCTCCGACGTCGCGGCCACCGCCGACCATCTCCACCGCGTCACCGCGCCCGTGCTGATCCTGTGGGGGATGCGCGACCCCGTGCTGCTGCCCGCCGCCGAGCATGTGCTGACCGCGCGGCTCGATCAGGCGAAAAGCGTCTCGACGATCGAGCTGAGCGATGTCGGCCATTATCCGCCGCTGGAGGTGCCGGCCCGCTACGCCGCGCTGATCGACGCCTATCTGGGAAATGCCAAGCCATGAGCCTGTTCGGACGCCTTCTTCGATCCGCAGCGATCGCGGCGGTGGCCCTGTCCGCCCCGGCGCTCGCCGAGACGCCCGTCGTCACGCGCTTCGTCACCGGTGGTGGCGGGCTGCCGATCGCGATGTCCGAATGGGGGCCGGCGAACGGACGCGCGATCGTGCTGCTGCACGGCGCAGGCTTCTCGAAGGAATATTGGACGCCTCAGCAGCGCGATCCCAAGCTCGCCGACCGCTATCATTTCGTCTCGATCGACCTGCGCGGGCATGGCGCCTCGGGCAAGCCGTGGCTCGTCCCCGATTTCGCCAACACCGCCCTTTGGGCTGCCGACGTGCAGGCGGCGATCGATGCGGCGCATCTCGATCATCCGGTGATCGTAGGCTGGTCGATGGGCGGCTATATCGCGCTCGACTATATCCGACGCTACGGCGCCGACGCGATCTCTGGGCTGATGCTGGTCAGCAGCACGGGCGGACTCGTCCCCACGCTCGCACCCAAGACGCCGCGCCCCGGCTACAAGGAGGCGGCGGCCGACCTCGGCTCGCCCGATCTCGCGCGGTTCGCGCGCGGTGCGGAGGAAATCCTGCCGTTCATGACCGCGACTACGCTCGACGCCGCACAGACGCGCGCCTGGGCCGATGAGGAACTGAGTTCGCCGCTGAGCAGCCGCCAGGCGATGCGCGGCTTCCGCATCGACAATGCCGATCTGGCGCCGTCGATCCGGATGAGGACGCTGTTCGTGATCGGCGCGCACGACGCCGCGATGCCCGCCGACGCGCTCGCCACGCTCAGCAAGCAGCTGCCGCAGGCGAGCCTGACGATCGTGCCGACCGCGGGCCACACCGTCAGCTTCGACGACACCGCCGGCTTCGACGCGATGCTCGCGACCTTCGTCGACACACCGCCGCGCTGAGCGGACGACCCTTTCCTCGATCTTCTGGAGTGACATCACCATGCGGGCGCTGAAATGGGCGGGCATCGTGCTGGCCATCGTGGTGGTGGCTTTCCTCGGCTGGTTCGTTCCCGCCAAGCTGGGCTGGTTCGCGACCGACCGCGCCGCGATGAACGCGCGCTATGCCGAGACGCCGTCGCGCTTCATCCTCGTCGACGGCGTCAAGATGCACGTCCGCGTCGACGGTGAGGGTTCGCCGGTGCTGCTGCTCCACGGCACCGGCATCAACCTCCACGAATGGGACCCGCTCGTCGATCGCATCAAGGGCCGCTACCAGACGATCCGCATCGACTGGCCGCCCTACGGCCTGACCGAGCCCGATCCCAAGGGCGTCTACACGACGGCGCGCGCCGCCGAACTGGTCAATGGTGCGCTCGATGCGCTGCATTACGGCAAGGTGGCGGTGGTCGCGACCTCGAACGGCTCGAACGTCGCGCTCCAGTTTGCCGCGACGCATCCCGAGCGCGTGACGGCAATGGCCTTCTCGATCCTGCCGCTCGAGCGGCCCAGCCAAACGCGCGCAGTCGATTGGCGGATCGCCTGGTATGCGGCGTTCAGCAAGGCGGTGCTGCCGAACTATCACCCGATGTGGTTCTACAAGCTCGCCTTCCGCGACACCGGCCACCCCGGCTGGGCGCCGCCTGCCTTCCTGCCGCAGATGATGTACGACATGAGCAACCTGCCCGGCGCGATCACCCGCCAGCAGGCCTATCTCGCCTCCAACGTCGTGCTGTTCAAGACCACCGACGTCGGCGCGATCGCGGGCAAGATTCACGTCCCTGTGCTGCTGCAATGGTGCGACAGCGACACGGTGATCTCGCAGGGCGCCGCGGCCTCGGTAAAGCGCTTCACCGCGACGACGGTGAAACTGGTGGAATATCCCGATGTCGGTCACTGGCCGATGTGGGAGATTCCCGACCGGTTCGCCGCCGATGTCACCGCGTTCCTGGATGCGAACACGCCGAAGAAATAAACGCGCGTCCCTGTTCCCGAACGCCGGGGCCCAGGCCTCCGGTCCATGGTTTGACGGATCGTCCGCCATATGCGCCAGGCCTGGGCCCCGGCTTTCGCCGGGGAACACAGACTACAGCTTGCCTACCGACCCCAGGAATGCCGCCACAGCACCCGCCCAGGCCTCGGGCTGCTGATCGACGATGTCGACGCCCCCGCCCTCGAGCGCGACGAAGGCGAAGTCCGGCCGCAGGGCGTGCGCCTTACGCGCATGGTCGAAGATCATGTCGCCGGTATTCGTCAGGATCAGCGTTGGCTGCGTGATGTGCGGCAGGGTCTCGTCGTGACGATATTGGAACGCGGCATGGTGGCCGTACCAGAACTTGCCCCGCCCGATCAGCGCCTGCACGACATAGTCGCTGATCCGGTCGAGCGGCACGCTGCCCACGGCAAAGCCAGCGCGGATATCGAACAGCTCGCGCATATGGTCGGCGTGTGGCCGTGCGGCGAAGCCGAGCTCCCACTGATGCCCGTTCGCCAGATAATCGGCGCGTTCCTGCTCGGTCAGCGGGAGCGGACCATTGAGGATCAGCGCCTCGACGCGATCGGGAAACTGGATCGCCACCTCGGTCGCGACCAGCGCGCCGGTGTGGTGCCCCAGCACCGAGGCGGTCGCGAGCCCGAGTGCGTCGAGTACCGGCGGCACGATCGCGGCATAGTCGGCGACGCCGGGCACGGACGGGGTCGCGTCCGACAGGCCGAAGCCGGGCATGTCGATCCCGATCGCGTGCAGCCCATGCGCGGCGAGCGGCGCATAGACCCAATCGAACTGCCCCGACGTCATCGGCGCCTGGTGCAGCAGCACGAGCGGATGGCCGTCGCCCAGATGCTGGAAATGGATCTGGCCGAACGGGCCGTCGGCATAGGCGCGGCGGGGGATCATGATCGGCTCCTTCGATACCAGCAGGCGTATGTCGTCTAGCGCGGCGGGATGAGCGACGATCCGATTTCGGCGCTTCGTCCGCCAGTCGGAAGATCGACGGATATGCGGATGTGTCCGCGCGGCGATCACCCCGCGATCGCCTGCATGCCGGCCGCCCCGGGTCGCGCTAGGCCGACGCGGCACGAACAAACGCAAGGAGCGAATGCCATGGACGCGCAGCAACGCGACGCCGATCGATCGGGCCGATCCTACGTCCGCACGGCGGACAGGCGCCAGATTCATTACCGCTACGCCTCCCCCGCCGAGCCGCCCTCGGCGCCTCCTCTGGTCTGCCTGCACTGCAGCCCGGTCTCGAGCCGCGTGTTCGAAGCGTTCCTCGTCCCGATGGCGCGAGACAGACGCGTGATCGCGATCGACACGCCAGGCTATGGCGGATCGGATCCGCTCGATGGTGACGTCTCGATCGAACGTTACGCCGCCGCGATTGGCGAAGCGGTTGCCGGACTTGTGGAGGGGCCGGTCGATCTGTTCGGCTATCATACCGGCTCGGCGATCGCCCTCGCGCTCGCCGCCGCACGGCCCTCCGCGGTTCGGCGGCTGGTGCTCAATTCGGCGCTGATGTTCGGCGACGCGGAAAGAGCGGGCCTCCCCATATTCCAGGCGCGCGAAGCGATGACGATCGAGCAGCGTGTCGCCGACCTGCCGGCCTATTGGCGATTCTTCCGGGATTTCTGGGTCGAGCTTCCCGACGACGCCACGACCTGGCCGCTGTTCCTCGACAGTATGCGCCAAGCCAGCGGCCAGTTGGACGGCTTCTTCGCCGCCTTCTCCTATGATTTCGAGGGCGCGCTACGCTCGGTCGCGCATCCGGTGCTGCTGCTCAACCCGTCGGATGATCTCCACGAGGCGACGCTGCGTGCAAAGCCTCTGCTGAAGGTCGACGGCCGGATGCTCGACCTGCCGGGCTGGACGCATGGCTTTCTCCAAGCCCGCGCCGAAGAGACCGCCGCGCTGCTGCGTACGTTTCTCGTCTAGCCGGTGCCTTAGCTGGCGACGCTCCGTCGCGATGACGGCAAAATGGAAAGGCCTCCCCGCGTCGCAGCGGGAAGGCCTCGATCACGCGCGCAATTCGCTCAGTTCAGACCGGCGATCGTCCGGTCGACGAGCGCCTTGTCGGCCCCCGCGTCATGCCGCTGCGCGATGATCGCGGCGGCGGCGGCAGTCGCGGCGGCGGCGGCACGCGCACGGACGTCGGCGATCGCGCTGCGCTCGGCCGCGGCTATCTTGTCCTCGGCCATCCTGGCGCGGCGCTCGATCAGCAGATCGGCGTCGACCTTCGCCTGCGCGACCAGCTGGCTGGCCTCGACGCGCGCACTCTTGAGGATCGCCTCGGCATCGCTGTGCGCCTCGGCGGCGCGCCTCTGGATGTCGGCGCGCATCGCCTCCGCCTCGGCACGCAACGATGCGGCCTCGTCGAGCTGCTTGCGGATCGTCGCGATCTTGGCGTCGAGCCCGCGGCCGATCAGCTTCGGCACCTTCTTCCAGACCATGACGAGGATCACCACGATCATCGATAGCGCGACGATTCCCGGAGGTCCGAGACCGAGCACGGTCTGCTCATGCTCGACGGCGGCCTGTCCGATCGATGCGGTCATCGCGGCCTGGGACGGAGCGGTCATCGGTTCGATATCCTCAAGCGGCCAAGCTGGCGCGGACGGCGACGAGGGCATCGCCCTCGCTCACGTCCGCACCCGACAGTCGGGCGACGATGTCGCGCACCGCGTCGGCGGCGACATTCTCGATCTCGCCGAAGGCATGCGCGCGCGCCTCGGCCAGCGCGAGCTCGGCATGATGCATCTTGCCCGCGATGTCGTCATGCGCGAGGCGGAGCTTGAGCTCTGCGTCGCGCACCGCTTCATCCTTGGCGTTCTGGATCGCCCCGGCCGCGCCGTGATGCGCGGCGTCCATCTCGGCATGATAGTCGCGATCGAGCACAGCGGCTTCGTCGCGCGCCTTCTCGGCCACGGCGAGATCGCCCGACACCTTGTCGGCGCGCGCCTGCACCGTACCCTCGATCTTGGGCAGCATGCCGCGGCCGATCACCACGTAGATGATCGCGAACACCAGCAGCAGCCAGACCAGCTGCGAGAAGTAGATCGACGAGATCTGATCGATTTGTGGCATGCGTTCCTCCGCCCCCGCCGGGACCGGTCAGACCGGCCCCGGCAGCCGGGACGTCAGCCCTTGACGACGAACAGGATAAGGATCGCGACGACGAACGCGATCAGGCCGAGAAGCTCGGCGGCGGCGAAGCCGATGAACAGGCGGCCCTGCTGGCCGTCGGCGGCACCCGGATTGCGCAGCGCGCCCTCGAGGAACGAACCGAAGACGTTGCCGACGCCGAGCGCCGCGAGACCCACGCCGATCGCCGCGAGGCCGGCACCGATGAACTTGGCGGAAGCGAGATCCATGATGTATTCCTTTGCTGAACCGAAAACCGAAGAAAGCTTAGTGCAGGTTGATCGCGTCGTTGAGATACAGCGACGTGAGCAATGCGAAAACATAGGCCTGGATGGCGGCGATCAGCAGCTCGAGCGCGCTGACCGCGATCACCATCAGGAAGCTGAGGATGCTGACCACCGGGCCGATCGCGCTCTGCGCGTGCAGCCCCTGGATGACGAAGCTGGCGAACACGTCGAGCAGGATGTGCCCGGCGGTCATCGCCACGAACAGTCGCAGCCCGAGGCTGAACGGACGCACCAGGAAGGAGACCAGCTCGATCGGGAAGATCAGGATCAGCAGATACCAGGGCGTGCCGTGCGGCGCGAACAGCGAGAAGAACTTGATGCCGTGCTTGGCGAAGCCGACGATCAGCACGATCGAGAAGCTCATCACCGCGAGCACGCCGGTCACCGTGATGTGGCTGGTCACCGTGAAGGCGTGCATCCCCGGGATGATCGCCAGCGGGAACAGCCCGATGAAGTTGGCGAGCAGGATGAACATGAACAGCGAGAAGACATAGGGCGTGAAATGCTTGCCCTTGGGTCCGATGTTCTGGTCGATCATGTTGGCGACGAAGCTGGTCATCGATTCGACCGCGACCTGCCAGCGGCCGGGCACGAGCTGGCGGCGCATGCCGCCGAGCATGAACACCCACAGCACCGCGAGCACGATCACCATGAAGGCCGCGCTGTTGGTGAAGGCGATGTTGTGCCCGAATAGGGACCAACCCGAACCGATCACGGGATCGATATGGAATTGCGCCATCGGATCGATCGCGCTGGCTTCCGCTGCCACTCTGGACCCTTCTCATGCTCGAAGCGCCCGAATTACTCCGGGCGCTCGTTCGAAATACGGTAGATGTTCCTGACGGCGACGCCGAACCCGAGGAACAGCATCACCAGGAGGAGCCAAGGCGAGGTTCCGAGCCAGCGGTCAAGCAACCAGCCGACAATCCCCCCACCAGCAGGCCCCGCGATCAGCTCGGTCAATATGCGAGCGCCCTGGTTGTACCCCGTGCGGGGTTTCCTGGCGGTCGTATTCGTCCGTGCCGTCTCGGCATCGCGGGCCGCACGCAATCGCTCTTCGAGCGATGCAGGGCCCCCGCCACCTTCCGGGATCCGCCCGGGTTCTTCCTGCGCCATGCTCTCTCCCACTCCGGGAGGCGCATGCCACGGGCTCGCCCCCTCGGCGCGCTCCCCTTAGGAAGAGCGTTCGGCCAAGTCAATCTTCGCGGAGCGGTCTGCCCAAAGCGTGGGCGGTGAGGCATCCCGGCGCTTCGTCCTCCGCCGTCGACGAAGGATATTCGCGTTCACCCCCCGCACTGCGCCGGCAGCGTCACCGGTGCGGCGCCCTTGGTCGCCCATACGCCCTTGGCGATGCTGTAGGCGCGGCCGGACCGGAGCCCCGACAGCGTATTGCAGCCGATCGACACCGCGAACGCCTCGATCGGCACGTTCTTGGTCTGCGCGACCTTGGTATAGGCCTCGCGCCGCTTGATGTTGATCGCGTCGACCCTGGCCTTGATCTCGGCCGAGGGCGGCTTGGCGAAGCCGAGATAGCCGTCCGCCTGCTCGCCCACGATGCCGGACGCCAGGGCGCCGTCGATCTCCGAATCCTGCGCGAGCGCGACCGAGGTGGTGCCCAGCGCCAGCGCGAAGCCGGCGAGCGCGAGGACGATGCTGAATTTCCGCGTCATTTCGGGAACAGCTCCGGGTTGTTGGCGATGAGGTCCTGCGCATCCTGCTTGAGGCTGACCACGACTTCCTGCTTAACGTTGATGTTGAGATTGATCTCGATCGGCTTGTCGGGCGCCTTCACCGATATGCAGCCCGCGAGCATCGTGCCCGCAACAGCCAGGGGAAGAAGACGGAAGACCATGTCGGCAGGGCTCGCATCGCAACGGTTCGTCGTCAATAGATGGGTGTTCATCGCACGGGCTCGCTTTCGGCAGGCTGAATGGCGCCGGATCGGGCGGCGGGCGGGGTCGGCGGCGCGGCCGCGGGCGGCACGCCGTTCTGGAGCAGGACGCTGGGATCGACGAACGCCCGCGCCGATCCCATTAGCCCGCGGAAGGGTGCGCGGATCCGGATGTTGAAGCGGAACGGCAGGTTGCGGATCATCCGCGCGACCATCGTCGTCTCGCCGGTCTCCTGCCGCACGCCGTCGAACGTGACGCTGCTGACGATCTCGCCGTCGAGCCGCCCGTCGAGCCCGATCGCCAGCGACGAGTAGCGGATCGCTTTGAGCGCGTCGAAGGCGAGCTTGCCCATCGATCCGAGTTGCGCGTTGCTGAGCTCGCCGACATAGGCGAGCGTTCCCCCGCCGCGTCGCGCGACGAGCATTCCCTGCACGATGCGGCCCCCGCTCTGGTCGAAGATCATCGGCAGCGAACCGTCGAAGACGCCCGTCGCCGAGATGTTGGGGAAGGCGAGCTGCTGGACGAAGGCGGCGGCATCGAGGCCCTTCACGCGGAAGGTGAGATGGCGTTGCGCGGTCTGCTCGAAGCTGAGCAGCGAGGGGTCGAGGATCAGCTCGCCACCCGCGAACGGCCAGCGCGCGTCCTCGACCTGCACCTTCTGGCCGGCGCGCAGCTGGTAATGGACGACGCCGTTCGAGACCGCGACGCCGGGATTGATCTCGGCGATCGTCGCCGTCTGGTGCGGCGGCGTGACCAGCCCGAGCAGATCGGTGAAACTGATCGTCCCCACGATCTTGCTGACCGGGCCGAAGGCGGCGGCAAGATCGATCCCGTCGGTGTGGAAGGCACCGCTGCTCGTGACGCCCTTCGCGGTCCAGTCGATCCGGCCCTGCCCGGTCACGATACCCTGCGTGTTTGCGATGACGCCGAGCGTGAGCGGGGTGAGCGCCTCGGGCTGCAATCCCTTGGGGACGAACTGCAGCCCCGGCACGTCGAGCGTCGCACCGCCGGCGCCGCTCGCGAGATCGTGATGGATGACGACGTTGCTGACCAGCGCGTCGCTCCTGGGCTCGTGCAGCCCGGCGGTGGCGTCGATCCGGCCGCCGTCGAAGCGCAATGCGGCGTCGAGCGACACCAGCGGCGCGAATCGCGGTGCCACCGCGGCATCGGCGACGGTAATGCTGCCGGTCAGCGAGAGCGCGGCGCCTGCGAGCGTCCAGCGTCCGGCGAGGCCGGTGAGATCGAGCGGGACGTGCGCGATCCGCGCTGCGGCGCCCGCAAACGGTCCGGCGATGGTCCCGTGATCGAGCGTGCCGTCGATGCTGTCGGCATCGAGCCGGGTGACCGCGTCGTCCTTGCCGAGCTGCAGCGCGAGCTGGCGTACCGAGACGCCCGCTGCGGAAACCGCCACGCGCGCTGCGCCGATCGACAGTGGCGCAGTGCCGCTATGGCCCTGGAGCCGCAGATCGGTGACCAGCGCGCCATAGCGAAGCGCTCCGCCCGCCGTACGCGACACGAGCGGTGCCCCGCCCTCGCCGCACAGCCCGATCCGCGACGAGGCCAGCGTGATGCTCCCTACGTTCAGCGCACGGAAGCTCAGCGGCGTGCAGCCTTCGCCGAGCACGAAGCTGCCGCGCGTATCGATCCGCCCGGCGAGCGGCATCGTCAGTCCCTCGACGCGTCCAGATCCGAGCGGACCGTCCAGCGTTGCCACCGTGGCGAAGCGCGTAACCGCACCCGTCGAACGAAACGTCAGCGGCGTCATCGTCAGCCGGGCACCGCCGGCCGCATAGGGCGACAGCCGCGCCATGCCGTCGACGGGCGCCCCCGCGACGCTCTGGTCGAGCCGCACGTCGAGCGCGGGCAGCGTGCCGCCCCCCGTCGTGATCCGCCCATCGACGCGCCATTTGCGATCGCGCGCCTGCCAGCCGAAGCCGTCGCCCTCGGCGATCCGCACGAAGCCGCCGTCGTGTCCGGTCAACGCGAGCGTACGGACAGAGAAGCCCGCACCGGCCGACCCGCCCGCCGTGAAGGCGATGCGCGCCTCGGCATCGGCATCGGCGAGCAGGCGATCGATACCGACGGCCGCGCGCGCCACGAGCGGCGCGATCGGCGATCCTGCCGACACCTTCGCCGCACCGAGCACGGCACTGCGCCGCGCGGGTGACAGTGCCGCGTGACGCACCGCGAGGTCGCCCGCGAAGACGAGACCGGTCACGCCGGGGCTGTAGCGATAGCGGCCGCCGAGCAGCACGCTGCGCGCTGTGGCGGCGGGGCTCGCGACGTCGGCGAGCGTCAATCCGGTGCTGCCGTCGATCCGCTTGGCATCGCCTGCGAGCGTCGCCATTCCCGAGGCGCCGCCGAAACGCGCGACACCCGCATGCCCGGCGAAACCGACCAGTGCCGCGCCGCCCTGCCAATTGTCTAGCGACGGCGCGAAGGTGACGTCGAGCGTCGCCCTCCCCTTGGCGAGCGCGAGCCGCTGCGACGGGCAGGCCAGCGCGACGAGATCGAGCGGCCCCGTGATGCGCGGCTTGCGCGCCGCGATCGTCACGCGGACGTCGGCGGCCATCCCGCGCACCGCGCAGCCGCCCGCCGCGAGCAGAGGTGCCGCGACCATCGCGCGCCCCGCGAAGCCGTCGGCCAGATTGCCGCTTCCCTCGATCGACGCGCCGACCGCGCCCGCCGGCGTATCGAGCGCAACGCGCGCATCCTTCACGTCGACCACGATGTCGGGCAGCGTGATGAGCGCCGCGCCCGTCGATGCGGGCAACAGCCGGTCGATCGCGCCCAGCGAGACACGTCCGTCGATCACGCGCGCGCTCAGCCGCACACCTTCCGCCCGCACCTCGCGCAGATAGGGGCCGCTCAGGCCGTAGCCGATCTGCAACTCGACGCTGCGTGCTACCAGATCGGGCGCGGCGGCAGCGCCGATTCGGACATCCTCCAGCCGTTGCACGAAAGGCCCGATCGCGACGAGGCGATAGGCGGCCGGCACATGCGCCGCGCCGAGCTTGTCGTCGACGAAGTGCGCCACAATCGGCCGGCGCTCGATCCAGCCGGCGAGCAACGCGGCCAGCACGACGCCGCCACCCAGTCCGGCCGCGACGGCGATTCGTCGCCGTCCCGATCGTCGCGCCTGCCCGGCCTCGCTACCTTCCACGCATGCTCCCGACCCGGTCCCGTCACCCTGCATAAGCGGACCGCCGCGCGCTGGACAGCCCACAGGCGCATGATTGCGCTCGGCACCGAGACTGCTAGCAAGGGCGGCGATGAGCGAGATGCCGCCCGACGCCGCAGGACACCGCGCCCGGCTGCGCACGCGGCTGATCGAGGGCGGCGCCGACGCGCTGCAGGATTACGAGCTGATCGAATATCTGCTCGCGCTGGCGATCCCCCGCCGCGATACCAAGCCACTCGCCAAAGCCTTGCTGCGCGAATTCGGCGGGATCGGGCCGCTGCTGTCCGCTGATCCGCAGGCGTTGCTGCGCGTGCCCGGAATGGGGGCGAGCGCGGTCGCGGCGCTGCGCATCGTCGACATCGCCGCGCTGCGGCTGTTGCGCACGCAGGCGTCCGATCAGCCGGTGCTGTCGGGCTGGCAGGCGCTGCTCGACTATCTCCAGGCCGACATGGCGCATATCGGGATCGAGCGGGTGCGCGTGCTGCACCTCAACACCAAGAACCGGCTGATCCGCGACGAGACGACCTCGGAGGGCTCGATCGATCAGTCCGCGGTGCATGTCCGCGAGGTGATCAAGCGCGCGATGGAGCTGGGATCCGCGGCGATCATCCTCGTCCACAATCATCCGAGCGGCGATCCCGCGCCCAGCCGGCAGGACATCGCGCTCACCCGCCAGATCGTCGAGGCGGGCCAGCCGCTGGGGATAGCGGTGCACGACCACGTCATCATCGGCGCCAAGGGGCATGCGAGCCTGAGGGCGCTCGGACTGATCTAGAACGTCGATGCGCCGAGCGCGCCGTGGCGACGCTGGGCGCGTCAGGGCCTCGCGACCGCCACCGGCGCGACTTTAGGCGCCACGACGACGGGCTTCGCTGCCACCCTCGCGCGCGTCAACGCAGTCGGCGTCGGAGGCGCCAGCAAGAAGTTCGTCATTTCGTCCGGCGTCACGCCGCCGTCGTGATTCGCGTCGGCGCGGGAGAAAGCGGTGGCCGACGCATTCATCGCCGAGACCGGGGCGATCCCGCTGGCCCGGGTACGCGGCGCGACGGTGCCGCCATGCGAGCGCATCACCCAGGTACTGAACGCGAGCGGGCTGAGCCGACCCGTCGCGCCCGGATCGTAGCGCGCCCATTCGCTGCGCACCGCCGCGAGCACCTGCGCACGAGTCGGCTTCGGCGCGGCTTGCAGACGGGCGACCGGCGACGGCTGAGATGCCGCGACCGCGGGCACGCCCGGCGTCGTCGTCGCGGCGACGGCGAGCAACGCTTCCAGCAAGATGGTCATGGCTTCACTCCTCGTCAGTCGCGCTGGTCCTCGCCGCCTTGCGCTGCGGTGAACCGGTCGCCAGTCCGTGCGCCGTTCGGGCCGCTTTGTTGCCGCACCCCGGCGCCTCTGCTAGGCGCCGCGCTTTCATGATCGACCAGAGGATAGCCGCATGATCCCGCGTTACTCGCGCCCCGAGATGGTCGCGATCTGGACCCCGGAGAGCCGCTTCCGCATCTGGTTCGAGATCGAGGCGCATGCGACCGAAGCGCTCGCCGAGCTGGGTGTCGTCCCCAAGTCCGCCGCCAGGGCGCTATGGGACTGGTGGACGACCAATCCCGCGATCGACGTCGCCGCGATCGACGCGATCGAGGCCGTGACCAAGCACGACGTCATCGCCTTCCTGACCTGGGTGGCGGAGCAGGTCGGCGACGATGCGCGCTTCATGCATCAGGGCATGACGAGCTCGGACGTGCTCGACACCTGCCTCGCGGTCCAGCTCGCGCGCGCCGCGGACCTGCTGATCGCCGACGTCGATACGCTGCTCGCCGTGCTCGAGCGCCGCGCCATCGAGCATAAGCTCACCCCGACGATCGGCCGCAGCCACGGCATCCATGCCGAACCCGTCACCTTCGGCCTTAAGCTCGCGCAGGCCCACGCCGAGTTCGCGCGCTGCCGCAAGCGGCTGGTCGATGCGCGTGAGGAAATCGCGACCTGCGCGATCTCGGGCGCGGTCGGCACGTTTGCCAACATCGACCCGCGCGTCGAAGTCTATGTGGCGGAGAAGCTGGGGCTCGCGGTCGAGCCCGTCTCGACGCAGGTGATCCCGCGTGACCGCCATGCGATGTTCTTCGCGGTGCTCGGTGTCGTCGCCTCGTCGATCGAGCGGCTGGCAATCGAGGTCCGCCATCTCCAGCGCACCGAAGTGCTCGAGGCGGAGGAGTATTTCTCGCCCGGCCAGAAGGGCTCGTCGGCGATGCCGCACAAGCGCAACCCGGTGCTCACCGAGAACCTCACCGGCCTCGCGCGCCTCGTTCGCTCCGCGGTGACGCCCGCGATGGAGAATGTGGCGCTGTGGCACGAGCGCGACATCTCGCACTCCTCGGTCGAGCGCGGAATCGCGCCCGATGCGACGATCACGCTCGATTTCGCGCTCGCGCGGATGACCGGGGTGATCGACAAGCTGCTCGTCTATCCGGCGCGGATGCAGAAGAATCTCGATAAGATGGGCGGTCTCGTCCATTCGCAGCGCGTGCTGCTCGCGCTGACGCAGGCGGGGGTGAGCCGCGAGGATTCGTACCGTCTCGTCCAGCGCAACGCGATGAAGGTGTGGGAATCGGACGGCGAACTGTCGCTGCTCGAACTGCTCAAGGCAGATCCGGAAGTGACCGCCGCGCTGTCGGTTGCCGAGATCGAGGACAAGTTCGATCTTGGTTACCACTTCAAGCATGTCGACACGATCTTCGGGCGGGTGTTCGGCCGCCATGAATGACGCGCGCGCCGCTCTGCGGTCCGGCACGACGGCGGATCATGAGCGGCTCGACGCGCTGTTCGGTCGCTTCCGGCTCGATGATCCGGCGGATTATCGGGCGTTCCTGACCGCGCACGCGATGGCGTTGCCCGCGATCGAGCACGCGCTCGACGATGTGGGTTTTGCCGGGCGGCTAGCCGATTGGCCGGCTCGGCGCCGCGCGAATGCGATCGCGGCCGATCTGGCGGCGCTCGGCGAAGCGATGCCCGCGCCGCTGGATGCGCCGCTGCTCGAGACGGCGGCTGCGCAATGGGGCGCGGCCTATGTCGTCGAGGGATCGCGGCTCGGCGGCGCGATGCTGGCGCGTGGCGTGGCGGAGGGATTGCCGAAATCATATCTGGGGACGCCACAGGCGCCGGGGGCGTGGCGTAGCTTTCTTCTGCGTCTCGACGAAGAGCTGCGCGATCCGCTCGGCATCACGCAGGCGACCGATGCGGCGCGCGCAACCTTTGCGGTGTTCGAGCAGGCGGCGCGGATCGTCATCGGCGAGGACGCTCAATAGCCGTTCCCCGGCGCAGGCCGGAGCGCAGGCCCCACGTCGCTTGATCGATGTCGCGCCCGATACGAACCGCGGACCTGGCCCCGGCCTTCGCCGGGGAACTGCGCCTTCCTGCGCCGTCTCCGCTTTACTTCTTCCGCGTGAAATCCACCGAGACGACGTTCGAACCGTCTTCGGTCGTCGCGATCGGCGCGTCGTTCTCGGCCTCGGCGGGTTCGGGCTCGGCATCGTCTGCCTGCGCCTGGAACTGCAGCGCGAAATTGACTGCGGGATCGACGAAACCGGTCACCGCGGCGAACGGCACGATCAGCTTCGAGGGCACCTGGTTGAAGCTCAAGCCCACCTCGAACGCATCGGGGCGCACCTTGAGCTCCCAGAAGCGGTTCTGGATGACGATCGTCATCTCGTCGGGAAAGCGCTGCGTCAGGTGCTTGGGGATGTCGACGCCGGGCGCGCCGGTCTTGAAAGTGATGTAGAAATGATGCTCGCCGGGCAGCCCGCCGCCGCGCTCGACTTCGCCCAGCACGCGTCCGACGACCGCGCGCAGGGCCTCCTGCACGATCTCATCGTAGGGAATCAGGCTGTCTGGCACGCTACCTTCGGTCATGCGACCGTACCTGAACGCGGTCGCCGCAACGGTCAAGCGCCCGTTGCGTGATCGCCAGAGCGCGCTATGAGGGCCGCGCCGTACGGTCCGCCCTGGCGATCGAGCAGAAGGACAAGCCCCATGCGCCGCGCCGAAGTCCGCCGCGAGACGACCGAGACGCAGATCGCGGTGACGCTCGATCTCGACGGCAGCGGCCGCTATGCCGTCGCGACCGGGATCGGCTTCCTCGACCACATGCTCGAGCAGCTCTCGCGCCACTCGCTGATCGACCTGACCGTCGAGGCGAAGGGCGATCTCCACATCGATCACCACCACACCACCGAGGACAGCGCGCTCGCGATCGGCGAGGCCTTCTCGAAGGCGCTCGGCGACCGCAAGGGCATCCAGCGCTTCGGATCGGCCTATGCGCCGATGGACGAGACGCTGACACGCGTCGCGATCGACATTTCGGGGCGCCCCTTCCTCGTCTTCCGCACGACCTTCAGCCAGTCGAAGCTCGGCGATTTCGATACCGAGCTGTTCGAGCACTGGTTCCACTCGTTCGCGCAGGCGGCGGGGATCACGCTGCACGTCGAGACGCTGTACGGGCGCAACAACCACCATATCGTCGAGAGCGCGTTCAAGGCGCTCGCCCGCGCGCTGCGTGCCGCGATCGAGGTCGATCCGCGCAAGGCCGACGCGGTGCCCAGCACCAAGGGCACGCTGGGGGGGCAATGACGGTCTCTGGACGAATTGACACGATCGCTGCCTTCCACCCGTTCGCACTGAGCGCAGTCGAAGTGCGTGTTGCGGACGCGACGCTTGCAGCACGTCCTTCGACTTCGCCCAGGACGAACGGGCTTTTGGGCTGGCGCGTGTGACTCTCGCGCTGATCGATTACGGGGCGGGTAATCTCCGCTCGGTCGAGAACGCGCTGCTTGCGGCGGGCGCGCGCGACGTCGTCGTCACCGCCGATCCCGATACGGTCCGCAAGGCCGACCGTATCGTGCTGCCCGGCGTCGGTGCGTTCGGGGCGTGCATGGGTGCCTTGTCGGCGCTGCCCGGCATGGTCGAGACGTTGAATGCGCGCGTGACCGGCGAGGGCACGCCGTTCCTTGGCATCTGCGTCGGCATGCAGCTGATGGCGGACGCCGGCGAGGAACATGGCACGCACGCGGGGCTCGGCTGGATCGGCGGAACGGTGCGCCGGATGCCCGATGCCGCCGATCTCAAGATTCCGCACATGGGCTGGAACGACGTCGCGCCGGCGACCCCGCATCCGCTGATCGTGCCCGGCGAGGCCTATTTCCTGCACAGCTACGCCTTCGACATGACCGATCCCGCGTCGCTGCTCGCCGCGACCGATCATGGCGGCGCGATCGCCGCCGCGATCGGGCGCGACACGATGATCGGGGTCCAGTTCCATCCCGAGAAGAGCCAGGCCTACGGGCTCGCCTTCCTGTCGCGCTTCCTGGCGTGGCGGCCGTGAAGATGGCGCGGCGCTTCCTCCCCCTCCGTCATCCCGGCGCAGGCTGGGATCTCGGCGAGGCTGGCGCCGCGCTTTCCACACGAGATCCCAGCCTGCGCTGGGATAACGAGAAGAAGAATATATGACCGACCCGCTCATCATCTTCCCCGCGATCGACCTCAAGGGCGGGCAGGTCGTCCGCCTCGCCGAGGGGGATATGGACCGCGCCACCGTCTATGGCGACGACCCCGCCGCGCAGGCGCGGCTGTTCGCGGAGGCCGGCGCGACGCATCTCCACGTCGTCGATCTCGACGGCGCGTTCGCCGGGCGCGCGGTCAATGCAAGCGCGGTCGAGGCGATCCTCAAGGCGTTTCCCGGCAAGGTGCAGGTCGGCGGCGGCATCCGCGACCGTGCCGCGGTCGATCGCTGGCTCGGGCTCGGCGTCGACCGCGTCGTGATCGGCACCGCTGCGCTCGACCATCCCGATTTCGTCCGCGAGGCGGCGGCCGATCTGCCCGGCCGTATCGTGGTCGCGGTCGACGCGCGCGGCGGCTTCATCGCGACGCAAGGCTGGGCCGACGTCTCCGAGGTGCTCGTCACCGATCTCGCGCACCGCTTCGCCGACGTCGGCGTCGCGGCGCTGCTGTTCACCGATGTCGGTCGCGACGGCTTGCTCAAGGGTTGCAACGTCGCGGCGACGCAGGCGCTTGCGCACGCGACACCGATCCCCGTGATCGCCAGCGGCGGCGTCGCAGGAATCAAGGATGTCGAAGCGCTCTTGATCGCGCGAGCGGGCATCGTCGAGGGCGGGATAGAGGGCGTGATCACCGGCCGCGCGCTCTACGACGGCCGACTCGATCTGGCCGAAGCGCTGCGCGTGGCGGCGGCGGGATGACGGCCCCCCACCCCGTCATCCCAGCGAAGGCTGGGATCTCATGTGGCACGCGCCGCGCCGGCTTCTCCGAGATCCCGGCCTTCGCCGGGATGACGAGGGGGCGATCATGACCGTCCGCGTCCGCGTCATCCCCTGCCTCGACGTCGCGGGCGGGCGCGTCGTCAAGGGCGTCAACTTCGTCGATCTCACCGATGCCGGCGATCCCGTCGAACAGGCGCGGATCTACGATGCGGCCGGCGCCGACGAACTCTGCTTCCTCGACATTACCGCCAGCCACGAGGCGCGCGGCACGCTGCTCGACGTTGTCGCACGGACGGCAAAGGTCTGCTTCATGCCGCTGACGGTCGGCGGTGGGGTACGCACTGCGGACGATGCGCGCGCGCTGCTACTTGCCGGTGCCGACAAGGTCGCGGTCAATTCCGCCGCGGTGGCACGGCCCGCACTGGTCGGCGAGATGGCCGAGCGATTCGGTGCGCAATGCGTCGTCGGCGCGATCGACGCGCGGCAGGTTGGGCCCGGCCGCTGGGAGGTCTATACGCATGGCGGTCGCAAGCCAACCGGCGTCGACGCCGTGGCGCACGCACGCGATCTGGCGGCGCGAGGCGCGGGCGAATTGCTCGTCACTTCGATGGACCGCGACGGCACGCGCGATGGCTATGATCTCGCGCTGACCCGCGCGATCGCCGATGCCGTGTCGGTGCCGGTCATCGCCAGTGGCGGCGTCGGCACGCTCGACCATCTCGTCGCGGGCGTCACGCAGGGCCACGCCTCGGCGGTGCTCGCCGCCTCGATCTTCCACTTCGGCCAACACACGATCGCCGACGCGCGCGTCGCACTTGCGGCGGCGGGGTTGCCCGTGCGCCGCTGAGTCCCGTTTCGGAACCATCGCCCGCCGATCCCGTATTTTCGGCGCCGACTCGCGGCTAGGTGGGAACGCCGCGATGAGGCGTAGCTGTCTCGCGGCTCGGATTTCGCCGGGAGGGCATCATGAAGCTCGCGATCATTCTTCTCGCTGCCAGCGTCGCCGCCGCATTGTCGGTCGCACCCGCATACGCCGGCACCCAGCCCCAGCATCCGTCATCGACATCGGACGGCGCGACGTCGGTGCCCGAACCCAGCGATGCGGTGCTGCTGCTGATGGGCGCTGCGGGCGTCGTGGTCGGCCGCAGGCTGCACGCGCGCAAGCGCCGCGGTTGACCCGGCCGCGACCACCCTCCTAGGAGGGCAGTCATGGCCGACACACTCGACAGGCTCGCCGCCACCATCGCATCGCGTCGCGTCGCCGACCCGGGTTCCTCCTACGTCGCCGCGCTGTTCGCCAAGGGACTGCCCAAGATCGCGCAGAAGCTGGGCGAGGAGGCGGTCGAGACCGTGATCGCCGCGCTCTCCGGCGATGCCAAGGCGGTGACCGGCGAGGCGGCCGACCTGCTCTTCCATCTGCTCGTGCTGCTCGAGGCGACCGGCGTACCGATCGGCGACGTTCTGGCCGAGCTCGATCGACGCGATGGCGTCTCGGGGCTCGACGAAAAGGCCGCGCGCGTACCCAAGCCGCCTGCCCCCGCGCCGACCGCGGCGGCCGACGAAATCGCCGAGCCTGCCCCGGCCCCTGCCCTCGCGCTCGGCCGCAAGACCGCCCAGCGCCGCCGTATCCGGAGGGGCTGATGCCGATCGACGCCACGCTGCCCTACGATGATTCGAACATCTTCGCGAAAATACTGCGCGGCGAGATACCCGCGACGCGGGTCTATGAAGACGAGCATGCGCTCGCCTTCCACGACATCACCCCGCAGGCGCCGACGCACATCCTCGTCATTCCCAAGGGACGCTACGTCTCGTGGGACGACTTCGCTGCATCCGCGAGCGAGAGCGAGATCGCAGGCTTCGTCCGCGCCGTCGGCACCGTCGCACGCGACAACGGGCTGGTCGCACCGGGCTACCGTCTGCTCGCCAATATCGGCACGGACGGCCATCAGGAGGTGCCGCATCTGCACGTCCATTTGTTCGGCGGGCGCCCGCTCGGCCCAATGCTGTTACGCGGCTAACCGATCGCCGCTTGCGCGACGCCGATCAGCCGCTAGGTTCCCGTTCCCATAGCGACGGTGCGCCACAGGGCGGTGCCGCATGGGGACCAATTTGATGATCTTCGGCAGAGTCAAATCTCTGGACGCGATCCTCGCGACCGCGGAAAAGAAATCACTGCATCGCTCGCTCGGAGCGTTCCAACTCACCCTGCTGGGTATCGGCGCCGTGATCGGCACGGGTATCTTCGTGCTGACATCGGAGGCCGCGCAGAAGGCCGGACCCGGCATGCTGCTGAGCTTCATCGTCGCGGGCTTCGTCTGCGCGGTGGCGGCGCTCTGCTATTCCGAACTGGCCTCGATGGTCCCGGTGGCGGGCTCGGCTTATACCTACACCTATGCGGTGGTCGGCGAACTGCTCGCCTGGATGGTCGGCTGGGCGCTGATCCTCGAATATGCGGTCGGTGCGAGCGCGGTCGCGGTCGGCTGGTCCAACCATGCGGTCGGGCTGCTGTCCGCATCGGGGTTCCATTTTCCGGGCGCGATCAGCAATGCCGACGCGCTGATGGCGCATATCCAGCTCGCCTTCGGTGCCTCCCCCTCGCCCGATCTCACCACCGCCGCCGCCGTCGGCGGCTGGATCAATCTGCCCGCGGTCGCGATCTCGATCGCGGTGATGTTCCTGCTCGTGCTCGGCACCACCGAGAGCGCGTTCGTCAACGCGATCCTCGTCTGCATCAAGATCGCCGCGCTGATGCTGTTCGTCGCGCTGACTTGGCCCGGCATGAACATGAGCCACTTCAACTCGCCGGCCGAGCCCTTCATGCCGACGGGATCGATCGGCGTGTTCGGTGCCGCCGCGTCGATCTTCTTCGCCTATGTCGGCTTCGATGCGGTCTCGACCGCGGCCGAGGAGACCAAGAACCCGCAGCGTAACGTGCCGATCGGGCTGATCGCCAGCCTGGTGATCTGCACGATCTTCTACCTGCTCGTCGCCTCGGGTGCGATCGGCGCGATCGGCGCGCAGCCGGTGACCGGCGTCGGCGGCGCGGTCTTGGAGCCGGGTTCGGCGGAAATGGCCGGGCGTTGTGCGGCGATCACCGCAAGTGGCGTCATGGAGCCGCTGGTCTGCTCCAAAGAGGCGCTCGTCCATGTGCTGCAGGTGATCGGCCATCCAATCTTCGGCTGGTTCGTGGGCCTCGCCGCGGTGCTGGCGCTGCCTTCGGTCGTGCTGATGATGATGTACGGCCAGACCCGCATCTTCTTCACCATGGCGCGCGACGGCCTGCTGCCGAAGAAGCTCGCCAGCGTGCATCCGAAGTTCCGCACGCCGCACGTCGTCACCTATGTGACGGGTGCCGCCGCGACGATCGCCGCCGCCTTCCTGCCGGTCGGCAAGCTCGCCGACTATTCGAATTCGGGAACGCTGTTCGCCTTCCTGATGGTGGCGGTGTCGGTGATGGTGCTCCGCAAGACCGATCCCGGCCGCAAGCGCCCGTTCCGCACGCCGATCGTGTGGGTGGTGGCGCCGCTTGCGATCATCGGCTGCGTCGCGCTCTATGTGTCGCTGCCGCTGACCGCGATCCTCGTCCTGCCCGTGTGGGGCGTCCTCGGGCTGCTGGTCTATTTCCTCTACAGCCGCTCGCGTTCGTACGTGGGGCGTGGCGTGCTCGATGACGAGGACGGCGAGATGGCGCCGATCATGCACCCCTGACCAACAAAAAGGGGGCGGAAGGCGCGATGCCTTCCGCCCCTTTTTTTTGCCCGCGAGGGATCAGCCCAGCTTGGTGGCGACCAGTGCCTTGAGATCGGCCTCGGGTCGCGCGCCGTAGTGGGAGATCACCTCGGCGGCGGCGATTGCGCCCATCCGCAGGCAATCCTCGACCGAACGGCCCTGGACGTGGCCGGTGAGATAGCCTGCCGAAAACAGGTCGCCCGCACCCGTCGTGTCGACCACGCGATCGACCGGCTCGGCGGCGACCTCGAAGCGCTCGCCGTTCGCGACCGCGATCGCGCCTTCCGCGCCGCGCGTCGCGACGAGGATCGGCACCTTGGGCGCCAGCGCCGCGACCGCCGCCTCGAAATCGTCGAGCCCGGTCAGCGCGAGCAGTTCCTCGTCGTTGGCGAACAGGATGTCGATCTGCCCCTCGTCGATCAGCGCGGTGAAGTCGGCATGGTGGCCCAGGATGCAGAACACCGCCGAAACGCCAAGCGCGACCTGGCGCCCCGCCTTGCGCGCGATGGCGATCGCCGCCTTCATCGCGGCGCGCGGCTCGGCCGGGTCCCATAGATAGCCTTCGAGCAGAAGCACCTTGGCCGATGCGATCTGCGCCTCGTCGAGCGCCGACGCCGGCAGATATTGCGCAGCGCCGAGGAAGGTGTTCATCGTGCGCTGCCCGTCGGGGCTGACCAGCACGAGGCAGCGCCCGGTCGGCACGTCGGCGGTGCGCGGCGGCACGGTGAAGGCGATGCCCTGCGACTGGAGATCGTGGACGAACACCTCGCCGAGCTGGTCCTTCGCGACCTGGCCGACGAACGCGCAGCGCGCGCCCATCATCGCCGCGCCCGCGACGGTGTTGCCCGCCGAGCCGCCCGAAATCTCCTTGCCCGGCCCCATCTTGGCGTAGAGCGCGGTGGCCCGATCGGCGTCGATCAGCTGCATCGCGCCGCGCGTCAGCCCCTCGGCGGCGATGAAGTCGTCGGCGGTGGGCGACAGCACGTCGACGAGCGCGTTGCCGATGGCGATGATGTCGAACGCGGTATCGGACGTGGTGTCGGTCACGAATATCTCCTGATTGTTGTCCGCGCGGGTAGCGGTCGGCGATGCTGCGCGCAATCGCAGAGACGGCCACGCATCGCGACGACGGCGGTTTGCGCGGGCGCCACACCATGGCAGAGCGAGCGGATGATTCGCTGCTATCATCTTCTGTCGCTCACCCCCGTGCTGCTGCTGCTCGCGGCCTGCGCCACCACCGGCCCGCCGAAAGCCGCGCCGAGCGCCGAAAAACCGATGGACCTCCACGAAGCCGGGCTCGAGCGCGTGATGGGCAAGAACGCCGCACAGTTGATCGCGCTGTTTGGCAGCGCGGATCTCGACGGGCGTGAGGGCCAGGCGCGGCGGCTGCAGTTCGTCGGCCCGGCGTGCGTGCTCGACGCCTATCTGTTTCCGCCCAAGCCGGCGGCGGAGCCGGTCGTCACCTATATCGATGCAAGGCTGCCGGCGGGCGACGACATCGATCGGGCCTCCTGCATCGCCTCGCTGAGCCGACGCGCGGCTGCGCCTTAGCGCGACCCCCCTTACCCGTTCGTGCTGAGCGAAGTCGAAGCACGGGCTCCGAGCGCAGCGCCTGTAACACGTCCTTCGACTGCGCTCAGGACGAACGAGGCAGAAGGGCGGCGTCCCATTCACCGAGCACCGTTTCATCGCGTTCTTCAGAGGCTTTAGCCGGATCAAGCGCGCCCAACCGCCCCAGCGCCCACACCGCCGCGCCGCGCACCACCGGCGACGCGTCGCCGAGCAGCGCGGTCAGCGGCACCACTACCTCCCCCGCCCCACTGTTCCCCGCGACGATCGCAGCATTGCGCACCATCCGGTCGCGACCGATGCGCTTGATCGGCGAGCCCGCGAACACCGTGCGGAACGATGCGTCGTCGAGCGCAAGCAGGTCCGCCACCTGCGGCGCTGCCAGCTCGGCGCGCGGCGCGAAGGCGAGGTTGGCATGCGCCGAGGCCGCGAACTTGTTCCAGGGGCAGACTGAGAGGCAATCGTCGCATCCATAGACATGGTTGCCGATCCCCGCGCGCAGATCGCGCGGGATCGGGCCATGATGCTCGATCGTGAGGTAGGAGATGCAGCGCCGCGCATCGATCCGATAGGGCGCGGGAAACGCACCCGTCGGGCAGATGTCCTGGCACGCGCTGCACGACCCGCAGCTATCGCGCGACGGCGGATCGGGATCGAGCGCGAGTTCGGTGAAGATGCAACCGAGCAGCAGCCAGCTGCCATGCTCGCGACTGACCAGATTGGTGTGCTTGCCCTGCCAACCCAGCCCCGCCGCCATCGCAAGCGGCTTCTCCATCACGGGCGCGGTATCGACGAACACTTTCAGCGCACCGCCGCCTTCCGCCACCAGCCACCGCGCCAGCGCCTTGAGCGCCTTCTTGACCACATCGTGATAATCCTGCCCCTGCGCATAGACGGATATGCGCGCGGTCTCGGGTTTGTCGGCGAGCCGCAGCGGATCTTCGGTCGGCGCATAGCTCATCCCCAGCGCGACCACCGATCGAACCTCGGGCCACAAGGCCAGCGGCGACGCCCGCCACTCGGCCTTCGCCGCCATCCAATCCATCGAGCCATGCGCACCCTCGCCCAGCCATTCGGCCAGCCGCGATCCGGGCAGCGGGTCGTCGATCGCGCGCGTGACGCCGCACGCGACGAAGCCGAGCCGCGCGGCCTCCGCCTTCAGGCGCTGGGTGAGGGTATCGGACATCGCGCCCCTATAGCGGACAGGCGACGCGCTCAAAACGGCAGCAGCGCCTCATAGATATCCCGTCCCGGCTTGCCCTCCACCGCGACCCCCTGTCGCAGAAGGAAGGCGTGGCGGACGATCTCGGCCTGCTGCTCGAGCCCATAGCGTCGAAAAGGCCGGCCCGGCGTCCAGTCATAGGCGTAGCGGCAGAAGGGGTGGCGCGCGAGCGGCAGATACCAGCGGCCGCCACGCTGCGCCTGCCAGACGTGCGTCATCTCGTGGATCAGCAATGCTTGCCTACCGATCGATTCGCGCGAAAAATCCTCGGTCCACAAGCCGTTCGGATGGAACCATATGTCGCCGTCGGGCGCCATCACCACGCCGGCCGGCTGCAGCGGCCACCAACGCGCATGGTGCAGCCGTACCGCGTCGCAGTCGATCGCGTCGCCGAACATCGATCGGACCAGCGCAGTCTCGCCGAGGGTGAGGACGCGACTGGTCATGCTTCCTTCCTTCGTCATGGCGGACCTGATCCGGCGCGACGAAACGAGAGGCGCTCGATCATCAATAAGGCGCCGGGTCCCCCGCCCCCACCACCTTCGCGTCGGCCTGTAGCGGCTGGCCCTTCTCGAAGCGGATCGCGAGCGTCATGTGGCTGCCGGGCTTCATCTGCGGGCTCACCCCGAACAGCATGACGTGATTGCCGCCCGGCGCGAACGCGATCTTGCCATGTGCAGGAAGATCGAGCTCGTCGAGCCGCTGCATTCCGGTCATTTGGCCCGTCGTCTGGCCAGTCTTCATACTGTGGTGAAGTTCGCTCGACCCCGCCGCGTCGCTATCGATCGCGACGAGCCGCATCACCTCCGCGCCGCCGTGCAGCGTCAGATACGCCGCCGCCGGATTGCCCGGCACCGCAGCCAGCCGAACCCAGGCATGCGTCGCTCGCAGCCGATGGCCGTGATGGCAACCCACGAGCGCGAGCAGGGCGATCGGCGCGACGCACGAAAAAAGGCTGAAACGCATCGACTTTCTGTTCCTGATCGTTACGCCGCTGGGATTAGGCGTCACATACGCTTGCAGCAAGCGTACGCCTTCTTATATCGCCGACCAGAGCATTCCTCTCGCCATTCGCTTGATGAGGGGTGGCGGAAGGCTCGTCGAACCTATCGAGAGATTACGGGGATTTTGAATGGCTAAGGTTATCGGCATCGATCTCGGCACCACCAACAGCTGCGTCGCAGTGATGGAAGGCGGCAAGCCCAAGGTGATCGAGAATTCGGAGGGCGCGCGCACCACCCCCTCCATCGTCGCGTTCACCAAGGATGGCGAGCGTCTGATCGGCCAG
>Ga0302314_10000484_pt1 | contig 74133 bp, 55 predicted proteins | sample III_Palsa_N2_3_FD_200533 | JGI IMG/M metagenome (GOLD analysis project Ga0302314, IMG submission 200533) | Peat permafrost microbial communities from Stordalen Mire near Abisko, Sweden - III_Palsa_N2_3 | ecosystem: Environmental > Terrestrial > Soil > Palsa > Peat permafrost | place: Sweden...
CATGAGGCCCTCATCGTCCTCTGCACCGTCCGCCAAACAAGGCACGCATTTCTCCCATGCTTCCATCAGACCGGTGGTCAGCAGCCCACGTACCACCCGCCGATCGCATAAATCATTCGGACGCAGCGCACAATGCTTAAGCACCTTGGGGCTACAGAGAAACAACGCCGATTCGATACGCAGCCGCAAGCCGATCATGGCTTGATCGCCTCGCATAGCTATGATCGCAGTCGTTGCTGATGCCGCCGATAGGCCCAGCATCGAAACGGCACAACGTAGAGCGTGCAGTCGCCCAGATCGAATCGTCGTATCTCACAAGAGCGGTTGTTCCAGCCCGGTTTGCGATCCGCTGCCAACAAGGCAGCCAGCACACTGGATGAAAGGGTGAGTCGGTGCAACATGGAAGGCTCCTCCCGTAGCGGACTAACGCTACAGCCCTTGGTAGATTCTTAGAGGAGCCCGATAGCCGTACCAGACTTCCCCGATCATCGGGTCCATGCGTGCTCATTTCGCGGCCCTTTGTAACCGGTCTAGCCCGACTATCGGGGCAGTCTTGCCCACTGACCGGGATGGGAACGGTATTTTTTCAGCTTCCTGCAGCGGCTTCTGAGCGTGCTTCCATTTACCGGACGCAACCCGCGTCGGTGCCATATCCAGCTTTCCCTTGCATTCATTGATCGGGTGCCAAGTGAAGGCATATAGGCTGGGCCCGTGCAAGCCACCTTGCCGGGTCTGCTCGATCATGCCGGCCTGCAGCAGCTCTTTCAGTGCCCGATGCAGAGTGTCCTTAGAGCGCCAGCCCCTCTCGTTCATCCATGACCAGGGCGCGGCGAGATCACCGTTATTGAAGCCGTTGTAACGGACACCGATGTCGAGGAGGAGCGCCTTGCCCTTGGCTGTCAACGCGCAGAAGTTCGAGCTGGCAAGGACTTCGGTTGGTATTCGCAGAAAGGTTCCCGACTCCTTTCGTCCCCGTTGCTTTTCGCGGTTGCGCGGCTTCACGGCCCCATCGCCACGGCATCGTTAGAAGGGTCGCTAGATAGCGCTGTGCCAGCAGTGCCTGCCCCGACGGGCATCGAGGTAGCGGACAACCCCTGCCGCCCATGCAAAGCGTGCATGTTGTCCAGTTTGGAAACGGATCGTGCTGGGGTAGTCAGCTCGTGCGGGACCTCGCTGCTACGGCCGACGATCGCAGGCTTGGTCGAGATGACGCGTGGTGCTGGTTCTGCGACCGACTGGGGCTCAGTGATGGCCATACCGGCCAGCGATTCGGCGAAGGCTAAGATGTCGGCTCGGCGCCATACGGTCACACCGGCAGAGAGCTTGATGGGCTTCGGTGCTTTACCAGCCTTCACCCATGCCCACAGGGTGGCGCTAGAAATGGGGAGGATGCCGGGTCGTCCGGTCTTGCGATTCCGTACGATGTCGGAGACGCGCAGGTATTGCTGGGTTTCTTCGTGCTGCATATAGCCGCCCTTTATTGGTTGGGACGGCTCCGTACATTAGACAAAGAAACGGAAGTGCACCTACTTCACTTCCGCTTTTTTTAGCACTTCGAGCACTTGACGTGCTGACCTATCGAAATGCGGCAGAAGTTTACCCACCAAATCGCGTGGCGATGTCCCTTGCGCAATCAGCTCGCGGGCCCGCTTTATGCAGGCATCTTGCCATTCAGTAGCGGCCTCAGCCTTCTTCTTCTTTGCAGTCTGCTGACCGCCCCTCTTCGCCTGCATCTTGCCCTTGAGTACATAGCCGACGGTCCTATCGTGCACCGCCTTCTGCCCCCGCCGGCGAGCCAACGCACCGGAACCATACTGCCCTATGCCGTTTATTTGTCGCTCAAAAAGTGCGGCAACGATGTGTACCAACTCCTCGTGTGTTCGCCTCGACGCCCACCGCTTTGCCGTTGAATAGCGCTTTGATCGTTGGTCCGCTGCAATCCCGCTCAGGCTAAGGCTCATTGTGCACATCTCTGCGCCCTTCGAGAGGCGTCGCGCCAGCCGGGGAAGGTGCCCGGTCTTCGGATGGCCGTCCTAAGCGCGCCGTAACTGGTTAGCTCGGCCTGTCCTTGAATGCAGTGACCTGCCCACCTGCACGCAAACCGTCCAAATAGTCAGCCCACGCCTGCATCATGCGCTTACGGTCTTCCAGATACTTCGCCGCGTAGTTGTAAGCATCCTTCACTTCGTTTGGTTCGGCGTGGGCTAGCTGGCGCTCAATGGCGCGTTCGTCCCAGCCCATTTCGTTCAAGCGGCTGGACGCCATCGCGCGAAAACCGTGCCCGGTCATGGTGTCGCCGCCATAACCAAGACTACGCAACGCGATGTTCACCGTGTTTTCGCTCATGGGTCGGCTGGTGCCGCGCAGACTGGGGAACACATAACGTCCGTGTCCCGTCAGCGGCTGCAAGTTACGCAAGACAATAGTGGCCTGTGTGGATAGCGGCACCAAATGGTCAACCTTCATTTTCATGCGCTCACCGGGTATACGCCATATGGCCCCGTCAAGGTCAATTTCTGACCATTCTGCGCCACGTAACTCGCCGGGACGCACAAATAACATCGGCGCCAACTTGAGTGCCGCGTGTGTAACACGTTGGCCAGTGAAGCCGTCGATGTCGCACAGCAGTTGTCCTATTTTGGCCGGGTCTGTAATTGCGGCATGATGTTTGTGCCTTACGCGCTTGATGCTGCCGCGCAAGGCGCTAGTAGGATCAATGTCTGTCTTGCATTCCAGAATGGCCCATCGGAATACCTGCCCCGCCTTGATCTTGGCGCGGCGTGCTGTTTCCGACTTACCGACCCCCTCGATCTTGCGCAACGCGTCGAGTAACACACGCGGGCTAATCGCCTTCAGCGGAAGGTGCCCAATCTCCGGAAACAAGTAGGTCTCAAAGAGCCAGCGGTTTTTGTTGGCAGTCACTTCGGCCACTTTCTCATGCTCGCTCGCCATCCATGTCCGCGTGACCGCCTCGAACGTTTCGGCAGCGGCTTGCTGGACAGTGGCTTGTTGACGCTTGGCTTCCTTCCGGCTAGCGCAGGGATCGATCCCCGCCTGCAACTGTGACCGTGCTTGGTCACGACGTGCGCGAGCCTCGGCCAACCCGGTATCGGGGAAGCTGCCTAACGCCAACCGCTTTTCCTTGCCGCCTACCCGGTACTTGAGGCGCCAGAGTTTGCCACCGGCGGGGGTGACTTCCAGATACAGGCTCTTTTCGTCGTACATCCGGTACGGCTTGGTGGCAGCCTTGGCTCTTTTGACGTCTAGAACGTTTAACTGGGACATGGGGGCATTTTCCAGCTGAGGGCATGCATATGACGCCCATGCCCCCAATCCTGCCCCCACTTGCCCCCGGATTGCAATGGACAAGGCTGGGCCACCTGTACACTACGAACATAAAAAAACCCGCTAGATAGCGGGTTTTCCTAATGTTTCTGGACGGCATAGGACATCCTGAAACGCTTTATTGGTGCCCAAGGGGGGACTCGAACCCCCACGACTTACGTCGCTACCACCTCAAGGTAGTGCGTCTACCAATTCCGCCACCTGGGCAGGTGTCTTGCTTAGTTCTTCTTCGCTGGTGCCGTGGAAGTCGGCGCCGGCACATCGGACTTGCTGGTCGCGACCGGTACGGAGGTCGCCGCCGGCTGGCTGGCCTTGGGCACTTCTCCATTTGCCGGAGCCGCGGGCTGCGCATTTTGCGCGGCTGCCGGCTTGTTGCCAAGCCCCGCCATCACGCCGAGATCGCCACCTGGGGTCTGCGGTGCACCGTGCGTCTTGAGGTAAACGCCCATGCTGAGGCTGAGCAGGAAAAACAGGGTGGCGAGCACACCGGTAGCCCGGGTGAGGAAGCTGGCCGAACCACGCGCACCGAACACGGTGGCGGAAGCACCGCCGCCGAAGCCCGAACCGGCATCGGCACCGGCGCCACGCTGCATCAGGATCAGCACGATCATGGATGCGGCGACCAGAATGTAGAACACGCTGAAAATGACGAACATGGTTATCGAGGGTCCATAGCACTCAAGACGGCGCTCAGTGCGCCGCGGCGCAGATTTCAAGGAAATCGGCAGCCGCCAGGGCCGCGCCGCCGATCAATCCACCATCCACGTCGGGCTGCGCGAACAATTCCGCGGCATTCGCCGCTTTGACGCTGCCGCCGTAAAGCAGCCGGGTCAGACGGGAGATAGTAACATCTTCCCCCGCCAATTGACTACGGATGAAGGCGTGCACCTGCTGCGCCTGCTCGGGGCTGGCCGTGCGCCCTGTGCCGATGGCCCACACCGGCTCGTAGGCGATCACGGCGGTGTCGAAGACGCCGATGCCGCTCTGCGCGATCACCGCCTGCAGCTGGCGCGCGATCACCGCCTCGGTTTCGCCGGCCTCGCGCTGCGCCAGCGTCTCGCCAACGCAGAGGATCGGCGTGAGGCCGCCCGCCAGCGCCGCGGCGAACTTGCGCGCTACCAGCTCGTCGCTCTCGGCGTGGTAGTGGCGCCGCTCGGAATGCCCTGCCAGCACCCATTGCGCGCCGACGTCGCTCAGCATCGCGGCGGAAACTTCGCCGGTGTAGGCGCCCTGCCCGACATGCTCGCTCAGGTCCTGGGCGCCGAAGCCGAGGGCGCTGCCTTCACCCTGCTGGATCAACTCGGCCAGATACGGAAACGGCGGGAACACCGCCACCTCGACATCAGCCGGCATGCCGGCCCTAACGTCGGCCAGCAGCGCCTTGGCCATCGTCCGGCTACCGTGCATCTTCCAGTTGCCGGCGACGAGTTTCTTGCGCATGCGCTGCATCCTTGGTGATCGAGCGCCGCAGCTTAACTAGGGCTACCGGGTGCAGCAACGCTGCAATGCGCCATGCGTGCGATCATGCGGCCCTTACCAGTCCAGGATTCCGGCGATGTCGCAAGCTCGTCCACTCAGTCTGATCACCGGCGCATCGGCCGGCATCGGCACCGCGTTCGCCCACGATCTCGCCGCGCGCGGACACGATCTGGTGCTGACCGCACGACGCACCGATCGTCTGCAACAGCTTGCCGATGAACTGCGCGAAAAGCACACCTGCGAAGTCACCGTGCTGACCGCCGACCTGGCCGATCCCGCGGCACCGCAAGTGCTGTGCAATGCACTGACCGAACGTGGCCTGCAGGTGGACTGGCTGATCAACAACGCCGGCTACGGCGTGCCGGGCACCTTCGTGGCGAACGAATGGCAGACCCACGCCGAGTTCCTGCAGGTGCTGCTGACCGCGCCGACCGAACTCGCCTGGCGGCTGCTGCCCGGCATGATTCAGCGCGGCTATGGCCGCATCATCAACGTCGCCTCGCTGGCCGGCCATGTGCCCGGCACCGCGGGCCACACGCTGTATGCCGCGGTGAAGGCGTACATGATCAAGTTCTCGCAATCGCTGTCGCTGGAAAACAGCGCACGCGGCGTGCATACCTGCGCGCTGTGTCCCGGTTTCACCAAATCGGAATTCCACGACGTCACCGGCACACGCACGCTGATGAACAAGCTGCCGGGCTTCATGTGGCTGGAGGCCGACGAAGTGGTACGCCAGGGCGTCGCGGCGGTGGAGCGTGGCGATGCGGTGTACGTCACCGGCCGCGTGAACCGGCTGATCAAGGCCGTGTTCAAGCTGATGCCGGATCGATTGGCCATGCATCTTTCGGCGAAGCAATCGCGGCGCTACCGCCAGCAGGAAGGCTAGCCGCCGATCAAGCGAGCCAATCCGAACGCCGCGGCGGAAGCCAGCGCGCCGACCAGCAAGGTCTGCACGGCGCCACGCCACCACGGGATGCCGGTGTAACGGCTCTTGCCGGCGCCGAACAGCAGCAGGGCAAGCAGGGTGCAGATCACCGATACGCGCAGTGCCAGCTGCAATCCGTCGATCAGCATGTACGGCAACAACGGCACCAGCCCGCCGACGACATAGGCGAGCCCGATGGTCAGCGCACTGCGCCAGGCACGCCCCGGTTGTGGCGCTTCGAGGCCGAGCTCGTAGCGCATCATGAAATCCACCCAAGCCTCGTGGTCGTTATGAAAGTGCGCGAGGATCGGCGCGCAGGCCGCGCGACCGAGCCCGTAGCAGCCGAGGATCTGCACCACTTCGTCCTCCTCGCGATGGGCCAGCTCGCGGACCTCGTGCAGTTCGCGCCGGTGCTCGGCGGCGTAATGATCCGCATCGCCGCGTGCGGCAAGGTAACCGCCGAGGCCCATCGCGATCGCACCCGCGGCAATCTCGGCCAGCCCGGCCACCACCACGACATGGCTGGAGCTGACCGCGGCGGAAAGTCCAGCCGCCAGCGCGAACGGCACGGTCAAGCCATCGGCCATGCCGATCACCACGTCGCGGATCGCATCCGAGGCGGCGAAGTGTTTTTCGGTATGCGGTGTGCCGGGCATGGCGGCTCCAGAGTCTTCGGGACCGCGCACTCTAGTCCGAAGCGATGCGATCGCCGGAAGCGAGAAGTCGTCGCATTGGCATTCGCACAAGCGCCAGATCGAACCGGCCGAATGCGCGTGTCGGAGCCGGCCTTACCGTCAGATCAGCTTGATCTCGCGCAGGCGCTGCAGCAGGTATTCGTGCGAGCTGATCGAGGTGTCGTAGCGCCGTGGATTGTCTGGCGTAATGCACGAATCGAGCGGATCGAGCACCACGTCCGGGTTCGGATGCAGGAAGAATGGCACCGAGTAGCGCGGCTTGCGCGCGTTCTCGTTCGGCGGGTTTACCACGCGGTGGCTGGTGGACGGATACACATGGTTGCTCAACCGCTGCAGCATGTCGCCAATGTTCACCACGATGGCGTCGCCCTCGGTGGTGATCGGCAGCCATTGGCCTTCGCTCAGCACTTCCAGCCCTTCCGCGCTGGCGCCGACCAGCAGGGTGATGAAGTTGATGTCCTCATGCGCGCCGGCGCGTACGTTGGGAATGTTTTCCTGGGTGCCGCTCTCATTGATGATGGGCGGGTAATGGATCGGCCGCAGGATGGAATTGCCGACGTCGGTCTTGTCCTCGAAGAAATTTTCCGGCTGGTGGATATGCAAGGCCAGCGCGCGCAGCACGCGCGTGCCGAGCTGGTCCAGCGCCTCGTACAGGCCGTAGCCGTATTGCTTGAAATCCGGCACTTCGGCCGGCCACAGGTTCGGCGGCATCACGTCGGCGAACACAGAGTCGCGCGGAATCTCGCGGCCCACATGCCAGAACTCCTTGAGGTCCGGGTGCTTGCTGTCCTTGGCGGTTTCCACCTTGAACGGCGTGTAGCCGCGCGCGCCGCCGCTGCCGGGCACGTGGTACTTCATCTTGGTTTCGGCGGGCAGCGCGAAGAAGCGCTGAAATACGTCGTAGGCGCCGTCGATCTGTTCGCGCGGGATGCCATGGCCGCTGATGCAGCAGAAGCCGAATTCGCGATAGGCCGCGCCGAGCTCGGCGACGAAGGCATCGCGCTCGGTGTCGTAGCGGCGGATATCGAGGGTAGGAACTTTCTTCATGGCTATTCCGGAATAGATGCCGACGCGACATGAGCGTCCGCCGCCGATTTTACGACGCCGGCCAGCCGCGTCGCCAACTGCTGCACTTCTTCGGCGTCCTCGCCCTCGATGGTGACCCGCACCAGCGGCTCGGTACCGGAGGCGCGCAACACCACCCGGCCGCGACCTTGCATGGTCGCCTGCGCCTCGGCCAGCGCCTGCTGCACCTGGTCGCTGGTCAACGCCTCGCGTGCGCCCTGGGCACGCACATTGAGCATGATTTGCGGCAGCTTGTGCAGGCCATTGCGGGCGACCGACAGATCCTGTCCGGCGAAAGTCAGCGCCTCCAGCACAGCCAGCGCGGCGACGATGCCGTCACCGGTGGTTGCGCGATCGAGACACAGGATATGGCCCGAGGTCTCCCCGCCGAGCATGCCGCCGTGTTCGCGCAACTGCTGCATCACATAGCGATCGCCGACGTTGGCACGGATCAACGGCACCTGCAGCTCGGCCAGCGCCCGCTGCAGGCCGTAGTTGCTCATCGAGGTACCTACCACCGGCCCGGTAAGCAATCCGCGTGTTCCCCAGCTGCGTGCGAGCACGTAAAGAATATCGTCGCCATCGGCGATGACGCCCAGTCGATCTACCAGGATCACGCGGTCGCCGTCGCCATCGAAGGCAATACCGAGATCCGCCGCATGATCCAGCACCGCCCGCTGCAACGCTTGCGGATGGGTCGAGCCCACCTCGCGATTGATGTTGAAGCCGTCCGGCTTGTCGCCGATCGCGATAACTTCGGCGCCGAGTTCGCGGAACACTTTCGGCGCTACCTGGTAAGTTGCGCCGTGCGCGCAATCGAGCACCAGCTTCAGGCCGCCCAGGCTGAAATCCTCGGCCACGGTGGCCTTGCAGAATTCCGCATAACGCGCCACGGCGTCGTCGACGCGGCTGGCCTTGCCGAGTCGCTCCGACGGCACCGTGACGAAATCGGCTTCGATTTCCTGCTCGATCGCCAGCTCGATCTCGTCGGACAGTTTCTCGCCGCTGGCCGCGAAGAACTTGATGCCATTGTCGTGATGCGGATTGTGCGAGGCGCTGATCACGATGCCAGCCTGCGCACGCAACGAACGCACAAGGAAGGCCACCGCCGGCGTCGGCATTGGTCCGAGCAGACCCACGTCAACCCCGGCTGCGACCAGACCCGCCTCCAGCGCGGATTCGAACATGTAGCCCGAAATGCGCGTGTCCTTGCCGATCAACACGCGCGGCCGACTCTTGCCCTGGCGTGCCAGCACGGCGCCGACAGCACGGCCGAGGCGCAACATGAAATCCGCGCTGATCGGCCACTGTCCAACCAGGCCGCGAATACCATCGGTGCCGAAATAATTGCGTTGTTGCATGAATATCCTCTTTAACATCGCAGGCGCACGTCATCGCGCGTAGCCGGCTATGTTATTCGTCGTCCGGCCAGCGCGGTGTGACCGGTTTGTCGGCACGGCGCGGCACATTGTCGATCGCATGCACGCCACGCCATACGGCCAAGGCATCGACCGTTTCGGCGACATCATGCACGCGTACCAGGCGCGCCCCACGCTGCACCGCGATCAACGCCGCGGCCACCGATCCCGCCACGCGATCGGCCGGATCGGTGCGTTGAGTGAGCGCACCGATCATCGACTTGCGCGACAGGCCGGCATAGACGCCGCTGCCCAGGTTGCCGAAGCGCTCCAGTGCGGCCAGCAAGGCGAGATTGTGCTCCAGCGTCTTGCCGAAGCCGAAGCCGGGATCGACCAGCACCTTGCGCTTGTCGATGCCGGCCAGCTCGCAGGCGAACAGACGATCGGTAAGGAACCGGTGCACCTCGCCGACCACGTCGCCGTAGCGCGGATCGTCCTGCATGTCGCGCGGCTCGCCCTGCATATGCATCAGGCAGACCGGCACGCCGAGCGCGGCCGCGACATCCAGCGCGCCCTCGCGGCGCAGCGCGTACACGTCGTTGATCATGCCGGCGCCGGCCGCCACCGCGGCGCGCATCACGTCCGCATGCGAAGTGTCGATGGAGATCGGCAGCTTGGTTTGCGCAACCAGTTGCTCGATCACCGGCAGCACGCGACGCAGTTCTTCATCCGGCGACACCTCGTCGGCGCCGGGCCGGGTCGATGCCCCGCCGACGTCGAGCATGTCCGCGCCCTGCTCCGCCATCTTCAGTCCGTGCGCCACCGCGGAAGCCGTGTCGGCATACTGGCCGCCGTCGGCGAACGAATCCGGCGTCACGTTGAGGATGCCGACCACGCGCGGGCGGTCGAGCGACAGCGGTCGGCCATTGCAATCCAGCACGGTGGCAAACAGGGCGTCCAGCGCGGCGTTCATTGAGCGGCACTCATGCGTAAGCGCTGCCGCCCAGCGCGCCCATGTGTTCACGGTAGTAGCGCAGCTCCTCGATCGAATCGCGGATGTCCGACATCGCGGTGTGCGCCGAATCCTTGCTGAAGCCGCGCGAGATCGCCGGCGACCAGCGCCGCGCAAGTTCCTTCAGCGTGGACACGTCGAGGTTGCGATAATGGAAGTAGCGTTCCAGCCGCGGCATCTGCCGGTGCATGAAGCGGCGGTCCTGGCAGATCGAGTTGCCGCACATCGGCGATTTGCCCGGCGGCACCCATTGCTGCAGGAATTCCAGCGTGGCGCGCTCGGCGGCCAAGTGGTCGGCGGTCGATGCCAGCACCTGCTGCCACAGGCCGGATTTGCCGTGCTGGTTGCGGTTCCAACTGTCCATCGCCTCCAGCCGCGCCGCGTCGTGATGGATTGCGAAGACCGGGCCTTCGGCGAGTATCAGCAGGTTCTTGTCGGTGACAATAGTGGCGATCTCCAGAATCGAATCGCGCTCGGTATCGAGGCCGGTCATCTCCAGATCGATCCAGATCAGGTGGTCGTCGTTGCTTTGGCTCATGCGTTCTCCTTCACCGCAGTTTAGCGCCTGACGATTTGCGAGAGCATCCCTGCCATCTGACCTTTGCGCGATTCGTTGATCCAGCTAGGCTCCCAGCCATGCAGACGTTTCTCTGGCACGACTATGAAACCTTCGGCGCGGACTCGCGGCGCGACCGCCCCGCGCAGTTCGCCGGCATCCGTACCACGCCGGACTTGGAGATCGTCGGCGAGCCGGTGATGTTCTACGCCAAGCCGCCACGCGAGATGCCACCGCACCCGGAAGCCTGCCTGATCACCGGCATCACGCCACAGCTGGCCGAGCGCGAGGGCCTGCGCGAGGCCGAGTTCGCCGCGCGCGTGCACGAGCAGCTGGTCCAGCCCGGCACCTGCGCGGTGGGCTACAACTCGCTGCGCTTCGACGACGAGTTCACCCGGCAGATGCTCTATCGCAATTTCTACGAACCGTATGCGCGTGAATGGGAAAACGGCAATTCGCGCTGGGACCTGATCGACTTGGTGCGCATGTGCGAGGCGCTGCGGCCCGAAGGCATCGCATGGCCGCTGCGCGAGGACGGCACGCCCAGCTTCAAGCTGGAAAGCCTTGCCAGCGCGAACCACCTGAAGCAGGAACGCGCACACGACGCCCTCTCCGATGTCTACGCGCTAATCGACCTGGCTCGCCTGATCCGCGTCCGCCAGCCGCGGCTGTGGGACTGGCATTTCGGCCTGCGCCGCAAGCAGAAAGTGTTCGAGCTGCTCGACACGATCGCCATGACGCCGGTGGTGCACGTGTCGTCGCGCTACCCGGCCAGCCGGCACTGCCTCACCCTGATCGCGCCGCTTGCCACGCATCCGGCGCGACCGGGCGAAATCATCGTGGTCGATCTCGCCAGCGATCCGACCGAGCTGATCGAACTCGATGACGATGACATCGCCGACCGCGTGTTCACCGCGCGCGCCGACCTGCCCGAGGGCATCGAACGCATTCCGCTGCGCACCGTGCATGCCAATCGTTCGCCGGCGCTGGCGCCGCTGTCGGTGCTCAAGGGCGCCGACCTGGCGCGATTGCAGCTCGATCCGGAGCGCTGCCTCGCACATGCCGAGCAATTGCGCGCGGCGCCCGGCCTGGCCGAAAAATTGCGGCGTATTTTCCAGCGCACCGCCACGCTGCCGCCGCCGGCCGATCCCGAGCTGGCCTTGTACGGCGGTTTCCTGCCGGATGCCGACAAGCGCCTGCTCGGCGAGGTCCGCGCCACGCCGCCGGCGCAACTCGGCACGCGCACCTTTCCGTTCCGCGACCCGCGTTATCCGGAGCTGCTGTTCCGCTATCGCGCGCGCAACTGGCCGGAGACGCTGGACGCCGAGGAACACGCGCGCTGGGAAGCTTTTCGCCAGCAACGCCTGCAGCGTCCCGGCGCGCTCACCGGCCTGACCCTTGAGGATTACTTCGCGCTGCTCGGTGCGCTGCGCACCGAAGCCAACGGCGAAAAATTTGCCCTGCTCGATCAACTGGAGGCCTGGGGTCATGAGCTTGCGCTGCCGTCGAACTGAATCCGCGGATCATCTGCCGGTCGCAAATCCACGGAGGAAGGCCGATCGATACTTGCGTGGCTTTACCCTGGTTCTTGCATTCGGCATCAGCACACTCTCGACTGTCGCCCTCGCAGGCCAATCGCCCAGGCCCGTCGGCGAAGAGCTGATCAACGACGAGGCGTACCACTGTCCGTCGGCTCGCGATGCACGCGACGCGATCACCGTGGTCGACACCACCCTGGCCGGCGTGCCAGCCATCTTGCGCATACCGGCACATCTCGCCAGGCCGCCCGTAGTGCTTTGGCATGGCTTCGGGCCGCCGGCCAGCGAACAAGCACTGATGGCGGCGCTGCCGCTCGACGATGTGCCAGCGATCAAGGTCTATCTGGGGCTGCCGCTGTTCGGCGCGCGTGCGCCCGCGCGCGGCGCCGACGACCTCGCGCATCGACAGGCACGGGATTCCGCCAGCCTGATTTTCAAGCCAGTCGTGGTGGGCGCGGCCGAGGAATTGCCGGCGGTCGTCGCGACCCTGCAACAGCGCGGGTGCATGCGGGCGAACGAGCGGATCAGCCTGCTCGGCTTCTCCGCCGGCGGCGCTTCGGTGCTGCTGGCGTTGATACAGGGCAAGGTGGCGATCAGTTCCGCGATCCTGCTCAATGCCTCCACCGGCTTGAACGCATCCATCCAGGCCATGGAGCGGGTGACGAAAAAGCCGTATGCGTGGACGCCGGCGACGCGCGAGCTGGCCCAGGCCACCGATGCGGTGGGACATGCCGCGGATATCGCGCGTGGCGATCCGCCGCCGGCCGTGCTGTTGGTGCAGGGCGCGGACGACACCACGCTCACGCCGCAGCCGGCGACCGCCCTGTATGCGACGCTGCGTCCGCTATATCGCCAGCCGGGCAAGCGTGACCGCCTCCGCTTCGTCCTCGTACCCGGCATGCAGCACAGCTGGATCGATAACCCTGCTGCTGCCGGCCTGCGGCGCACGTTCGCGGCCTGGCTCAGGCGTTACGCGTAGCAGCAAAGACCACGCAAGCTGCTATTGACCCGCTTGCTCGCTAAGATGCCGCGCATGGCCCAGATCTCCTATTTCACTCCCGCCGCCTTCCGCTTTCTCAAGGCGCTCGACCGCAACAACAGCCGCGAATGGTTCCACGCGCACAAGGACGACTACGAACGTCACGTGCGCGAACCGTTCCTGCAGCTGATCACCGACCTGCAGGCACCGCTGGCGAAGATCAGCCCGCAGTACCGCGCCGATCCGCGCAAGAACGGCGGCTCGCTGTTCCGCATCTTTCGCGACACGCGGTTCTCCAACAACAAGCTGCCGTACAAGCCGTGGCAGGGCGCGCGCTTTTTCCATGAGCGGCGGCACGAGATCCCGGCGCCGGCTTTCTACATGCACATCCAGCCGGGCGACTGCTTCGCCGGCGGCGGCATGTGGCATCCGGAGTCGGACACGCTGAAGCGCATCCGCGACTTCATCGTCGACAATCCGGCCGCCTGGAAGCGTGCCACGCAGAGCAAGCCGTTCCGCGAGCACTTCAGCTTCTGGGGCGAATCGCTGACCCGGCCGCCGCGCGGCTACGATGCCACGCACGAACTGATCGACGACCTCAAGCGTAAGGATTTCGCGGTCGGCGAGAACTTCGACGAGGCGCTGGCCTGCTCGGCCGAACTGCTGCCGTGGCTGGTGACCACGTTCAAGCGCGTGGCACCGCTGCTCGACTACCTGTGCGCGGCACAGGAGCTGGAATTCTGAGCTTGCTGGGCGCGAGCGATCAACGCTCGTGGAACGTGCGCCGGGTGATCAACAGATAGAGCGCGACCAGTATGCCGACCACGGCGGCGATCGCCACGTAGTGCGCCGGCGCCAACGGACCGAGGTTCTTGGTCAGCCAGCTGACCAGCGGCGGCGTGGCCGCGCCGAACACCGCATAGGCGACGTTGTAGGAGAACGACAGGCCGCTGAAGCGGATCGCCGGTGGAAAGGCAGCGACCATCACCGCCGGCACCACGCCGACCACGCCGACGCATAGCCCGGCGAGCGAATACAGCAAGAGAAAGTGTTGCGCGCCCGCGCGCAGATCCACATACAACGCATACGTGCTCAGCAGCAGCGCCAGTGAACCGAGCAGCAACGTGCGGCCACGACCGATGCGGTCCACCAGCAGGCCGCTGCCGATGCAGCCGAAACACAGGAACAGTGCGGCGAGACTGCTGCCCTCGAAGGTCAATGCCGGCGCGAGATGGAAAGCCGCCTGCGCCAGCGTCGGCGTCATCAGAATCACCACCACGATCGCCGCGGTCAGCGTCCAGGTCACCAACACCGACAGCCACACGCTGGCGAGATGGCCGCGCAGCACGGTTTTCAATGGCAATTCCTGCGCCAGTTGCTTGCGCTCGCGCAGTTCGGCAAACACCGGCGTTTCGCTCAGCCAGCGGCGTAGCCACACCGCGACGAAACCGAACACACCGCCGAGCAGAAACGGCAGGCGCCACGCGTAGCCATGGATCTGCTCCGGCGTGTAATGCTGATTGACCGCGGCGGCCAGCAGCGAACCGATCAGGATGCCGGCCGTCAGCCCCGAGGTGAGCGAAGCGCAGGCGAAGCCGACCCGGCCGGATGGCGCATGCTCGGCCACAAACACCCAGGCACCGGGAATCTCGCCGCCGATCGCGATGCCCTGCACGATGCGCAGCGCCAGCAACAACAACGGTGCCAGCGCTCCCAGCTGGATTGTGTGATCGAGCTGCGCATACGTCGGCAGCAGGCCGATGCACAGTGTAGGCAGCGCCATCAGGAATACGCTCAGGGTGAACATCTTCTTGCGTCCGGCCTTGTCGCCGAAATGCGCCATCACGATGCCGCCGAGCGGCCGTGCCAGATAGCCCACGGCGTAGATGCTGTAGATCTGCAGCAGCGCCACCCATGGCGCGGTGCCCGCTGGAAAGAACAGTTCGCCGAGCACCTTGGCGAAGAACACGAACACCACGAAGTCGTAGAACTCCAGCGCGCCGCCCAGCGCGGAGAGAATCAGCGTGCGCGCATCATGGCGGTCGAGCCGTCGGGCGGGCGTGGAGGGCGAAACGGATGCGGGCGCAGCGGTCATCAATGGTCTCGGACGGCGGTGGACGATCGTCCGGCACGATATACCAAACGTCCGACGAATAGATTTAGTCGACGCAAGTCACATCGTCCGTGCATCGCGACCGCGTTGCCTGGCTCGCCCGGCGCCGGCGATGCTATATACCTTGCATGCCCGCAAACACGCTGGATGCCATGTTCATTGCCACCCGCACGACCCGCTGTATTGCATGCCTGCTGCTGGCACTAGCCGCAGCGGCCGTGCAGGCCACCGATTTCAAACTCGCCGACGGCACGGTCAACGGCAAATGGACCACCCGCGTGGTCGCCGGCGCCGCCATGCGCACCAGCGACGCGTCGAAGCATCTGGTCGGCAAGGGTTTCCGTTCCGACGGCAAGCCAAAGGGCGGCGACGGCGCCGACACCGCGGATGATGGCAACCTCAATTACGGCAAGGGCGATGTCTATTCCAACCTGTACAAGATCGTCAGCGGTGTCGATCTGAAATATCGCAACTTCGGCATCGATGTCAGCGCGCGTGCCTGGTACGACGCGGCGCTGGAAAATCGCGACGTGCCGCAAGGCAATACGCCGAGCGGCTTTGCCGCCAACCGGCCGCTCAGCGATCGCGGCTTCTCGCGCGACAACCACTTCGCCGGCTTCATGTGGCTCAACGCCTATGCCTACGGCCACTTCGACCTGAGCGATGGCAACGGGCTCGACCTGCGCATTGGCCGGCAGACCATTCGTTGGGGCGAGGATCTGTTCGTGCAGAACCTCAACCAGATCAACCCCACCGACTACACCACCCTGCACCGCCCCGGCACCGATCCAGCCACCGAGACACAGCTGCCGGTGGAAATGCTGTGGGGCAAGTTCACTTTCGACGGGCCGCTCAGCGTGGAAGGTTTCTACCAATGGAAATGGCGGCCGAGCGAATACGACCCCTGCGGCACGTTCTTCTCGGGCTCCGACCTCGGCATCGATCATGGCTGCAACGGCATCGAGAGCAACGCCTACTACCCGCTCAACGCCTATTCGCGCGGTGCCGGGCCGTGGCTCAGCGATGGCTACATGAATTCGGTCGGCGCGATCCTGCCGCGCGGCAATGACATCGAGGGCCGCGATCACGGTCAATGGGGTGTCGCATTGCATTACAAACTTGGCGACAGCGGCAGCACCGATTTGAGCGCCTACACCATGCGGATCAATTCGCGCGCGCCCTATCTCGATGCCAGCACGATCAATCCGGCCACCGAGAACCCCGGTCTGATTCCGATCCTGCAAGCGGCCGGCGTACCGCTGGCCGATGCGCAACTATCGGCACGCCTGGCCAGCATCACCGATTTCTGGGCCTTTCCGGATGGCATCCGCATCAGCGGCCTGTCCGCATCGACACACCTCGGCGGCTGGCGCGTAGCTGCCGAGGTGTCCTATACGCAGGATCAGCCGGTGCAGATCAACACCGCCGACATGTTCGCCGCGCTGACCCGCAACGGCGGTCCGATCGGCGGACGCATGGCCGCGATCGCGCCCGGCGGCACGCTGGGCGGTTATGACCGCTTCGACAAGACCCAGGCGCAGATCAATGCGACACGCCTGTTCAACGATGTGTGGGGCGCCGATACCGCCAGCCTGGCTGGCGAAGCGGTATGGAGCCACGTCAACCTGCCGCCACTCGCGCAGGCACGCTACGGCCGCGGCTTCGCCTGGGGCTTCTCGCCGCAGTTCAGCGATGGCAGCTGTTCGCCGGTGCAGAATCCGCAGGGCTGCCTCAGTCGCGGCTATTACACGCGGCAGGCCTGGGGCTATCGCCTGAAAGGCCAGCTCAATTACAGCCTGCCGCATAGTTGGACGCTGTCACCGGCGTTGTCGTGGGGCCAGGACGTGCATGGCTTCTCGGTCGACAACCAGCTGGTGCAGGGGCGCAAGCCCTATACGCTAAGCCTCGCCGCGCAATACGCTAAATGCTATTTCGCTACGCTGAGCTACACCAACTGGGTCGACAACGCGCCGTACGACTTGCTGAAGGATCATGATTTCCTCAGCTTCGCGATCGGCGCGAATTTCTGAGCAGGTTAACGATGAGAAGTGCCGACGACGTATTGCTGGTGATCGACGTGCAGGTCGATTTCATGCCGGGCGGCGCGCTTGCCGTGGCGCACGGCGACGAAGTCGTACCGGTGATCAACCGGCTGGCGCGCAGTTTCAGCCACGTGGTGCTGACCCAGGACTGGCACCCGGCCACGCACATTTCCTTCGCCGCCAATCATGCCGGCCGTAACCCGTTCGAAACGATCGAGCTGCCCTACGGCAAGCAGGTGCTGTGGCCGACGCATTGCGTGCAAGGCACGCCGGGCGCGGCACTGCATCCGGACCTCGACATCCCGCATGCGCGCGCGTTGATCCGCAAAGGCCACCACGCCGACGTCGACAGTTACTCGGCCTTCCTCGAGGCGGACCGCGTCACGCCGACCGGCCTTGCCGGCTATCTGCGCGAGACCGGTGCGAAACGCATCTGGTGCTGCGGACTGGCCACCGACTATTGCGTCGCCTGGTCGGCGCTCGATGCACGCGCGGCCGGTTTCGAAGTCGCGCTGGTCGAGGATGCCTCGCGCGCCATCGATCTGGATGGTTCGTTGGCGGCCGCATGGCGCGATCTGCAGGCGGTCGGCGTAACGCGCGTGCAATCGGCCGCTGTTTAACGCGGCACAGCGCACGCTTTGCTCGCCGCATATTTGGGAATATGCGCGCAACCGTGGTTCGCGGCGTGGCGAAGTACACAGCAAATACGTAGCCACACCGGCGGTGATTGGAGTCTAGGAATCTTCTTAATCCATTGCCCGCTGCGTTTGCCTAGCCTAGGTGGCGCAGCCCGCGATGTCGGTGGGTCTATTCTCAATGCCAAGGGAGCGATGACATGGGTAAACGTCTTGGGGCCGAATTCTTCGGTACGTTCTGGCTGGTTTTCGGCGGCTGCGGCAGTGCCGTGCTGGCAGCGGGTTTTCCCGAACTGGGCATCGGTTTCGCCGGCGTGGCGCTGGCGTTCGGCCTCACCGTGTTGACGATGGCCTATGCGGTCGGCCACATCTCCGGCGGCCATTTCAATCCGGCGGTGACGCTGGGCCTATGGGCCGGCGGCCGCTTCCCGGCGCGCGACGTGCTGCCGTACATCTTCGTCCAGGTGGTCGGTTCGATCGCCGCCGCTGCGGTGCTGTACTTCATCGCCAGCGGCAAGCCCGGTTTCGACGCCGGCCTTAGCGGCTTCGCCTCGAACGGCTACGGCGAACATTCGCCGGATCATTATTCGATGCAGGCGGCGATCGCGATCGAGCTGGTGCTTACCGCGTTCTTCCTGATCGTGATCCACGGCGCCACCGATGCACGCGCACCGGCCGGTTTCGCGCCGCTTGCGATCGGTCTCGCGCTGACTTTGATCCACCTGATCAGCATCCCGGTCACCAACACCTCGGTGAATCCGGCGCGCAGCACCGGCGTGGCTATCTTTCAGGGTGGCTGGGCGCTGCAACAGCTGTGGCTGTTCTGGCTGGTGCCGCTGATTGGCGGCGTGATCGGTGGATTGGTCTATCGCCATCTGCTGGAACGACGCGCGGCCTGAGCGCTCGCTCTGTATCTTTTGCTTGGCGACCTGGCTCGCCTGCGGCGGGCTTTCGAGCTGCTGCCGCAGCCCGAGTCACTTCTCTTTGCGGGCCCAAAGAGAAGTAACCAAGAGAAATGGCCTGACGCAACCCGATGGGGCATACAAGCAGGTAAGCCTACGCTTTGTCTGCTAGGACGCTACTCAAAGAGGAGCTGCCGCCGCTATGCCGCGAGCGCTCGTTGGCCGAGGCGAGGAAAGCCTGGCTCGCTTCGCATCGCCAGGCTCAGCTCTGAGAGGTGCGCTTGTCATTGCAACTTCAAGTTGCCATTTCACCTCCCTTGCGGTGGCTCCCGAGCGGTCGCGGCATAGCGGCGCCCGCTCCTCTGTGAGTAGCGAACCACGTCGGCAAGGAGTGATCGCGCACGCTCTTGGCCCCGGCGGGCTCGCTAGGCCATTTCTTTGGGTTACTTTTCTTTGGGCCAGCAAAGAAAAGTGACTCGGGCGCCGACAGGCGTCCGAAACCTCACCACAGAAGGTGAAGGCTCTCAGCATCAGTTCGATGCATGCGCACCGACCGGCGGAGCCCTTGCGTTTGTGGAGTAGCCGCAGCGAGCACGCGCACTGCCGCAGCCAGCGAATTCAGCCGTCCTCGTACAGCTCGATCGGCAAGCCATCCGGGTCGGCGAAAAAGGTGAAACGACGATCGGTGTATTCGTCGACGCGCACCGGCTCGCAGACCACCCCGCGCGAGGCGAGCACACCGATCACCGCATCGATATCCCCCACCGCGAAGGCCAGATGGCGCAGGCCCTGCGCTTCCGGCCGCGAGGGGCGCGGCGGTGGCGCGGGAAAGGAAAACAGTTCCAGCTGCACGCCGGGGCTCACTTCGAGGTCGCACTTCCACGACTGCCGCGCTTCGCGATAGACCTCGCGCACGATCTTCAGGCCGAGCGTCTCGCTGTAGAAAGCACGCGAGCGCTGATAGTCCGAGCAGATCAGCGCAATGTGGTGGATCGATTGCAGCAGCGGTTGGGTCATCGCGGCTCAAGCCTCATGGAACGGAAAGGCCAGCACGTCGGCGATCGCGTCGGTCTCGGCCAGGCACATCAGCAGCCGCTCCACGCCGAGCGCGACGCCGGCCGCGGTGGGCATCGCGTCGAGCACGGCGAGCAGGTGTTCGTCGATCGGCAGCTCCGGCAGGCCGCGCTCGCGGCGCACGGCAAGATCGCGCTCGAAACGTGCGCGCTGCTCGCTGGCATCGTTGAGTTCGTGATAGCCGTTGGCAAGCTCATGGCAACCCAGGTACAGCTCAAACCGTTCCGCCAGCGGCGGTTCGCCCGACCGCACGCGCGCCAGCGCGCACTGGCTGGCCGGGTAGTCGTAGATCAAGGTGATGCGGTCGGCGGGGAAATCCGGCTGCAGGCAATGCGTAATCAGCAGGTCCAGCCAGTCGTCGCGGCGCAGGCCGGCCGGATCGATCCCGTACCTGGACAATGGCGCGCGCAATTCGTCGATGGATGCGGTGAGCGGATCGAGGCCGAGCTCGTCGATGAACAGCTGCCGGTAACTCTCGATCATCACCGAGGCGCGCCGCCCCTCCATCGCCAGCGCGGCCTCGACCAGCGCCACGGTTTCCTCCATCAGCCGGCGATGGTCCCAGCCGACGCGATACCACTCCAGCATGCTGAATTCGGGATTATGCCGGCCGCCTGCCTCGCCATCACGGAACACGCGGCCGAGTTCGTAGCAGTCGCCCACGCCGGCAGCGAGCAGGCGCTTCAACGGATATTCCGGTGAGGTACGCAGCCAACGTTCCGCCGCGCCGGCATCGACATGGCCGCTGAAACGTGTGCGGAAACTCGCGATGTTCGGATCGGTATTGCCGGCCGCGGAAAGCACCGGCGTTTCCACTTCCAGCACATCGCGCTCGGCGAAGAACCGGCGGATCAGCGCGTAAAGCCGCGCGCGCAGTTGCAGGGCGGTCAGCGTTGGCGAGTGTGTGCGACTCATCCGCCCTGCCCGTGCCTGGCGAGAAGCTCGAGCAGCCGTGCCTCGTCCCACACCTCCACGCCGAGTTCCTGCGCCTTGTCGAGCTTGGAACCGGCCGCCTCGCCGGCGATCACGAAGCTGGTTTTCTTCGATACCGAGCCAGAGACTTTCGCGCCGAGCGCCTCCAGTTTTTCCTTCGCCTCGTCGCGACTCAACGCGGTCATCGTGCCGGTGAGCACTACGGTCTGGCCGTCCAGCGGCAAGCTCGTCGCGGCCGCGGCGGCGGGAATCGCCGCGAGCAGTTCACGCATCGCTGCCTCGGCTTTGCGCAAGCTGGCGAGTTGTTCGGCATCGGCCAGGTAGGCTTCGAGATTGGTCGACGCCGCCTGCGGCAGGCCGGCGGTGATCCAGTGCGCCGTGCCCGCCTTGATCAGCTTGTCGAGATCGCCAAAGTGTTCGACCAGCAGGCGCGTGCTTTTCGGGCCGAGCTTGCCGATCTTCGCCTGATCCAGCAGCACGCCGAGATCGAGCCGTTCGCGCAACTTCGGCGAGGGTTCGGCTTCGTCGCTGAAGCTGATGCCCGCCGCGAGCAGCGCATCGACCACTTGCTGGTTGCCGGCCTGCGCGAAGAAGCCGGCGATCGCCGCGGCCACCTCATCGCCGATGTCTGGCAGTACGCGCAGCAACGCGGCCGGCATGCGACGGATCAGTTCCAGCCGACCCAGCCACAGCGCCAACGTCTTGGCGGTGCTCTCGCCGGTATGCATGATGCCGAGCGCAAACAGGAATCGCGGCAAGGTGGTCTGCTTGCTGGTCGCGATACCCTCGATCAGGTTATCGGCCCACTTGGTGGCGATCTTGCCAGCCTTCACGGTTTCCGGCGTGGTGTCGTCGCGCTCGTCGGCACGGCGCTTCATGGCGAGAAAGTCGTCCAGCGTGAGCCCATACAGATCGGCCGGCGTGTGCACGTAGTCGAAATCGACCAGCGCCTCGACGAAGCGTTCACCGAGGCCTTCGATATCCATCGCGCGACGTGCGGCGAAATGGAACAGCGCCTCCTTGCGTTGCGCCGCGCAGATCAGCCCGCCGGAGCAGCGCCACGCCGCCGCGCCCTCTTCGCGCAGCAAGGCCGAATCGCAAACCGGGCAATGGCTGGGCATCGCCCACGGCTGCGCGTTCGCGGGACGCTGCTCGGCGATCACCCGCACCACTTCCGGGATCACGTCACCGGCACGGCGCACGATCACCGTGTCGCCCACCCGCACATCCAGTCGCGCGATCTGGTCGGCGTTGTGCAGGGTCGCGTTGGTGACGGTGACGCCACCGACCTGCACCGGCGCCAGCCGCGCTGTCGGCGTGGCCACGCCGGTGCGTCCGATGCGGATATCGATCGCCTGCACCGTGGTTGTCTGCTCCTGCGCCGGGAACTTGTGCGCGATCGCCCAGCGCGGCGCGCGTGAGACAAAGCCCATTTCGCGCTGGCCGGGGTAGTCGTCCAGTTTGTAGACCACGCCGTCGATGTCGTACGGCAGCGCATCGCGCTTCGCGCCGATCTTGCGGTAATACGCGACCAGTCCGTCGAAGCCTTTCGCCGTACCCACTTCCGGCGATACGGGAAAACCCCAGTCGCGCAGTTGCTGCAAGGTTTCCGAGTGCGTTGCCGGCAACGCACCACCCTCGACCAGACCGACCGCATAGGCGAAGAAACTCAGCCGGCGCTTGGCGGTGATCGCCGGATCGAGCTGGCGCAGCGAACCGGCGGCGCCATTGCGCGGATTCGCCAGGGTGCGCTCGTCGTGTGCCCGCGCGCGTTCGTTGAACGCTTCGAAATCCTTGCGCAGCATGATCACTTCGCCGCGCACTTCCAGCACGTCCGGCCAGCCCTTGCCGCGCAGCTTCAGCGGAATGGCCCGCACAGTGCGCAGGTTGGCGGTGACGTCCTCGCCGGTCTCGCCGTCGCCGCGCGTGGCGCCCTGCATGAACACGCCCTGTTCGTAGCGCAGGCTGATCGCCAGGCCATCCAGTTTCGGCTCCACCGAGAACACCGGCGTCTTGCGGTCCAGCGTCTGCTCGATGCGCCGCTCGAAATCGGCTATCTCGCGGAAGCGCTCGCGATCGCTGTCGCCGCCGGTGTCGAATGCGTTGCCCAACGAGAGCATCGGCAGCGCGTGGCGCACCTCGGCGAAACCGCCCTGCGCGCGCACGCCGACGCGACGGGTCGGCGAATCGGCGCTGGCGAGTTCCAGATGCTCGGCTTCCAGCGCCTCCAGCTCGCGCATCAGGCGATCATAATCGGCGTCGGTGATCTCCGGATCGTCAAGCACGTGGTAGCGGTAATTGGCATGCTCGATCTGCGTGCGCAATGCGGCGGCGCGGCTCTCGGCAGCGTGGGTGTCGGGGTGTCGGCTCATGCGGTCGTCCTCATCCGCATAGTTTAGGACGTTCACCACCGCGGCGACGTCATTCATCGTGAACTTGTGCCTCTGACTCAGGGAGTCGTGGCCGATTTCGTTATCGGCTTCACGACGAAATGAGTCATTTGAAACTGGCATACCTTATGCGCGCCAGCTGTATCCATCTTCCACACCTGCTCGGCCGGGCCATCTTTCTCGCTCGATAGCTCGATATAGGTCACGCCGCCGGATTGAGCCAAATGCGCGGTTTCAATATGCGTGGTCAGTTCGTTGAACATCGTCTTGGTCGTCGATGAATGAAGGTCGACTTTGCCATGCGCATCAAGGAAAACTGGCACATCCTGCGTGTTGCCCGAACCGCAGCCCGCACCCGACGTATATTCGTAGTGGACTATGCCTATAGGGCGCGCATGGCCGCTATTGTCGAGGTCTGCCAGGGCAGTCTGCCGCAGTGTGTACCTGGTGCCACCGCCCGCACCGTTGTCCTCAGAATTCAAGAGCAGCAACCTCTTATCTTTATCGTTTAGCGGCGCAATTGATTCATCCTGATGCGGATCATGAGTTGGTATCAGCTTTTCTAAGTTAGCTTTGAAAGCATGGCAAATCCCTGCATTTGCTTCCATCGAAATATTGCGCTGGGCCATAGCTTCTGTCGCAACTTCGCAGGTCGGCACAATATCGCCGTCTTTGTCGATAACCGACAGGAAGTGAGTGCCATCGCGAGCAGAAGCGCGAACCATAGGTTCACCTTGAACTTCTACGAGGTCGTAATCCACACCAAAAAAAGGTGCGTTTGATCCATCGTTTCCAGGGTCTCTGTCGCTGATATCATGTGGCACGAGGCTAGAAGACAGATCGCTTTTCCAGATCTGTATCTCTCTACTAGTGCAGGTACCTCCGCTTTCCACCTGAATGGCCACAAGTTGGCGATGCCCAACAGTAAAACGGCTTAGCCTTTGCGGTCGATAGGCTTCATCAAGATGTAATCGTGCTTGGGTCTCAGCATCCACGCTCTGGCTAGGAAAAAAATTCAACTGCCCGGTTGCGTAATTGCTGTTCAGCGCTTCCTGAGCGGCGCGACATAATGCGGTCGCGTTGGCGGGTAAAGGCACAAAGGGCTGGCCGATAACTTTTATGCGATCTTTCGATACCCATCCGGTGGATACCCGGCTGGACCCGTGAAACCGCACGTATGTGTAATCCATACATGTTGTAACCAGATCTACTTTGTCGCCCGCAACCAGATAAGATAAGTGATCGGCCGCTTCTGGCTTGGCGTATTTATACTGCGGATGCTGTACATGTAATTCGAGGTGCTGTCCGGCGCTTCCACTCACCTGAGCTGGCGTCACCGTGCGTTGCCCCGGAGCAATCCAGTCATACACGCAATCAGGCTGATCGGCACGGCTGGAAAACGGGAACATCAGAATGAGAGCGAACAGTAGCGCTACCCACTTCGATATCGAATGCATCAATCTTTCCCCTGCGGTTGAAGCAACTATCGTAGGCCAAGGGGCACATTCGCAGACCGAAATGAGGCAATTCAACGACACATCGGATTGCACGATCTTTCTCGGTGCAATTTGATTTGAATAACACCGTTTCACTCAGCCTGATCGCCCAACGATCTATGGGCCAGCCACGACCACTCGCCGCCAATCATAGGCCGGCTGCCACACAGCTTCAGCTGTAGGCTACGTGCACCACTTCAAGCTATGAAAACTTAGCAAGATGAAATCGCACTGACTTGCCCGCGCGCACGACGGCCACCTCGGGCGCCGTAACCGTTATCATGCCGCGTCATGTCCTCGCCTGCCGCCTCATCCGCCACCCCGCTCAATGCCGTGGCCGATGTGCCGGCCGCGCTGTCTTCACGCCAGCGTCATCGCGGCCTGCTCTGGCTGGTCGCCGCCGCGTTCTTCATGCAGGCGCTGGACTCCACCATTGTCAACACCGCGGTGCCGGCGATGGCCGATGCGCTCAAGGTGACGCCGCTGGGCATGCGCACGGCGCTGACCAGTTACGTGCTGACCCTGGCGATCCTGATTCCCGCCAGCCCATGGCTGTGCGACCGCTTCGGTACGCGCCGCGTGTTCGGCGTGGCGATCGCGGTATTCGGCATCGGCTCGCTGCTGTGCGGTATGGCGCAGACGCTGCCGGAGCTGGTCGCGGCGCGGGTCATGCAGGGTGTCGGCGGCGCCGCGCTGATGCCGGTGGGCCGCTACGTGCTGGTGCGCACGATTGATCGCCGCGACTTCGTGCGCAGCATGAGCACGGTGGCGACGTTCGGCCTGCTAGGTTCGGTGCTCGGTCCGCTGCTCGGCGGCGCGCTGGTGCAATACACCTCGTGGCGGCTGATCTTCCTGCTCAACGTGCCGGTGGCGATCGCCTTGCTGTGGATGAACCGGCGCGACATGCCGGACTACCGGCTGGATGAGGCGCATCCCTTCGACCTGATCGGCTTCCTGCTGTTCGCGGTGACCTCGGCGCTGCTGCTGATCGCCTCGGAACAGGCCAGCAGCGATACCCAGCAATGGGGGCGCATCGCGCTATACGGTGCCGCCGCGCTGGTGCTCGGCGTGGTCTATGTGTGGCACAGCAAACGCACGCCTTATCCGGTGTCCGACCTGAGCCTGCTGCGCGTGCGCAGCGTGTGGGTGGCACTGGCCGGCAACCTGTTCACCCGGCTCGGCGTGTCCGGCATGTTCCTGCTGCTGGTGCTGTTTCTGCAGGTCGGCTGCGGCTGGTCGCCGCTGATGGCCGGCATGATGATGGTGCCGCAGGCGCTGGGTTCGATCAGCGCGAAATGGGTGATCAATCGGCTGCTGAACTGGCTCGGCTATCGCCGGCTGCTGTTCTCCAACACCTTGATCGTGGCGGTGCTGCTGGCTTCGTTCGCGTTGTTCGGCCGTACCACGCCGATGTGGCTGATCGCCTTGCTGGTATTCGCCTATGGCAGCTTCATGGGCTTGCAGTACACCGCGATGAATACGCTGATCTACGTCGACCTCGACGTGAAGCACGCCTCGATGGCTTCCTCGATGGCCTCGACGGCGCAGTACCTGTCGATGAGTTTCGGCATCGCACTGGCCACCCTGCTGATGGAGTGGATGCTGCGCGGCCACGCGCATACCGACTACGTGCTCGCGTTCCGCTGGACCGTGCTGCTGCTGGCGCTGTTCACCGCGGCGGCCAGCGGCATCTTTGCCCGGCTGCGATCGGGCGCACCAGGCGCGAAAGCGGGCGCCTGAATCCGGCGGCATCAAAATCCGGCGGCATCAAGTCGTCGTTCTGGCACACGTGTCGCCTCCATCGGCGACGAATGCTCGAAGCGGCAGCCGACTGCTCCAGCCGGCTGCCGCGATCGATTCATGCGGCCATCCTCTCCGCGTCAGCGCTGATTGATCGGCGGCCCGATCGGGTGAATGATGATGCGCGGCAACGGGATCTCGTAAGCGCCCAGATCCATCGGCCCGTAGATGTTCGCTATGCCAGGCTGATCCACCGTGCGTGCGTTGCCGTCGAGGTCGGTGCCGCTCTCACCCGGCGCGTAGTCGACGCCGAGCGAGCTGCTCAACAGGTGATAGTCCTGCTGCGGCGCGTTGGCGAATGTGGGTGCGCCTTTGAGCACACCGTATCCGTTCGGCAAGGTGCTGCTGTTGTTGACCAGGTCGTAGTTTGCGGTGAGATCGTTGGCCGGGCGGCCATTATTGAAATTGACCACCTGCGCGCCAAGGTCGTAGACAATCGAATTGGTCAGCTGCAGGTAATTGACGCCGGCACCGATCGTGTAGGCCGGAACCGAGGCCGTGTCCACAGTGTTATTGGTGATCGTGCAACTGTCTACGATCAGCTGCGAGCCGTCCGCATTGCCGGTGACCAGCAGCAACGGCGCCGATGCCACATTGTCCACCAGCAGGCAATTGTGCAAGGACGATGCGGGCGGCGCGCCGTAGTCGGCGGAGTCGTCGACGAACTGGAACAGGCTGCCGCCGTGATTACGGCGCGCGGCGAAGCGGTTCGCTTGCAATTCGCCTTCCGACTGGATCAGCACCGTCGCGCCACCGGTGGCATTGCCGCTGCTGTCCTGGACGTAGTTGTCGCTGATGTCGTCGCACCCCTGGCCGACCGCGCATGCCACGGGCGCCAGCAAGGTGGCCGGGAAAGCGCCATTGAGATAGACGTACACACCGTGATAATCGCCGTCGCCGAACAGATTGCTGCTGACCGTATCGCCGTAGATCGCCGCGCCATTGGCCGCGATGTTCTCGTTGAGGGAAAAATCGCGCGCATACAGGTAGGCCGTCGAACCCGTACCGGCCACCTCGGTGTCGCCCTTGAGGTAGACGCCGCCGCCGGTATGCGAAGCCGTGTTGCCGAAAACCCAGACGGGATGCGCTGCGTTCGCGGTGAACAGACTCAGGCTCGCGCTGTCGTTGTCGTGGCCGAGCACGGCGATGCCGCCGCCGTAGGCCGCGGTGTTGAACCACACGGTCGAACTGACCTGCGCCTGCGCCGGTCCGATCACTTCGATGCCGCCGCCATAGGCGGTATCGCCCTGGCCCAGCGCATTGTTCTCCGAGATGTAGCTGGTGGGATCCGCGCTCAGCGTGGATTGCCCTTCGACCCGGATGCCGCCGCCGGCCTTCAAGGCCGTATTGCCGGCCACGATCGAATTGACCAGGGTCAAGGTGCTGCGGCCCGAAGGATTCATGTCGATGCCGCCACCGTAGCCGGCCTGGTTGTTATGGATATAGGACTGGCTGACCACCAGGCTGCCAATACCGGCAAAGGAAACGCCACCGCCGCGGTCGCTGGGACTGCCGCCGGATAATTCCAGACCGTACAACTCCACATTGCTGGTGCCGACGATGTAGATCACGCTGTGACCACTGGCACCTTGCAGCAAGGTGCGCGCACCTGTTGCCGGTTCGTTGTCGGTGCAGTTCGCGAAGCCACCTTCGACGATCACATCCTGGTTGCTGATGGTGATCGCCTGGTTGGCATACGTCGCGCTTTGCGAAATCCAGACATAGTCCTCGCCCGGATTGGCCGCGGCTGCGTTGATGGCGTCCTGCACGTTGGAATATTGGCAACCGATGCCGGTGCCCACGGTATAGACATTGAAAGCGAACGCCGATGGCGAGGCGAGGATCAATGCAGCAAGGCCGAATCGCAGCGTGCGTATGCCGGGCTTGCGACGGGATCGAGCGGAAGATGATGCATTCATGGGTCACTGCCCTCTCAATGGACGACGAGCGCCCGGTGAGGCCAATTTCATCCACGCACTGGGAGATTGCACTCCGCAGTTGGTACTAATTCCGCTCCTCCAGATGGAGAGCAATAAGCCCGGCCACGTCTTACGAGCTAGGCGATTCGCGGCATCACCCCTGCCCTCCGGCCTAGCGATATGTGGTGCTTCAAGGGAAGCATCCATCAGCACTGCCCAGCACGGATAGGCCAGCCGCAAGAGCTCGATGGCACACCGGCCATTGGGCCGAGAACGAATCGGCGATGGACCGTGAAGTCGCTTGGCCCCTCGTCGACGCGCCAACCGCAGACGCAATCGGCGGGACGCAACCCGCAAAGCATCGGCTTATTCGACTAGGATGCAATGACCATCCACGCAGAAAACTCGCCACATGCATCATGCCAGTGACATCCTGCTCACGCTGTTCGTCGTGTTCGTCGCCGCGCAGGTGGGCGGCGAGATCGCGCAACGGCTGCGGCTGCCGAGTGTGGTCGGCGAGATCGCGGCGGGCTGCGTGATCGGGCCGTCGCTGCTCGGCTGGATCGCACCGGAACAGATCGCCACCGGCATGCCGCTGGACGTGCTCGCCGAAATCGGCGTGGTGCTGCTGCTGTTTTCCGTCGGCCTGGAAACGCGGCTGGACGATTTGAAGAAGGTCGGCATGGCCGCGCTGCTGGTCGGCGTGCTCGGCGTGCTGGTGCCGTTCGCGATGGGCAGCGTATGGGCGCATGGCAGCGGCTTCGACTGGGACAAGTCGTTGTTCATCGCCGCCGCCTTCGTCGCTACCTCCGCCGGCATCACCGCGCGCGTGCTGCAGGAGCTGGGCGCGCTGCAGCGTACCGAGAGCAAGGTGATTCTCGGCGCGGCGGTGATCGACGACATCCTCGCCATGCTGCTGCTCGGCGTGGTGGTGTCGCTGCAGGGTGGCGGCTCCACCGGGTCTCCCGGCCCATCGACATTCGACGCGACGCACCTGCTGGTGGTGCTCGGCGGTGCGCTCGGTTTCATCGCGGTGATCGGCTGGGGCGGCACGCGGGTGATGCGCTGGAACTCGGGCTGGCTGGAGAAGCCGCACAGCCCGATTTCGCCGCTGATGATCGTGCTGGCGCTGTGCCTCGGACTCGCCTATGTCTCCACCCTGTTCGGGCTGGCTGCGATCATCGGCGCCTTCCTCGCCGGCATGATCGCCTCCGAAACGCATCAGCGGCACACGCTGGAACAGCAGATGCAGCCGCTGCTTGCCTTGCTCACGCCGTTCTTCTTCGTGGTCACCGGCAGCAAGATCGACCTGCAGCAGCTGGCTAGCGCGGACGCGCTGCTGATGCTTGCCGCGGTCACCTTGATCGCGATCGTCTCGAAACTGATCGGCGGTTTCCTCGGCGCTTTGTCGCTCGGTCGGCGCAGCGCCGTTATCGTCGGCTTCGGCATGGTGCCGCGCGGCGAAGTGGGCGTGGTGATCGCGAGCCTCGGCCTCGCTGCAGGCGTGTTCAACGCGCGCATCTACGCGATCATCGTGGCGATGTCGCTGCTCACCGCGATGGTGACGCCGCCGGTGCTGGCCTGGCTGCTGCGCCGCGCGGACAAAGCGGAAGCACCGGCTTGAACGCACGCGCCACCGTTCCATCGAACCAACGAACTAGGAATCACGCATGACCGCACGGCTCGCCCCGCGTCCCTACTGGTATCTGCGCCACGGCGAGACCGACTGGAACGCGCGCAACCTTTCGCAGGGCCGCGCGGACATTCCGCTAAACGAAGCCGGCCTGCTTCAGTCCGCGCGCGCGGCGGAAATCATCGCGGCGCATCGCCACGATTTCGCGCCGTTCACGCACATCGTCAGCTCGCCGCTGGGACGCGCCTACCGCACGGCGGAACTGGTCGCCGAAAAACTGGCCGCGCGCGAAGGCGTGATCCTCCCGATCACTACCGACATCGACCTGCAGGAAGTGGCCTTCGGCGAGCAGGAAGGCCAGCCGATGGGCGACTGGTACGACGACTGGATCGCCGGCAACTTCACACCCAAGGGCGCCGAGCCCTTTCAGCAGCTGGTGTCGCGCGCGGTGGCGGCGATCGACCGTACCACGGCACGCGATGGCGTGCCATTGGTGGTGGCGCACGGCGCGCTGTTCCGCGCGCTGCGCATGTCGATGGCCTTGCCAGCGAATGTCCGCCTGCCGAATGCCTCGCCATTGTGGATTGCGCCCGGCAGCCCCGATCCGTTGCCTTGGGTGTTGACTGATCTTGGTGCTGCGGCGCCTTGATGAGTGGGGGTGAGGCGCTTTCATCTCCGGCGTAGTCGAGTCACTTCTAGCTCGAGGTTGGGTTTCGGACGCCTATCGGCGCCCGAGTCACTTTTCTTTGCTGGCCCACGTTCGCGCTTGGAGCGCGAACGAACAGCGAAGCTGGCCCGAAGGGCGGAGGGCAGGATGCCCGGAGTCAAGAAAAGTAACCCAAAGAAATGGTCTGGCGAGCACGTCGTGGCCTAGAGCATGTGCGATCGCGCCTTGCCGACAGGGTTCGCTACTCAAAGAGTCCTTGCCGCCGCTATACCGCGACCGCTCGGGAGCCAAGGCAAGGGAGAGGGAATGGCAACTTGAAGTTGCAATGGCATGCACACTTCTCTTTGAGCCGTAGCCCGGCAATGCGCAGCGAGCCACGCTTTTCTCGCCTCGGCCAACGAGCGCTCGCGGCATAGTGGCGGCAGCTCCTCTTGAAGTAGCGCCCTGCCAGACGAAGCGTGACTTAGCCTGCTTATAACCCCATCGAGTTGCGCCAGGCCATTTCTCTTGGTTACTTCTCTTTGGGCCAGCAAAGAGAAGTGACTCGGGCTGCGGTAGCAGTCCGAAAGCCCGCCGCAGGCGAGCCAGGTCGCCGAAACCGTGATGCCTGCCAAAGCCCTTGAAAGAGATGCTCCTTACAGCCTGATCGCCTGATACGCCGCGAGCGCGTCCCGCCGCGACTCCCCCAGGTCGACCATCGGCGCAGGATAGTCACTGCGTTTCAGCAGCGTCCCATCCCGCCATGGCTCATGCAGCAGCGGCAATGGCGCATCCGTTGCGCACCTGTGCCATTGACTGGAACGACTTTCGAAATCATTGTTCTCCCATAGAGGAAAAGTCATGAGCGCGGAAAAGACGACGATGGCTTGGGGTCGCTACGTTTACGGCCTGGGCGTAATGGCGTTAGGCATGCTCTGCCTGGCATGGGGTGTCTTCGATGCCGGGCAGCCCGTGCCCAAGGGCTTCCCCGGATACACCGCGCTGGCTTATGCGGCGGCCGCGTTCATGCTGATCGCGGGCGTGGCCGTCGAATGGCGGCGGACCGCAGCCTGGGGCGGCGCCGCGCTCGCCGCCTACTACGCCCTGGTGGTGGTCGTGCTGATGTACGGTCGTGTGATCATCGCGCACTACGCCGAATTTGGCAGCTACAGCGTTGCCGCCGAGCAGCTCGCGATCGCGGTGGGTGGGCTGATCATCTACGCCGGCAGCGCCGGGATCGATCCGGCCCTGGCCGCGCGCCTCACGCGCGTGGGGCAACGGGCGTTCGGCGTCTGTGCGTTGCTGTTTGGCGGCGCGCATTTTTTCTATATGAACCTCACCACGCCGCTGGTTCCCCACTGGCTGCCACCGTCGCAAACGTTCTGGGCCTATGCGACCGGGCTTGGCCACATCGCTGCGGGCATCGCGATCCTGACCGGCATCAAGGCTCGCCTTGCGGCGATCCTGCTCACCATCATGTATGGCTCTTTCACCTTGCTCGTGCACGGACCGATGCTGCTGGCCGATCCGGCCAGCCATTGGATCGCGGGCGAGAATGCCCTGAATCTCGCCCTGATCGGCGTGGCCTGGGTGGTGGCGGATTCGCTGGCGCCGCCGCGGCGGTATGCGTAGCGATCGTCAGCTCTTGATCGCCTGATACGCCGTCAACGCGTCCTGCCGCGATTCGCCCAAGTCGACCATTGGCGCGGGATAGCCGCTGCGCTTCAACAGGCCAGCATCCCGCCACGGCTCATGCAGCAGCGGCAGCGGTGAATCCGCCAGCTCCGGCAACCAGCGCCGCAAGTAGACGCCTTCCGGATCGAACTTCTTCGCCTGAGTCAGCGGATTGAACACGCGGAAATACGGCGCGGCATCGGCGCCGCAGCCGGCCACCCATTGCCAGCCCAGCGTGTTGTTGGCGAGGTCGGCGTCCACCAGGGTGTCCCAGAACCACTCGGCGCCATGCCGCCAATGCATGCGCAGATTCTTGGTGAGGAAGCTCGCAGCCACCATGCGCACGCGGTTGTGCATCCAGCCGGTATGCCACAGCTCGCGCATGCCGGCGTCCACCAGTGGAATGCCGGTGCGGCCGCGCTGCCAGCGCTGCAGCCGCTGCGCATGCGCCGGCTTCCACGGAAATTTCGCGAAGCGCGCATTGAAGTTCTGCGTCGGCGTTTCGGGAAAGTGGTACAGCAGATGATGGGCGAATTCGCGCCAACCAAGTTCGCGCAGATAGGGTTCGAGATCCGGCCGACGTTTCGTATCGCGTCGCTGGGTCAGTGCATGCAGGCCATGCTGGATCTGCCGCGGCGTGATCTCGCCGAAGTGCAGATGCGGCGACAGCCGCGAAGTGCCGTGGCGGGCGGGCAGATCGCGTGCATGCGGGTAATCACCGATGGCATCGTCGGCGAACAGCTCGAGCTGCTCCTGCGCGCCCTGCTCGCCCGGTGTCCAGGTTTCGCGCATGCCACGATCCCAAGCAATCTTCGGCAACAGGTCGAGCGATTCGATCGTCACGCCGCCAGTCGCCGTCGCGGTATGCCGGGGCGACGGAACCGGTAGCGGTGTCTCGATCTCGAGCTGCGGGCGTAGCCTGCGCCAGTACGGCGTAAATACGCGATACGGTTCGTTCTGCTGGGTAGCGATCTGCCACGGCTCGCTCCATACCGAGCCGGCGCAGCTGTGTACCTCGACGCCGTGCTCGCGCAACGCCGCCTTGATCTGCGTATCGCGCGCGATCACCGCCGGCTCGTACAGCCGGTTCCAGTACACCGCGTGCGCGCCGGTCTGCGTGATCAGCTGCAGCAGGGTTTTCAGGCTGTCGCCGCGACGAATATGCAACTCGCCGTGATGTCGTCGCCAACCATGCTGCAGGGCAAGCAGCGAATGATGCAGCCACCAGCGGCTGGCACCGCCGGGCGACCACGCGCCCTCTTCCTCGGGCACATGGATGTACACCGGCAGCACCTGGGCATGGGCGGCGCACGCGGCGGCGAGCGCCGGGTTGTCGGCCAGCCGCAGATCACGCCGACACCAGACGATGGCGAGCGTCATCGATCCGACTGACTCAGGCCATCGCTGCGGCGGCGCGACTCATGGCCTCGCGTTTATTTCCGCAGCAGCGCACGCGCGCGCTCCACCACGTGATCGACGGTGAAGCCGTATTCGCGCAGCAGTATCTCGGCCGGTGCGGAGGCGCCGAAACGGTCGACGCTGATCACATCGCCCCCCGCACCGACGTAGCGGTCCCAGCCTTGCGACACGCCGAGTTCCACCGCGAGCCGGGCGGTTACGCCCGGCGGTAGCACGGCGTCGCGCTTGGCCTGCGGCAATTTCTCGAACAGCTCCCAGCTCGGCATCGACACGCAGCGCACCGACACGCCCTGCTGCTGCAGGCGATCGGCCGCGGCGATGATCAGGGCGACTTCGGAACCGCTGGCAATCAGGATCAGCTCGGGCTTGCCGGCGGGTGCATCGTGCAGGATGTAGGCGCCATCGCGCAGGCCATCGGCCGGCGCATAGCGCGTGCGATCAAGCGTGGGCAGATCTTGCCGGGTCAGCGCCAGCAGCACCGGATGATCATTCGCCTCCAGCGCGACGCGCCAGGCCACCGCGGTTTCGTTGGCGTCGCCCGGACGGATCACCGTGACATTGGGAATCGCGCGCAGGCTGGCCAGCTGCTCCACCGGCTGATGGGTCGGCCCGTCCTCGCCAAGCGCGAGGCTGTCATGGGTGAACACGTGGATCACGTGCAGGCCCATCAGCGCGGCCAGGCGAATCGGCGGCCGCATGTAGTCGGAGAAGATCAGGAAGGTGGAGCCGTACGGTACGGTGCCACCATGCGCGGCGAGGCCGTTGACGATGGCGCCCATCGCATGCTCGCGCACGCCGAAATGCAGGTTGCGGCCGGCACGGCTCCAGCCCGCGCTGTCGGAGCCCTGGGGATCGAGGCCGCGGCCGATCGCCGGATTGAAATCGCCGAAGCCCTTCAGCGCCGTATGCGTGGAACTGTCGAGATCGGCCGAGCCGCCGGTGAGGGCCGGCAGTCGCGGCGCGATCGCGTTCATCACCTTGCCGGAGGCGACGCGCGTGGCCATGCCCTTGGCGTCGGCCGGGAACACCGGGATATCCGCATCCCACTGCGGCGGCAGTTCGCCGCGCAGGCTGTGCTGGAGTTCCTTGGCCAGCTCGGGGTAGGCCTTGGCATAGGCGTTCATGCGCTTGTCCCAGGCCGCCTCGGCGCGCTCGCCCGCCTGCACCGCCTTGCGGAAATGCTTCAGCGCGGCATCCGGCACCAGGAAATTCGGCGAGGTCGGCCAGCCGAGATTCTCCTTGGTCTTGAGCACGTTTTCCGCGCCCAGCGGCGAACCGTGCGCCTTGAAGCTGCCCTGCTCGGGCGAACCGAAACCGATCTTCGTGCGCACCAGGATCAGCGACGGCCGCCGGGTTTCTTCGCGCGCCACCTGCAGGGCCTGCTCGATCGCCACAAGGTCGTTGCCGTCCGCGATCACCTGCGTGTGCCAGCCGTATGCCTCGAACCGGCGCGCGCGCTTTTCCGAGAAGGTGATGTCGGTGCCGGCGGCCAGGGTGACGTAGTTGTCGTCGTACAGGCAGGTCAGCTTGCCGAGCTGCAGGTGGCCGGCGAGCGAAGCGGCTTCCGAGGCCACGCCCTCCATCAGGTCGCCATCGCTGACGATCGCCCAGGTGTGATGATCGACTACGGTGTGGCCCTTGCGGTTGTAGCGCGCGGCGAGCTGCGCCTCGGCCATCGCCATGCCGACGGCATTGGCCATGCCCTGCCCCAGCGGCCCGGTGGTGGTTTCCACGCCCGGCGTGTGGCCGCGCTCCGGATGCCCCGGCGCCTTGCTGCCCCACTGGCGGAACTGCTTGATGTCGTCCAGTGAGAGCGCGTAGCCGGTCATGTGCAGCAGGCTGTAGAGCAGCGCCGAACCGTGGCCGGCGGACAGCACGAAGCGGTCGCGGTCGGCCCACAGCGGATTGTGCGGATTGTGCTTCAGCTGCCGCGTCCACAATGCGTAGGCCATCGGCGCAGCGCCCAGCGGCAGGCCGGGATGGCCGCTGTTGGCCTTCTGCACCATGTCCACCGAGAGGAAGCGCAACGTATTGACGCACAGCTGGTCGAGCTTGCCTGCCGAGGATTTTGCCGCTACGGGTTTGGCCGTCGCGGATTTGGCCGGCGCGATTTTCCGGGATGCCGATTTTGCCGGAGTCGATTTGGCTGGCGCACGCTTGGCGGCGGACGCCTTGCTGACGGTTTTGCTAGCGGCGATTTTCTTGGCTACCGATTTTTTGGCTACCGGTTTCTTGGTCGCCGATTTCTTGACTACAGATTTCTTGACTGCAGATTTCTTGGATGCGGATTGCTTGGATGCGGATTGCTTGGATGCGGACTTCTTGGTGACTGGCATGATCGCTCTCTCTCGCTGATTTTTGTTCTTTAGGAATCGTCGCCGACCGCGTCAGGCGCGGTCGTCGCGGATCATGCTGCGCCGAGTGCCCCATCGACGATCTTCTGCGCCTCGGCCAGGATCGATTGCAGGTGATCCTTGTCCTTGAAGCTTTCCGCGTAGATCTTGTAGATGTCCTCGGTGCCGGACGGCCGCGCGGCGAACCAGCCGGTGGCCGCGCTGACCTTGATGCCGCCGATCGCCGCGTTGTTGCCGGGCGCGCGGTCGATGATGCTGTCGATCTTCTCGCCGGCCAGCGTGGTGCTCTGCACCTGCTTGGCGGTGAGCTTGCCCAGCTTGGCCTTCTGCATGGCGTTGGCCGGCGCATCGACGCGATCCGCGAACGGCTCGCCGAGTTCTTCGGCCAGCGCGCGGTAACGCTCGCCCGGATCCTTGCCGGTGCGCGCGGTGATCTCGGCGGACAACAGCGCCGGCACCAGGCCGTCCTTGTCGGTGGTCCACACGCTGCCGTCGAGACGCAGTAGCGACGCGCCCGCGCTCTCCTCGCCGCCAAAGCCGAGCGAGCCATCGAACAGGCCTTCGGCAAACCACTTGAAGCCGACCGGCACTTCATAGAGCTTGCGGCCGAGCCGCTTCGCCACGCGGTCGATCAGCGCCGTGCTGACCACCGTCTTGCCGATGGCGGCCTGCGCCTGCCAGTTCGGCCGATGCTGGTAGAGATAGTCGATCAGCACGGCGAGATAGTTGTTCGGCAGCATCAGGCCGTTGCTGCGGGTGACGATGCCGTGGCGGTCATGGTCGGTGTCGCAGGCGAAGGCGACGTCGTACTTGTCCTTCAGGTCGATCAGCCGCTGCATCGCGTACGACGACGACGGATCCATGCGGATCTTGCCGTCCCAGTCCACCGTCATGAAGCTGAAGGTGGGGTCGACCGTCTCGCTGATCACGGTGAGGTCGAGCTTGTAGCGTTCGGCGATCGGCGCCCAGTAATGCACGCCGGCACCGCCGAGCGGATCGACGCCCATGTGCACCTTCGCACCGCGGATCACGTCGAAGTCGACGATGTTGCCGAGGTCGGCCACATAGGCGTCGAGGAAGTCGTGCTCGTGCGTCGTCGCGGCCTTCTTCGCCTGCGCCAGCGGCATCCGCTTGACGTCCTTCAGGCCGCCCTCGATCAGGGCATTGGCGCGGTTCTGCACCCAGTTGGTGATGTCGGTGTCGGCCGGGCCGCCGTTGCTCGGGTTGTACTTGAAGCCGCCGTTGTCCGGCGGATTGTGCGACGGCGTGATCACGATGCCGTCGGCGAGCCCGCTGCTGCGGCCCTTGTTGTACGTAAGGATGGCGTGCGAGACCGTCGGTGTCGGGGTGAACTCACCGCCCTTGGCGATCATCGTCTCCACGCCGTTCGCGGCCAGCACTTCCAACGCGCTCTCGAACGCCGGCTGCGACAGCGCGTGTGTGTCGATGCCGATGAACAGCGGGCCATCGATGTCCTTGCTCTTGCGGTATTCGCAGATCGCCTGGCTGATCGCCAGGATGTGCCATTCGTTGAAGCTGCGTTCGAACGAGGAGCCGCGATGGCCGGAGGTGCCGAAGGCGACGCGCTGCGCCGCGATCGACGGATCGGGCTGCAGGTCGGCATAGGCGCCGAGCAGCTTCGGTACATCGACCAGGATCGACTTCGGTGCAGGCTTGCCGGCCAGCGGACTGATGCGTGTGCTCACGTCTTGTTCTCCCGCATCTGGCGGTAGCGTTTGATCAAGGCATTGGTGGAGCTGTCGTGACTCAATTTGGGCTCGACCTTGCTGGCGATTTCCGCGGCGGTGCGCTTGGCCAACGCCTTGCCCAGCTCCACGCCCCACTGGTCGAACGAATCGATGTGCCAGATCGCGCCCTGCACGAACACGCTGTGCTCGTACAGCGCGATCAGCGCACCGAGCGCGTGCGGGGTCAGCTGCTCTGCGAAGATCGTTGTGCTCGGTCGATTGCCCTCGAAGGTCTTGTGCGGCACCAGCGCGTCCGGCACGCCCTCGGCGCGCACCTCATCGGCGGTCTTGCCGAACGCCAGCGCTTCGCCCTGCGCGATCAGGTTGGCCATCAGCAGGTCGTGCGAGTCGCCGCCGTGCTGGTCGTCCAGCGGATTCAGCGGCTGGCCGAAACCGATGAAGTCGCAAGGAATCAGCCGCGTGCCCTGGTGGATCATCTGGTAGAACGAATGCTGGCCGTTGGTGCCCGGCTCGCCCCAGTAGATCGGCCCGGTGGCGTAATCGACCTTGGCGCCATCCAGGGTGACGTGCTTGCCGTTGCTCTCCATGGTCAGCTGCTGCAGATAGGCCGGGAAGCGTTTCAGGTATTGCTCGTAGGGCAGCACGGCCACCGTCTCGGCGCCGAGGAAATTGTTGTTCCAGATCGCCAGCAGGCCCATCAGCAGCGGCAGGTTCTGCAGCGGCGGCGCGCTAAGGAAATGTTTGTCGACGTCGTGGAAGCCGGCGAGCATCGCGCGGAAGTTGTCCGGCCCGACCGCGAGCATGGTCGACAGGCCGATCGCCGAATCCATCGAATAACGGCCACCGACCCAGTCCCAGAAACCGAACATGTTCGCGGTATCGATGCCGAACTTGGTCACTTCCTCGTCATTCGTGGACACCGCGACGAAGTGCTTGGCGATCGCGCCGTTCTTCTCTGCGTCGGCACCGAGCTTGGCCAAACACCAGGCCCGCGCGGCGCGCGCGTTGGTCAAGGTCTCCAGCGTGGTGAAGGTCTTCGAGCAGACGATGAACAGCGTCTCGGCCGCATCCAGGTCCTGCGTGGCCTCGACAAAATCGGTGCCGTCGACGTTGGACACGAAGCGGAACGTCATGTCGCGCCGACTGTAGTGACGCAGCGCCTCGTAGGCCATCACCGGGCCGAGGTCGGAGCCGCCAATGCCGATGCTGACCACGTTGCGGATCGGCTTGCCGGTATGGCCCTTCCAGCGGCCCTCGCGCACGTCATCGGAAAAAGTTGCCATGCGGTCGAGCACCGCGTGCACCTCGGGCATCACATCGGCACCGTCGACGAAGATGTGCACGCTGCTCGGCGCGCGCAGGGCGATGTGCAGCACCGCGCGGTCCTCGGTGGTGTTGATCTTGTCGCCGCGGAACATCGCGACGATCCGCGCCGGCACGCCGCGCTCCTCGGCCAGTTGCACCAGCAGGCGCAGCGTTTCGTCGTCGACGCGCTGCTTGGAATAATCCATGTACAGGCCAGCCGCCTCGGCGACCAGGTGCTCGCCGCGATCAGGCTGCGCGGCGAACAGTTCGCGCAGCTGTTTCGGCGCGATGCGCGCGGCCTCGGCCTGCAAGGCCTGCCAGGCCGGGCTGGCGGTGAGCGCCGCGGTATTGGAGGAAGACTGGTCGGACATCGGCGTGCGGATCCTCAGGGAAGCAGGGAGAGATGACGGGGCGGACAAGCTTCAGGACTAATGGCTTTTCTCGTCGATGCGCTGGAGCAGTTCCTGCCACGACTTGACGAACGACTGTGCGCCTTCCTTCTGCAGCTGCGCGGCGAGCGCGTCGAGGTCGATGCCGTTCTGCACGAAGCGCGCGAGCATCGCCTCGGCGGCATCGCTGTTGTCGCTCATCGCCGCTTCGATCTTGCCGTGGTCGGCGAGCGCGTGCAGAGTCTTTTCCGGCATCGTGTCGATGGTGTTGGGTGCGGCCAACGCCTCGATGTACAGCGTATCGGAGGCGTTCGGATCCTTGGTGCCCGTGCTCGCCCACAGCAACCGCTGCGGCTGCGCGCCGGCCTGGGCCAGCTTCTGCCAGCGTTCCGACGCGAGCAGCTTGCGATAGGCCTGGTAGATACGTCCGCCGATCGCGATGCCGAGCTGGTTGCGCAGGGTGGCCGGCACCTTGTCAGCCACCGCCTTGTCCCAGCGGCTGACGAAGATCGAGGCGACCGAGGCGACCTTCGGGTCGAGCCCGGCGGCGAGGCGGCGCTCGATGGCATGCATATAGGCCTCGGCCACGGCGAGGTACTGCTCGGCGGAAAACAGCAGGGTCACATTGACCGGCACGCCGGCAAAGATCGATTCCTCGATCGCGCCGACGCCGGCCGGCGTGCCGGGAATCTTCACGAACAGGTTCGGCCGCGCCGCCTGTCGATGGATCTGCGCGGCTTGCTTGATGGTGCTGTCGGTGTCGTCGGCGAGCAGCGGCGAGACCTCCATCGACACCCAGCCGTCCACGCCAAGCGTGGCATCATGCACCGGCCGCAGCAGGTCGGCGGCTCGGCGCAGGTCTTCCAGCGCAAGCTCGACAAACAGGTCTTCGCCGGACAGCCCGGCCGCGATCTTTTCCTTGATGCCGGCGTCGTAGGCGTCACCCTGCCCGATTGCCTCGTCGAAGATGGTGGGATTGGAGGTGAGCCCGGTGATCGAGAACTCGACGATGTAGCGCCGCAGCGTGCCGTCGTCGAGCAGCGTGCGGGTGATGTTGTCCAGCCACAGGCTCTGGCCCAGGTCATGCAGTTTGCGGGTGGCATTCTTCATGGGAACTCCAGCGATCGGATGCGATGGCTATTGTTGCTGTGCCGTACGTTGCGACGACGCGAAGAAGGCGGCATCGGCGGTGAGCAGTTCGCCGATATGTTCGATCACGCGATCGGGCGGTGGGTCGATCGGGCTGTCGGTGGCCTCGGCAGCGTAATGGCCTTGTCGCACGAATACGGTGGTCAGCGCCTCGCCCCAGGCCAGCTTCATGCGCGCCAGCAGCTGCGGCTTGTCGTCGATCATCACGTAATGGATGGCCGGATAGAGCCGCTGCACCGCGCTCAGCATCAGCTCCTTGTGCACGCCGATCAGCACGCGGCCATCGAGCGCCTGCCACAGGCCGGCGCGCTGGATCTTGCGCGGCTGGAACACCACGTCGCCATCGGACAGGATCACCGTGGGGCCGAGCGTGCGCAGGTGTGCGATCACCTCGAGCGACTGCGCGTAGAGCAGATCGGCGAACGGGTAGTCGAGGAAGAACGACGACATCCGCAGCAGCTCGGGATCGTCGCCGAGACCGACGCGCAGCTTCTGCAGCGTGCCGAGATAATCGGCATAGCCCAGCTCATCGCGCAGGCGAGCGTAGATGGTGCGATAGCGCACGCGCTGCTCGGCGCCGAGCGACTGCTCCAGCCGCGCGTCGAGGTCGGTACCGAAGTGATCGTTGTCGAGCAAGGTATTGTCGACGTCGACCAGGAACACCAACGGCTCACTCAGCGCGGGACTGTTGAGGGTCTCGCTGTCCATCGGCAGCGTGGCCATCGGTTCGGCGTGAATCTCCGGCTCGCCATTGCCTGAAGGAAGCTGGCCTGAAGGAAGCTGGCCTGAAGGAACTTGATTCATGACTGGATCGCCTCGGGTTGCGGATCGTGCCAGACCTCGCCGTCGCCAACGATCTGCGCCGCCTCCGCCGGGCCCCAGGTGCCGGGTTCGTATTCGCGCACCGGCTCGGCATTGCCGAGCACCGGATCGATGACCGCCCAGGCGGCTTCCACCGCCTCGTCGTTGGTGAACAGTGCCGAGTCCCCATGCAGGGCATCACCGAGCAGCCGCTGATACGGCGACTTCTCGCGCTCCGGCCGGTGCCGCGCGACCAGCTCCACCGCCTCGCCGCGCATCTGGTCGCCCGGCTGCTTCACTCGCGCGCCGGTCGACACCACCACTTCAGGACTGAGCCGGAAGCGGAAGTAGTTGGACTGCCGCGGCTCGATCGCTTCGTTGTCGAACACCGCCAACGGCGGCGGCTTCAGTTCCACCATCACTTCGGTGGTGGTCACCGGCAGACATTTGCCGGCGCGAATGTAGAACGGCACGCCGGCCCAACGCCAGGTATCGATATGCAGGTGCAATGCGGCGAAGGTTTCCACCTGCGAATCCTTCGCCACGCCGGGTTCGTCGCGATAGCCGCGGAACTGGCCGCGCACGACCTCGCTGGGTTTCAGTGGGCGCATCGCGCGGAACAGCCGCAGCTTCTCGGCGCGCATCGATTCTGGGTCGTGGCCAACCGGCGCGTCCATCGCCAGCAGCGCGGTCACCTGCAGCAGGTGGTTCTGCACCACATCGCGCAGTGCGCCGGCCTCGTCGTAGAAACCGCCGCGACCCTCCACGCCGAAATTCTCGGCCATGGTGATCTGCACGCTGTGCACATAGTCGCGGTTCCAGATCGGCTCGAGGAAGGTGTTGGCGAAGCGGAAATACTGCAGGTTCTGCACCGCCTCCTTGCCGAGATAGTGATCGATACGGAAGATCGCGCTTTCCGGGAACACCTCGTGCAGGGTCTTGTTGAGCGCCTGCGCCGAAGCGAGATCGTGGCCGAAGGGCTTCTCCACGACCACGCGGGCATGGTCGGCGCAGCCGGACTTGGCCAGCCCCTGCACCACCACCGGAAACAGGCTCGGCGGAATCGCCAGGTAGTGCAACGGCTGCTTGCTCGCACCGAGCGCCTGCTTCAGCTTGTCGTAGGTGCCGGGGTCGCCGTAGTCACCATCGATGTATTGCAGGCGCTGCGACAGCTTGGCGAAGGCGTCTTCGTTGACGCCGCCATGCTTGTCGATGCTGTCGCGCGCCCGCGTGCGCAACTGCTCCAGCGACCAGCCCGCCTTCGCCACGCCGATGATCGGCATGTCCAGCTCGCCGCCGGCGATCAACGCCTGCAACGCGGGGAAGATTTGCTTGTAGGCCAGGTCACCGGTGGCGCCGAAGAAGACAAAGGCATCCGAACTGGGTGTCGCCATCAGGTTCCGTCCACTCGTTGTTGTTGGGGAAACACGGCCGTGGGAATGGCCGCGCGTGGCAATCGGGTCATCGCTTGCCGCAAGAATACGCGGCGCCGGCACGACCCGATAACCGACTCGCCGAGTCTGTCATGGTCGCCGCCGACACGCGATACCTGCCAAGCATGACGGGTGCTTCGTTAAGCCGGAGACACGAAACCACACGGGTGATCTAACGGCGCTTTCATGACCGGGTGGCGACAGCCAGACTCGCATCGTCTGACGGGATGGTTCGCCCGGCAGCTGGTCTGACCGAACCCCGCGCACCTCCCGTCAGAACGGCGTTCATGTGACCGCATCCTCATGGCTGGGGATCGGCGGCAGCACGCCGGCGAAACCGCGCAGCAACCGGATCGCCACGCGATGCTCGCGGCCATCGTCGACCAGGGCGATGCCGGCCGGGTCGGTCTGCGGCACGCCGTCGAGCAGTACCTGCGCCGGGCCGCTGTCGATCTGGCGCACCTCGATGTGGTAGTCGGTTTCGCGATGGCGGTAGTGCATGGTGAAGCCGTCCCATTCGGCCGGCAGCACCGGCACGATGCGCAGGCGCTCGCCTTCCACCTGCAAGCCGAGCAGCGACTCGATGATCAGCCGGTACATCCAGCCGGCGGAGCCGGTGTACCAGCTCCAGCCGCCGCGGCCAACATGCGGCGGCACCGCATAGACGTCGGCCGAGACGACGTAGGGTTCGACCTTGTAGGTGTCGATGTCCTCGGCGCTGCGGCTGTGATTGACCGGGTTGATCATGCGCAGCAGTTCCCACGCACGCGCGCTGTCGCCGAGCGCGGCGAACGCCATCGTCGCCCAGATCGCCGCGTGCGTGTATTGGCCACCGTTCTCGCGCACGCCGGGCACGTAGCCCTTGATGTAGCCGGGGTCGAGCGCGGACTTGTCGAACGGTGGATTGAGTAGCTGGATCAGGCCGGCATCGCGGCGCACCAGATGCTGGTCCAGCGACTCCATCGCCTGCCGCCGACGTGTATCGCCGGAAGCGCCTGACAGCACCGACCAGCTCTGCGAGATCGAATCGATGCGGCATTCGTCGTTGGCCGCGGTGCCCAGCGGGGTGCCATCGTCGAACCAGGCGCGCCGATACCAGGCGCCATCCCAGGCGTTCTTCTCGATCTGCCCGCGCAGGGTTTCGGCGGTCTGCTCGCAACGCTGCGCGAACGCTTCGTCATGATGCACGCGCGCGGTGACCACGAAACGCTGCAGCACTTCGTAGAGGAAGAAGGCCAGCCACACGCTCTCGCCCTGCCCTTGTTCGCCGACGCGGTTCATTCCGTCGTTCCAGTCGCCGCAGCCGATCAGCGGCAACCCGTGCACGCCGCGCGTCATGCTGTGCTCGATCGCACGCACGCAATGCTGGTACAGCGTTTCGCGCCGTTCCGAATGGATCGGCAGATCGTAGTAGGACTCCTCATGCGGACTGACCGCACGCCCTTCGATGTAATTGATGGTTTCGTCGAGCACACCGGTGTCGCCGGTCGCCAACACGTAGCGGCTGGTCGCCAGCGGCAGCCACAGATAGTCGTCCGAACAATGCGTGCGCACGCCGCGGTCGAGTGGCGGATGCCACCAGTGCTGCACGTCGCCTTCGGGGAACTGGTGCGCCGCGCACAGCAGCAGGTGCTGGCGAGCACCGTACGGCGTGGCGTGGATCATCGCCATGGTGTCCTGCAGCTGGTCGCGGAAACCGAACGCGCCGCCAGACTGGTAATAGCCGCTGCGCGCCCAGAAGCGGCAGGCAATCGTCTGGTACATCAACCAGCCGTTGGCGAGCACGTCGACCGCCGGGTCGGGCGTTTCCACCTGCACCTTGCTCAGGGTCCAGCGCCAGTGCATGCGCACCGCTTCCAGCGCCATCTCTGCCGCGTTGGCGCCGCGGAATTTCTGCACCAAATGGCTGGCGGCCTTGGCATCGTGGCCCACTCCGAGGCGGAAGGTCACTTCTTGTCGTTCGCCCGCGGCCAACTCCACGCCGATCTGGATCGCAGCGCACGGGTCCATGCCGGCGCCGACGCGGCCGGACAGCCGCGACTGCTTCATCGCCGCCGGTGCCTGCAGGTTGCCGTTGCGGCCGAGGAATTCCGCGCGGTCGCCGGTGATACTACGCGCGGTCTGATCCACGTCGAGGAAGCCGACCCGGTCCGGGAACTCCATGTTGTAGGCATTGCGTGCGAACATCGCGCCGGTCAGCGCATCGGATTCGCTGACCACGTGCATCGCCGACTTCGCGCGCAGGTCGCCGAGCACCCATTCGACATAGCCGGTGACGGACAGCTTGCGCGGTCGGCCGGAATCGTTGCGCAGCTTCAGCACGGAGAACTTCACCGGCGCGTCCAGCGCCACGTACACCCACAGCTCCGAGTGGATGCCGTCCTCGCTGTGCTCGAACACGCTGTAGCCGAAGCCGTGGCGCGTGCGATACGCGCCTTCGCCGCGGCGCGGCAACGGCGTGGGCGACCAGTAGTGGCCAGTCTCTTCGTCGCGCAGATAGATCGCCTCGCCGCTGCTGTCGCCGACCGGATCGTTCTGCCACGGCGTGAGGCGGAACTCGTGCGCGTTCTCGCTCCAGCTGTAGCTGCCGCCGCTCTCGGAAATCACGCAGCCGAAATCCGGGTTGGCCAGGATGTTCGACCACGGCGCCGGCGTGGCGTGGCCGGGCGCGAGCGTGATCACGTATTCGCTGCCGTCCTTGCTGAAGCCGCCGAAGGGATGACTCAGCAGCAGTTCCTCGTCGTGCTGCGCCGACGGCAATGCCGTCGATGGCTCGGCACGACGTGTCTGGGTGACCTCTAGCGCTGCCGGCAGTTTGGGCTTCTCGATGCGACGGCGATCGATCTGTTCCGCCAGGCTGCCGCGCGTGTCGGACACGATCACCCGCGCCACCGACTGCATTAGCACGCGGTCCTCGCTGGAAAGCTGTTGCGCGGGACGCACGAAGATGCCGCCGGGGCGATCGATCAAGCTGGCCTCGGTGCCGGAGGCGATCAGGCCGAGGATCAAGTCCTGCAGATGCTGGCGATAGCCGGCGTGATCCTCGTTCCAGATCACCATGTCCACCGTCAGCCCTTTCAGCCGCCAGTACGCATGCGCCTGCACCATCTGCCGCACCAGCTCGATGTTGGCCGGGTCGCCGATGCGCAGAAGCACGATCGGCAGGTCGCCCGAAATCGCCTGCCCCCACAGCCCGGACTGGCCGCGCCGATTGGCCGCCAGCACGGTGGACGGCGCGCGCAGCGAGGCATTGGCGTAGACGATCGAGGCGGCCATGCGCTCGTACATGCGCGCGTCCGACGGCGACGCGTTCAACTGACGTAGCAGCACCTGGCTGTGCGTCCAGGCCAGGTCGAACACCCGATCGGCCAGATGGCGATCACGATACTTACCGATCAAGTGCAGGCAGGCCTCGCGACTATCGCCCACGCCGGTGACCATGTCGACCGTGGCGGACTGTTCCGGATCGAGCGTGATGCGGCAGCGGATCGCCACAATCGGATCGAGCACGGAACCATCGCTGCCGGACAGCTGCGACGGCGTGCCGGCGCTAAGCACCAACGGCCGCGCGGTGCTGCGGCCACGGCCGATGAAGCGCGCGCGATCGGTCTCACAGGAGATCTCGTCGGCGGTCACCTCGTGCACGGCCATCTGGTGATACATCCACGGCACCTGCTCCTGGCCGGAGCGCGGCCGCCGCGTGCAGATGATGGCCTGCTCCGCCGGCAGCCATTCGGTCTGCACGAACAGGTTGCTGAAGGCGGGATGCATCGCATCCGAAATCGCCGGCGCCAGCACCACCTCGCCGTAGCTGGTCACCTCGATGGTGCGCCGGGTGCGCCCGCGGTTGCTGACCCGGATGCGGCGCAGCTCGATGTCGTCCTCGGGCGACACCACGATTTCCGTATGGGTATCGAAGTCGCGTTCGCGCACGCGGAACTCGGCGCGCGCATCCGAGAAGATCGCCTCGTAGTGTTCCGGCGTCTTCAGAGTCGGCTGATGTGCGCTCGACCAGAACTCGCCGCTGGCGACGTCGCGCAGATAGCAGAACATGCCCCAGTGATCGCTGGTGGTGTCCTCGCGCCAGCGCGTCACCGCCATGTCGCGCGAGCGGCTGTAGCCGCCGCCGGTGTGCGTCACCAGCACGTGGTAGCGGCCGTTCGAGAGCAACTGCACGGAAGGCCGCGGCAGGTCTGGCGTATCGAAGATGCGCAGCGGCGTTTCGGCCGCCTCGGCGGTCGTCTTCAACGCGGGGAATTCCGAGGTGTGCAGGTATTCCGCCGCGGTCTTCGGCACGCGCTCCTGCAGCAGCAGCAAGGTGGCGCGGAACTGCGGATCGGATTCGAAGCGGCGTTGCATCGGCTGGTTCAGCAGCACATAGGCCAGCGACAGCAGGCTCATGCCCTGGTGATGCGCCATGAACGACTTCACCGCCACCCAGCTCTGGCCCAGCGGCAGCCGCGCCGGCGTGAAATCTACCGCCTCGTACAGGCCGAAGCGGCCTTGCAGGCCGTCGCCGGCGAGGCGCTGCAGGTTCGCGCAAGCCTCCGCCGGCGCCACCATCAGCGCCAAGGCGGAGGCGTATGGCGCGATCACCACGTCTTCGCCGAGTCCGCGTTTCAGGCCCAGGCCCGGCACGCCGAACGCACGGTACTGGTAATTGAACTGCACGTCGTAGGTGTTGTAACCCGATTCCGACACGCCCCACGGAATGCCGAGCTGGCCACCGTATTCGATCTGCCGCGCCACCGCCGCGCGGCAGGTCTGGTCCAGTAGGGTGCCTTGGTAGCTGGGCATCACCAGCATCGGCATCAGGTACTCGAACATCGAGCCCGACCACGACAGCAACACCGGCTCGCCGTGCGTCGTCGTCAGCAAACGGCCCAGGGTGAACCAGCCAACCTGCGGCAACTGGCCCTGCGCAATCGCCACATAACTGGCGAGGCGCGCTTCCGAGGCGAGCAGGTCATAGAAGCTCGCATCAAGGCGGCGCTCGTCGACGTTGTAGCCGATCGACAGCAGATCGCGCGAGGCATCGTAGAGAAAGCCGAAATCCATCTGCGCCAGCTCGCCGGCCAATTGCGCCACCGAGTGCAGCTCGGCCAGCTGCGTGTTGGCGCGACGGCGTACATCGGCGGCGACTGCGCGCGTTTCGGCGGGCCAACGTTCAATGTCCAGCTGTGCCAGCTCACGCAGGCTGGGCAGCGCCGGCAGTGCATCGTCCGAAGCTTGCTCGACCTGCGCCAGCGCAGGCAGGGCACCGTCCAGCGAAAACTCGTCGTCGAGATCGCGGCACTGGCGCAGCAGCGCCTCCAGCCAGAATGCGAGATCGCTGCTGCTTTCTGCTTGCAGCAATGCAGGCAGCGCTTCGGCCTGTTCACGTAGCCGGCGCATCGCGTTGCTCGCCGCCAGCAGCGACGACGGCGCAGCAGCGCGTTCGTCGGCCAGCAACTGGCGCAAGGCATCCAGCGGTTTGGACGGGGCGCGCTGACCGAGCAGCTCGGAGAGGATGCCCAGCGTATCGTCCAGCCCGTCGAGCTGGCGCGGCTCGAACAAGGGTGCGTCGGCCACCGCCAGCAGGCCTGGGCGCAAGGTCAACAAGTGGCCAGCCAGGTTGCCGCTGTCCACGGACGAGATGTAATGAGGCGACAACGGCCGCAGCGACACCGTGTCGTACCAGTTGTAGAAATGCCGGCGATAGCGTGGCAGGCCCTGCATGGTGCGCAAGGTATGGCCGCAGCGTTCGAGCAGGCGGCCGGCGCTGATGTGGCCGAAATCGTACGCGGCCAGGTTGGCCAGCAGCGCCATGCCCATATTGGTCGGCGAGGTGCGATGCGCCACCGCCGCCACTGGCAACTCCTGCACGTTGTCCGGCGGCAGCCAGTGATCGTCCGGCCCCACATAGGTTTCGAAGAATGCCCAGGTGCGCCGCGCCAGCCGGCGCAGGAACTGCAGCTGGCCGCGTGCCGGCACGAACTCCGCATCGGTGCGCGGCCGGCCGATCCACCAGGCCAGTGCCGGCCCGGCGATCCACAGCAGCAGGAATGGGCCAGCCACCAGCAGGCTCCGCGGCCGCAACAGGCTGAGTTCGATCGCCAGCAGCACGGCCAGCGCCGGCCCGGCCCACATCAGCCGGTACAACGCGCCGAGTGAATTGCGACTGCTGCGCGCCACTTCGCTGGACTGCCGCCACTGCAGCAGGCCGCGCCGACTGATCAGCATGCGCCACAGCGTGCGCACGATCGCGTCGAGGCTGTAGGCCGCCTCGTGCGGCAACCAGGCCAGCGCCAGCGCGACCTGCACAAAGTGCTGCGACGAGGTGCGCCACGCCACGCGCAGGTGCTGGCCGAACAACACATCGCTGGATTTCTGCAGCACGCCGAGCAAGGTCGACAGCACCGGCAGGGTCAGCACCAGCGCGAGCACCGCGCCAGTCCACGACAGCATCGGCGACATGCCAGCCCAGCCGATCAGAAACAGCACCAGCAGCGCGGCGGGCACCAGGCTCCGTCGCAGATTGTCGAAGATCTTCCAACACGACAGCGGCGACAACGTGTTGCGGCGATGGCCGCCGGAACGCGTTGGGATCAACGGCAGCATCCACGGCAGCAACTGCCAGTCGCCGCGAATCCAGCGATGGCGACGGCTGACGTCGGCGGCATAGTTGGACGGATATTCTTCGTACAGCTGCACGTCGCTGAGCAGGCCGGAGCGCGCGTAGCAGCCTTCCACCAAGTCGTGGCTAAGCACGGTGTTGTCGGGAAAGTGCTCGTCCATCGCCAGCTCGAACGCATCCACGTCGTAGATGCCCTTGCCGATGAACGAGCCTTCGTGGAACAGATCCTGGTAGACGTCCGAAACCATCCGCGTATACGGATCGATGCCGGCGTCACTGCCGAACAGCCGCGCATACGAGGAGCGCGCCGTGCTCGGCAGACTCACGCCGACGCGCGGCTGCAGGATCGCGTAGCCCGAAGTGACGCGTTGTTTCGCCGGGTCGTACACGGCGCGGTTCAGCGGGTGCGCCATCGTACTGATGAACTGCTGCGCGGAGTCGCGCGGCAACTGGGTGTCGGTGTCCAGCGTGATCACATAGCGCACGTCGTGCAGCAGGCTGGTGTCGCCGACGATCAGCGCGAAGCGGTCGACGCCGTGGCCACGCAGCAGCTGGTTCAACTCGAACAGCTTGCCGCGCTTCCTCTCGTATCCCATCCATATGCCGTCGGCGGCATTCCAGCGTCGCGGCCGATGGAAAATATAGAAGCGGTCGGCGCGGCCGGTCGCGTAGCGGCTGTTGAGCGCCTCGATTTGCTGGCGCGCAGTGCGCAGCAGCTCGGCGTCGCTGGGCAGCGTTTCCTCGGCAGCGTCGGTGAAGTCGGTGAGCAGTGCGAACAGCAGGTTCTCGTCGCGGTTGGCGAGGTAACGCACCTCCAGCCCTTCGACCAGTTCCTCGATGTCCTGCGCGTTCGAAAACATGCTCGGCACCACCACCAGCGTGCGCGCGCTGGCCGGGATGCCGGCCTCGTAATCCATCCGCGGCAACATGTCAGGGGCGACCAGCAGCGTGCTGAGCCAGTTCACCAGGCCGATCGCCAGCTGACTGGTGGCGAGCAGCGCCGGCACCGCCATCAGCACGAGCGCCCAATGCGGCAGCCCATCCAACTGCCCGGTGCGCAGCAAGGGAAACGACAGCGCGACCGACAGCAGCAGGATCAGGCCGAGATAGATGGTCAGCGGCGCGCGTTCCAGCAGGCGCGAAATGCGCGAACTCCAGGTGTGGCGCATCGCCACGTTGCGTTCGAGCTGCGGCAGGCCCTTGCCGATCAGATGGAAACCGACATGCGCTTGCGGCGTAATTCCGGCAGCCGTCGTCGTCGCATGGCTTGCGCGCGCCAGTTCGATCGCCGCCCGCGCGACCTCGCTTTCGGCCTTCTCGCTGTGCTTGGCCAGCCGCTCCACCACATGGCGATAGTGGTCGCGGGTGGCGAAATCCATCGCCGCATACACGCCAGCCGGATCGTCGCGCAGGATGTCCTCGACGATGCTCAGTCGTTCGACGAAATCGCGCCAGTCCACCGCCGCGAGCAGCCGCAGGCTGCCGATCGAATTACCGATCGAGACCTGGTCGGCGGCCTGTTGCTGGGCTTCCTGCTGGACCTGATGCTCTACGCTGAGCGCCGATTCGGACAGACTCTGCTCGATCCACGTCAACGGCATCGCCAGCAACGGGCTCTGCCCCTGCAGCCGGCGCGCCAGTTCGGCGACGAATGAACCGGTCATCGGCGGATTCGAGCGCGCCATGTCGGCGACGGCGAGAATCACACTCTTGGGGTCGCTCTCGGCGACCTCGGTCATGGTGTCGGCCCACTCGCTGGCCAGATTACGATCGTTCCAGTCGATCAGCACGCGCGCGGCGACGCGGCGCAGGTTCTCGATCAACGCCAGCCGCAGCATGATCGGGATTGCCCACAGTTCGCCGAGGGTCAACGGCTTCACCGTCTGGTACGAGGCGATGAAGCGGCTGAGGCTTTCGCTGTCAACGCGGCCGTCGCCATGCGCGATGGTTTCCAGCGCCAGCTCGTAGACGCGCGGCAAACCCGCCGACGGCCCGCCGGACAGACATGGCAACTCGCGGCTGTAGCCCTTCGGCAAATGTCGCTGCGCGGTGCGGATCTGCTCTTCGATCAGATAGTGATTGTCCAGCAGCCATTCGCCCGCCGGCGTGATGCGGCGGTTGGCGTGAGTCGCCGCGGTGAGCATGTCGCAGGCATGCGCCAGCACGATCTCATTCTCGGCCAGTCGCGCCAGCAACAGGTCGGCGGACGGCTTGCGCTGCAGCTTGTGCAGCCCGGCCAGCGCGACGCCGTGGCGTTCCATCTGGTCGGCGCTGAACAGCTCGGCGCGCAGGGCGGCCTCGGCTTCCTGCCGGGTGCGCAAACGAGCCATCGCCCGTGCTCTTTTCAACCGGTTCAGGCCGGGATTGCTTGCCATCGAGTTTTAATGCTCCATCGGATGGGAATTCGTCGCGGCGGATTCATTGCAGCGAAGGTGTGTCCGCGACATTCCATGTCGGCGACCGGCCACGATGACAGAAAACCGAAAACGCTATCGCTATAGATAGGCTTTTGCGTGTGAAGAAAAAGTACCAGGCGAGGCTGCCCGCGGTTTGCGGCGCACTCAGCCGGCCGGATGACTGCCCTGCTGGTGGTAGCGCGAAGGCGATTCCCCGGTCAGCGCAACGAATGCCTTGGAGAAGTGCGCCTGGTCGAAATAGCCCAGCGCATGCGCGAGCGAGGTCAGGCTAACTTCTTCGTCGCGGTTGAGCGCCTCCACCGCCTCGATCATCCGGTAGCGATCGATCACCCACTTCGGGCCGATGCCGATGTAGTTTTCGAACTGCCGCTGCAGGGTGCGTGCGGTGACCCCGGCAAGACACGCCAACGACGCCACGGTGTAGAGATCGCCAGTCTCCTCGATCGTGCGCAGTAGTACGCTGGTCTCCAGCGCGCGCGGATCGGGATCGGGCAGGCGCTGCCGCAACAGCGCCTCGATGTCGTCGGCCATGGCGCCCGGATCGCCCAGCGCAGCAAAGCGTTGATCGAGCGCCGCGTCGTCTGCGTCGAACACCGCGCCGACGGCAATAAGCTGGTCGGTGATCGTATCCACCGCGCGCCCGAAGAATCCCCGAAACATGGCCGGACGGAACTTGGCGCCGATGACAGCCCCGACGCCGCTGAGCGTGTAGGTGAAGCGCTCCCTGCACAAACCGAAGATACCCGTGCCGCCGACCGGATCGACGACCAGATGCTGGGTCGGGTGCGGCAGGTTCGCCTGCATATACGGCCCAGCCTCGCGCAGATCCCAACGAACCAGCCAGAAATGCTCAAGATACTCCGCCATGTCCGCCGACGGCGCGAGCCGGAGCAGCTCGAACTTGTGCAGGCTGCTGGCCTTGTGCAGCAGCCCGCGCGGCGGCGACTGCGCCTGATCGATCACGCTGCGTTCGAGGGTCTGTCGCAAATCTACAAGTCTCCCACGCTGCCAAGCGCTAGCCTTGCCGTCACCTTCCCCTCTTCCAGGAGATCGCGATGACAAGCTCGATGAAGTCCGCGAAAGGCAGTATCAAGCACAACAGCTGGGACGAGCAGCCTTATCGCGAGGCAAACGGTCAGAAATCGACCATGGCCGTGATCGAATGCGCGCTCGACGGCAACCTCGAGGCCATCGCGCCCACCCGCTTCCTGATGCAGTACCTGGATGCGGCGAATTGCCATTATGCGGGCTATCTGCTGGTCGACGGCAAGCTCGATGGCCGACGTGGCACGTTCATCATCCACGAAATGGGCGTGTGGGAAGACGGCGTGGCGTCCTCGACCTGGCAGATCGTGGCAAGCTCCGGCACCGGCGAGCTCAAGGGCATCGCCGGCAGCGGTCGTTATGCCGCCGCCAAGGACCAGACGGTGCGCTACGAACTCGAATACGAACTAGCGGACTAACGCGCGCGGCGCTCAGTCGGGCAAGGTCTGCCGCGTCGCCTCGGCGATCGCCTGCTCGCGCTCACCGGGAAGTTCGCGCAGGCCGGCGATCACGCCCTCGCGGTCGGCCGGCGGGCGATTCTGGCCGAGCTTCCACTTGCCTTCGAGGTGTTCGATCGGCAGGCGCAGACCGACGATGGCGCGGAGCATCTGCTCGATATAGCCAGGCGGCGCATCGTCGATATGCCAGGGCTCTGCTCGCCCACGCTCGTGCCGATCGACCAGGCGCGTCAGCAGGCTGCGCAGCGGCGCCGGCTCTTCGATCGTCTCCAGCCGGCCATGTGCGTGCACGCTGATGTAGTTCCAGGTCGGCACCTCGCGGCCATGCTCGCGCTTGCCGGGATACCAGCTCGGCGAGATGTAGGCGTACGGGCCGAGGAATATCGCCAGCGCATCGCCGGTATCCTTCCAATGCTTGTTGGCGCGGGCGACGTGGCCGTACAGCGTGCCATGCGGGCCTTCGTCGGCGGCCAGCCACATCGGCAGATGAGTCGCCTGCAGGCCGGCTACGGCGGTCACCAGGGTGGCGAAACCGATCTCGCCGATCGCCGCCTGCAGCACGGGCAGGCGTTCCTCGCGGAAGTCGCTGGGGTTATACATACGGCAATCGACGGCCGCGCTCAGCGCCCGAAGATGATTTCCTTGCCTTCGTGATCGCGGTCCCAGCCGCGCAGTTCGTCGCGGATGTGCGCGATGCGCTGACGACCAAGCGCGTTGCGCTCCTCGTCCAGCACCTGCCCGTCCAGCAGTTCGGCCAGTCGCTGCGCGGTGGGCAGCATCGCGTCCCAGGCGTCCAGTGCGGGAATCGGTGCCGGCAGCGCCATGAAGAAGCTCAGGCCCGGCGTGCGCAGCACATCGACCCTGCTCAGATCAAAATTGCCCGGTTTGAGCATATTGGCCACGCTGAAGATCGGCCCCAGCTCGCGCTTGCCATCGAGCAGGCGGTGGTAGATGCCCATGTCACCGAATTCGAGGCCGGCCTTCTCCGCCGCCACGATCAGGTCGGTGCCATTGAAGTGCTGCTGCTCGCGCGCCACCACGAACAACGTGACGATGCGCTCCACCGGCATCTGCGCCGGGCGTCGGCCCAGATTGGTGCGCGGCGGCGGTGCTGGTGCGGCGGCTGGTGCGGGCGCGGCGACCGGCGCAGTCGACGGCGCTACCGTTTCGGCTGTGTGAGACTCGGACGCGGCACCGAAGGCTTTTTCCTCGAACAACGCCGACGGCGCACGCAGCGCGTCCACGATCGAGGCCGCGTGACCGGTGGGCTTCGGCAACGGGGATGCATTGACCGGCGCAGGAGTGATGCGCGGAGCCGCAACCTTTTCGCCGGCCTGCGCCTTCTCGCCGGCCAGGGTGGCGCCGAGGCGCTCCAGCTCCTCGCGCATGCCGACATCCAGCTCGCCCTGCTGCGGGCGCGGTTTCAGCAGCGGATCGAACGCCGCGTCGTCGAAAGCGCCGAAGGTCGGTTCGCGGCGCCCGGGTTCCTGCTCGAATTCGTCGCCCAGGGTGGGCTCGCGTCGTTCGCCGTTGCGCTCGGGCAGGATGCGCCGCGTGCCCTGCTCTTTCTTCGGCTGGCCGAACAACCAGATGGCGGCCAGGATGATCAGGCCGACGATCAACATCGGAATGCCGACGGCCGGATTCCAGGCGAGCGCGAGCACGGGTTGCATGGTCATGACGGCTCCAGTCGTTCGTTTATGCGTTCGTCCTGAACGCCAAAGTCAAAAAGCGGCCATCCTGCCCGCACTTTCCAATCAAGCGGCACCGGCGAGTTTAGCGGCTTCGGCCAGATCGACCTGCACCAGCCGCGACACGCCCGCTTCGCGCATGGTAACGCCGCAGAGCTGCGTGGCGGCCTCCATGGTGGCCTTGTTGTGGCTGACGAAGATGAACTGCACCTTCTCGCTCATCTCGCGCACCATGCTGGAGAAGCGGCCAACGTTGGCCTCGTCCAGCGGCGCATCGACCTCGTCGAGCAGGCAGAACGGCGCGGGATTGAGCCCGAAGATGGCGAACACCAGCGATACCGCAGTCAGCGCCTTCTCGCCGCCGGACAGCAAGGTGATGTTGGACACGCGCTTGCCGGGCGGCCGCGCCATGATCGACACGCCGGTGTCGAGCAGGTCGTCGCCGGTAAGCTCCAGGTAGGCATGGCCACCGCCGAACAAACGCGGAAACAGTTCCTGCACGCCGGCATTGACCTTGTCGAAGGTTTCCTTGAAACGCTGGCGCGTCTCGCGGTCGATCTTCTTGATCGCGCCTTCCAGCGTTTCCATCGCGTCGACCAGGTCGGCGAGCTGGTTATCCAGATAGGTCTTGCGCTCGCTCTGCTCGGCATGCTCCTGGATCGCGGCCAGGTTGACCGGCTCCAGCCGCACGATTTTCTGGCCGAGGTCGACCAGCTGGGCGCGCCACTGTTCGGCCTCGACGTCCTCCGGCAATTCGGCCAGCAGGGTTTCGAGCTCCAGCCCGGAAGCGACGATCGCATCGGCCAACTGTTGCGCGCGCAAGTGCAGGGCCTGCGCGGCGAGGCGCTTTTCCGACAGGTTTTCGCGCAAGGCAGCCAGGCCGTGCTCGGCACGCTGGCGCTCCTGCTCCAGGCGGCGGAACTCGGCATCGCAATCGTCCAACGCGCGGCGTGCCTCGACCAGCTGACGATCGACCAGCAGGCGCTGATCGAGATAGGTCTGCCGCTCGGCTTCGAGTTCCGCGATGGGGTCGGAGCCGGCCGCGAGCTGCTCGGCAATCTCGCCGCGACGCGCCTCGATCTGGCGGATCTGCGAGTCCATGCGCGCCAGCGCCTGTTCCAGCGAACCGAGCGAGGAACGCTTCGATTCCAGTCCAAGCGCCAGCGCATGCGACTGCTCGGCCGCCTCGCGCGCGTTCATGCGCGCTTCCTCGCGCGCCTCGAGCAGCGCGCGACGTTCGTTTTCCAGTTCGCGGCGCTGGTCTTCCAGGTCGCCCATGTGGCCGACGGATTCGTCCAGCCGCGCACGCGCCTCGCGGGTCTGGCCTTGCAGCTCGTCCAGCTGGTTGATCAGGTCGGAGAGTTCAGCAGCGACTTTTTCGGACCGCGCCCGCGCGGTCTCCACCTTGCCGCGATGACTCTGCAGCTGGCCGGCAAGCTCGGACTGGCGGCGATGCGCGTTGTACAGCTCGCGCTGCGCGTCATCGCGCGCGCGTTCGGTCTCGAACTTGGTGGTGCGCAAGGTTTCCAGCTGTTCGGTGACTTCCTCGATCTGCGCTTCCAGCGTGGCGACCTGCTCGGTCAGCGTGCGCAGCTCGCGCTCGCGCGCCAGCACGCCGACCTGGCTGCCCTGCGCACGGCGCACGCGCGCCCAACCCGGTCCCAGCCACTCGCCCTCGCGGGTGATCACCGACTGGTACGGGGTCAGCGCCGACAGGCCGCTCACCCGCTGGTGCGCCTCGGCCAGCGATGCGGCGGTCAGCACGTGGCCGAGCATCACCACCGCGGCGGCCGGGCCACGCACATGGGCGGCCAGCGTGCCGGCGGTCTGCGCCCCGCCCGCCGTTTCATCGAGTAGCACGATATCAGCGTCGCCCAGGCCAGCGAACTCACTGGCCAGGCCGTGCGCGCCGTCCACCAGCACGCTGTCGAGAAAACCGACCAGTACGGTTTCCACCGCGGTCTCCCAGCCGGCCTCCACCTGCAGCGATTCACCGAGGCGGCGCGATTTGTCCAGTCCCAGCCGCGCCAGCCATGCGCTGGCGGCGTTTTCTTCCTGACCCAGCGCGGCGTGCTGCAAGGCTTCCAGCGAGGCGTGTCGGCCGCGTGCGCTCTGCAGTTGCTGACGCGCTTCGTTGAGCGTGGACTGCAGCTGGCGTTCCGCTTCCTGCGCCTGCTCATGGCTGGCCTTGTGCTGATCGAGCAGGCCACCCAGCGTTTCCACTCGTTCGCGCTGGGTGTCGTGCTCGGTGTGCAACTGCTCGGCGGCGGCGTCGAGCGCGGCGACATCGGTCGCCTTGTGCTCGTTTTCCAGCGCCTCGCGCCGACGCGACAGATCGATCGCCTGACGGTCGAGATAATTGAGTTTGGTGCGCTCCACCTCGGCGGCGCGGCTCGATTCGCCGGCGGTGCGCGTGTGCACGTCCCAGCGCTGCTGCCAGTCGGCGAGCTTGCTCTCGGTGTCGCGCTGCGACTCGGCGGTTTCGTCCTGCAGCTGCTGCAGGGTTTCCAGCTTCGGCTCACCTTCGGCCAGCGCCATGCGCAGCGTCTCGATCTGCTCGCGATCGGTGGCGATGTGCGTGGCCAGTTCGGCGTGTTCGCGCTCGGCGTCGCCGTGCGCACGCTGCAATCGATCGGCGTTCTCGCGGTTGTGCCGCACCTGCTGCTCGACGCGGGCGATCTCGGCACCGACTTTGTAGACATCGGCCTGCACCGCGTTGAGATGCTCGCTGGCGCCGCTGTGGCGCTCGCGCATGGTCTCCAGCTGCGCCTCGATCTGGCGCTGGCCGGCCAGTTGCTTCTCGATCTCGATCTCGGCGGCGGAAAGGCCGGCGCCCTCGCCGTCGTGCTGGCCTTTCAGGCCGCGGTATTCCAGCGCGCGCAGCTCGGCTTCCTTGCGCGTCTGCTCTTCTTTCAGCGCCTTCCAGCGCTCGGCGGCACGCGCCTGGCGGTTGAGGTGCTCGAGCTGTTTGTCGACCTCGTCGCGCACGTCGCGCACGCGGTCAAGGTTCTCGCGGGTGGCCTTGATGCGGCTCTCGGTTTCCTTGCGGCGTTCCTTGTATTTGGAGATACCGGCAGCTTCTTCCAGATGCGTGCGCAGTTCTTCCGGATGAGCCTCAATGATCTGGCTGATCATGCCCTGCTCGATGATCGAGTAGCTGCGCGGGCCAAGGCCAGTGCCTAGGAACAGGTCAGTGATGTCGCGGCGGCGGCAACGCGCGCCGTTGAGGAAATACGCCGACTGGCCGTCGCGCGTCACCTGGCGCTTCACCGAGATCTCGGCGTACTGGCCGTACTCGCCTTGGATGGTGCCGTCGGCGTTATCGAAGATCAGCTCGACTGTGGCCTGCCCCACCGGCTTGCGCGAGTTGGAGCCGGAGAAGATCACATCGGTCAGCGAATCGCCGCGCAGGCGGCTGGCCGCGCTCTCGCCCATCACCCAACGGATCGCGTCGATGATGTTCGATTTGCCGCAGCCGTTCGGCCCCACCACACCGGTCATGTTGGTAGGCAGGTGCAGCGTCGTCGGATCGACGAACGATTTGAAGCCGGCGAGTTTGATGGTAGTCAGGCGCATGCGGGGAGTTTCTTGTTGGCTGCTGGCTTCATAGGCTTGGCGTGGATACCCGACCGGAGCGCCGATTTACCGGCACGACGGGTCACTGTGCCAAACGCAGGCAGGGGGCGCAATGCAGCGTTCTTACAGATCACTGGGCAAAAACCTCTTACGTCCGTGTGGTGGATGCGTCAATCGCCAGGCGGGCGGGCATCGATGGATAACGCATGGATGCCTTGCTCCATCAAGTCTTCCAGCGCCGCATAGATCATCCGGTGCCGTTTGAGCGGCGCGGTGCCGGCGAACGCCGGGCTGACGATGCGCACGTGGTAATGGCCCTTGCCGGCATTGGCGTGGCCGGCGTGCTTGTGGCCTTCGTCCAGCACCTCGAGCTCGATCGGCGCCAGCGCTTCGTTGAGGCGCGCACGGATTTGTTCGAGGATGCTGGTTTCCATCATCGTCGCGCCTAGGCCGCGGGCAGCGTCTTACGGAACGGGCGCACGCTGACATCCGCGTAGACGCCGGCGTCCACGAAGGGATCGGCCTTCGCCCAACGCTCGGCCTCTTCCTGCGAAGCGAACTCGGCGACGATCAGGCTGCCGCTGAAACCGGCCGGACCCGGATCTTCCGCTGCAATCGCCGGGAACGGGCCGGCCAGCAGCAGACGCCCTTCGTCCTGCAGCTGCTGCAGCCGCGCCAGATGCGCTGGGCGCGCAGCCATGCGCCGCTGCAGCGAATCGGCGATGTCATTGGCAATGATCGCGAACCACATGCTCAAACCTCCGGCCGCATGTAAGGAAACAACAAGACGTCGCGGATCGACGACGCATTAGTGAGCAGCATTACCAACCGGTCGATGCCGATGCCGAGGCCGCCGGTGGGCGGCAAGCCGACTTCCAAGGCACGAATATAGTCGGCGTCGAAATGCATCGCCTCGTCGTCGCCGGCGTCCTTCGCGTCGACCTGGGCCTGGAAGCGCGCGGCCTGGTCTTCCGGGTCGTTCAACTCGGAGAAACCGTTAGCGAGTTCCTTGCCGTTGACGAACAGTTCGAAGCGGTCGGTGATGCCCTTGTCGTGATCGCTTTCGCGTGCCAGCGGCGATACTTCGACCGGATGATCGGTGATGAAGGTCGGCTGCACCAGGGTGTGCTCGACGGTGTGTTCGAAGATTTCCAGCAGCAGCTTGCCCCAGCCGTAGCCGGGCTTGACCTGGGCGCCGAGTCGCTTTGCGTGCGCGGCCATTGCCTCGCGGTCGCGCAGCTCTTCGCGCTTGATCTCGGGATTGTGCTCCAACACCGAGTCCTCCATGCGCCAGCGGCGGAATGCCGGGCCGACATCGATCGATGCGCCGTCCCAGCTCAGCGCCGTGGTGCCGAGCACGTTCAGCGCAGTATCGCGGATCACCGACTCGGTGAGGTCCATGATTTCGTGATACGTGGCGTAGGCTTGGTACAGCTCCAGCATGGTGAATTCGGGATTGTGCCGGGTGGATACGCCCTCGTTGCGAAAGTTGCGGTTGATCTCGTAGACGCGGTCGAAACCGCCGACCACCAGCCGCTTCAGGTACAGCTCCGGCGCCACGCGTAGGTACAAGTCCATATCCAGCGCGTTGTGATGGGTGACGAACGGCCGCGCCGTGGCGCCGCCGGGGATCACGTGCATCATCGGCGTTTCCACTTCCATGAAGCGGCGTGTCGGCGCCTCCAGCCACTGGCGCATGTAGCCGATGATCTTCGAGCGCAGCGCGAAAGTGCGGCGCGCTTCCTCGGTGACGATCAGGTCGACGTAGCGCTGCCGATAACGCTGCTCGACGTCAGCCAGGCCGTGCCACTTGTCAGGAAGCGGACGCAGCGACTTGGTCAGCAGGCGCAATTGCTCCACCCGCACCGACAGTTCGCCGGTCTTGGTGCGCATCAGCACGCCCTCGGCGCCGACGATATCGCCGGCATCCCAGCCCTTGAAAGCCTTATAGGTCTCCTCGCCCACGGTGCCCTGGTGGATGAACAGCTGGATGCGCCCGCTGAAATCCTGGATCGGCACGAAGGCAACCTTGCCCTGGTCGCGCTTGAGCATGATGCGACCAGCCACCTTGACGCGACGTGCCGCCGCCTCGATGGCCTCGGCGGTATGCAGCTCTTTGTCGGCGAACTCGGCCTGCAGATCACCAGCGAAGCTGTCGACCTTGAAGTCGTTCGGGAACGCGATGCCCTGCCCACGCAATGCCGTGAGCTTTTCGCGGCGCTCGGCGATCAAGCGGTTCTCGTCGATGGGCGGGGTATCGGTCGGTTCACTCATGGGGATTCCGTTACTGCCGACGCTCGTGCTGAGCGGCGGACGTTTCTCTGTTTATGGTTGGCTTGCAAAGGGTTTTCTCCGGAACCGCGCGACTCGTCAATCGTCCTTGTGGAACACGTGCTTGACCGCATGCTTGCTCGCATTCCAGCCATCGCGCGCGCCGTGACCGACGGCGATACCGGCCTTTCTCGCGCCATGCCCGATACCGACACCGGCGTCTCGCGCCCCATGCCCGACCGAGACGGCGGCGTGCTTGGTCGAGTGGCCGATGTCGCGGGCGCCGTTGCCGATACCATGCCCTACGGCCTTGGCATCTTGCTTCACGCCCTGGCCGGATGAGCTCTGCTGCGCGCCGGCCATGCTGTTGAAGGCTGCAAGTGCGGCGAATACGACAAGTGCTCGGCAGATTTTCTGGCTGTTCATGCCAGGGCTCCTTGTCGGTGGTCGGGCCGCGTCAACAGATCAGTACTCACGCATCGCTGCGCTTGGAACCGGCTTCCAGCCCCGACTTCAGGCTGGCCTCGATGAATTCGTCGAGATCGCCGTCGAGTACCTTCTGCGTATCGGTACGCTCGATGCCGGTACGCAGGTCCTTGATGCGGCTCTGGTCCAGCACATAGTTGCGGATCTGGCTGCCCCAGCCGATATCGGACTTGGTCGCCTCCAGCGCGTCGCGCTCGACATTGCGCTTCTGCACTTCCAGCTCGTACAACTTGGCCGCCAGCATCTTCATCGCGCGGTCGCGGTTGGCGTGCTGACTGCGCTCGGTCTGGCAGGCGACGACGGTATTGGTCGGCAAATGCGTGATACGCACCGCCGACTCGGTCTTGTTGACGTGCTGGCCGCCGGCGCCGGACGAACGGTACACGTCCGTTTTCAGGTCGGCCGGATTGATCTCGATGTCGATCTCGTCGTCCACTTCCGGCGACACGAATACCGAGGTGAAGCTGGTGTGGCGGCGGTTGTCGGAATCGAACGGGCTCTTGCGCACCAGCCGGTGCACGCCGATTTCGGTCTTCAGCCAACCGTAGGCGTAGTCACCTTCGACGCGGAAGGTGGCGGACTTGATGCCGGCCACTTCGCCACCGCTGACTTCCATCATCTCGGTTTTCCAGCCGCGCGACTCGGCCCAACGCAGGTACATGCGCAGCAGCATTTCGGCCCAGTCCTGCGCCTCGGTGCCGCCTGCGCCGGCCTGGATGTCGACGAAGGCGTTGGTCGCATCCATCTTGCCGGAGAACATGCGCTGGAATTCCAGCTTGCTGACCTGCGCTTCGAGCTTGGCGAGGTCGGTCACCACCGACTGGGCGGTGTCCTCGTCGCTGTCGGCGATCGCCATTTCCAGCAGTTCGCTAGCGTCGGTGAGGCCCGCGCTCAACGTATCGAGGCCGTTGACGATGGTTTCCAGGCGGGCGCGTTCGCGGCCCAGTTCCTGCGCGCGCGGCGGATCCTCCCACACCTTGGGGTTTTCCAGCTCGCGGCTTACTTCCTCCAGGCGCTCGCGCTTGGTGGCGTAGTCAAAGATACCCCCTAAGCGACTCGACGCGACCCTTGAGGTCCGCAATCTGCGCGAGGATCGGATTGATTTCGATCATGTCGATGATAGGCGTGATAGGACCGCGCATCATAGCAGACCCGCGTCATGGCACGGCCGGACGGCCAAGCCGAACCGGAAGGAGCAGTCTTTGCGTCTCAGCCGGATCAAAAAGACCGTTGCGGCGCCCGGTAAGCCTGCTACCGCCCGTGATGATCATGGACGAAGAGGCATTCTTCCCCGCACGGGACCCTCGTGATGGCGGCGCGACTGATCGAAGCCTAGCGACGCATCCCGTTGCATCGACCCATCACTTTCAGCCGGCCAGTGCATGGCTGTGCACCCCGCGCACCGCACGCCCAGACGGATCGGCGGCGTTGGCGAACGCAGGGTCCCATGCCAGCGCCGCTGGCGATGAACAGGCAATCGACTTGCCCCCGGGCACGGTGGCCGCGCAGGCTTCGCCCGGAAAATGCTGCTCGAAGATGCGGCGGTAGAAATACGCCTCTTTGCTGGCCGGTGTGTTGAACGGATAGCGCGCCGCCGCCGCGGCGAATTCGCGGTCGCTGACCGCCTGCTCGGCGTGCGCCTTGAGGCCGTCGATCCAGCCATAGCCGACGCCGTCGCTGAACTGCTCTTTCTGCCGCCACAGGATCGCGTCTGGCAGCGCGCCCTGGAACGCTTCGCGCAGCACAGCCTTCTCGATCTTGCGGTTGCCGGCTCCGCTCTTGTCGACCCCGCTTCTATCAACCATCTTGTGCGCGGCATCCATGCCCATCGCCACATCGATGAACTCCAGGTCGAGGAAAGGCACGCGTGCCTCCACGCCCCAGGCCATCATCGCCTTGTTCGCGCGCAGGCAGTCGTAGCTGTGCAGCGCGTCGAGCTTGCGTACGGTTTCCTCGTGGAATGCCTCGGCCGAGGGCGCCTTGTGGAAATACAGGTAGCCGCCGAACAGTTCGTCGGAGCCCTCGCCCGACAGCACCATCTTCACGCCCATCGCCTTGATCCGCCGCGCCAGCAGATACATAGGAGTCGCGGCCCTGATCGTGGTGACGTCATAGGTCTCGATGTGCCGGATGACTTCGGGCAATGCGTCCAGGCCTTCCCAGAAGGTGTAGACGAAGCCGTGGTGCACGGTGCCCAGCGCCTCCGCCGCCACCTGTGCGGCAGCGAGGTCCGGCGAGCCTTCCAGGCCGATCGCGAACGAATGCAGCCGCGGCCACCAGGCCTCGCTGCGGTCGTCGTCTTCCACTCGTTCGCGCGCGAACTGCGCAGCGCAGGCGGCGACCAGCGAGGAATCCAGTCCGCCGGAAAGCAGCACGCCGTACGGCACATCGGTCATCAGCTGGCGATGCACCGCCTGCTCGAATGCGCGGCGCAGTTCGCCCGCGGCGGGCGCATGGCCCTTGGTCGCCGCGTGTTCGCGCCAGGGCTTGTCGTAGTACTTGCGCAGTTCCCCGCTGACGCTGTCGTAGACATGTCCGGGTGGGAATGCCGAAACGTCGGCACATACCCCGACCAGCGCCTTCATTTCCGAGGCCACGTACAAACGACCCTGCACATCGTGACCCCAGTACAGCGGACATACGCCGATCGGATCGCGCGCGATCAGGTAGCGCTGCGCCACCCCGTCCCACAACGCGAAGGCGAAGATGCCGTTGAGCTTGCCGAGCCAAGTTTCGGCGGGCTGCGTCGCGGCGTGCTCGCGATATAGCGCGTTGATCACCTCGCAATCCGAGCCGGTGGTGAAGTCGTAACCGCTGACGGCGCGCAATTCGCGATGGTTGTAGATCTCACCGTTCACCGCCAACGCGAGTTCGCCATCGCGCGAACGCAACGGCTGCGCGCCGCTGGCCGGGTCGACGATCGCCAGCCGCTCGTGCACCAGGATCACCCCCGCATCGACGAACACGCCGCTCCAGTCCGGGCCGCGATGGCGCTGACGCTGCGACAGTTCCAACGCCGTGCGACGCAATGCGGCCAGGTCGTCACCGGGTTGCAGATCGAATATTCCGAAAATCGAACACATAACGGTCTCCCTGAGTTGAAGTTCTTTTTGAAGAGTCCGGCCATGGATGGCCGGTTTTGCTTCTCGCGAATGGATTCGCGTGCAAATAAAAAGAAGGCCCGCACTGGGCGGGCCTTCGTCGCGTAATGTTGATTCGAACTCTGGCTACGCGCCGGCCCACCTGTGGTTGCAGGTGTTATTGTTCGAACGATTATTATTGCTGGCAGTCATGCGATGCATGCGTCGAGTGGAGCAGATCGGACGGCCGCATGCAAGCCCTGACTCGAACGAATCACACTTCACCGATCCAGCGCATCGCCTGATCGAACTCGGCGTTGGCGAACAGTTTCAGTTCGCACGGCGCGGCGAAGCCGAACATGCGCGTCGTCGTACGCACCCAGCCAACATCGGTGACCAGCGCCACGCGGTCCCAGCCGGTGATATGACGAAAGCCGAGCTTGGCGTCGTCCCACATGGCGCCGGCATCGAAGCCGATGAAATCTTCGCCGAGCTGGAACAGCACGCGCAGTTTGCGGTTGAGCGCGAACGCTGCCTCGATATCCGGCACGATCACGTTCTCGTAATCGGCGGCGGTCACCTGGCCATGCGCGCGAAAGCCCAGTGCGCCGGGTGGCAGTCCGGTCAATTGCTCGATCATGGCGCGATCTCCTGCTGCGTGGGGCTTACATCCAAACGCCAATCGCGCCGGCGCACAAGCGGCGGTGCGTGAAGACGCAGGCGAAGCATGGCTCTCAGGCCGGCTCGATATGCCGCAACAGCAAGCGTGGCGATTCGCGCCCCTGCCAGTCGTTGACGACCAGCTCATGCGCCGCGCGCAGTCGCTGCGGTGGCGGTTGGCCGTGGTAGGCGTTGAACATCACCGCCTCGTGCAGCGCGCCGTCGCGCGGATCGCACAGGTCGAGCCGCAGATGCCGCTCGCCCATCACGCGCCAGCTTCGGCATTCGAAAACGTTGTCGAACAACGGCTCGGGAAACGCCTGCCCCCACGGACCGGCCTGGCGCAGCTGGCGAGCCAACTCCAGCGTGACCGCGCCGGGCGGCAGCTCGCCGTCGGTATACAGCACGGCCTGCAGTCGTTCTTCGTCGAGCAGCTCGCGCGCGATCGCATCGAATGCCGCGGCGAAGCGCGGATAGTCGCGTGTCTTCAGGCTCAAGCCCGCCGCCATCGCGTGGCCGCCGAAGCGCTCGATCAGGCCGGGATGCCGCGCATCGAGCAGCGCCAGTGCATCGCGAATATGAAAGCCGCCGATCGAACGCGCGGAGCCGCGTAGCTCGTCGGTGTTGTCTTCGCTGGCTGGAGCAAACGCGATCACCGGCCGATGCAACTGCTCCTTCAGCTTGGAAGCGACCAGGCCGACCACGCCGGCATGCCAACTCGGCTCGTACAGCGCCACGCCGACCGCATCGGTATGCGTGGCGGCGGCGACCATCACTTCCGCCTCGGCCACCATCGCCGTCTGCAGCTCGCGGCGCTGCTGATTGATCGTGTGCAATTCCTCGGCGCAGCGGCGCGCTTGCACCACGTCGTCGGCGAGCAGGCATTGCACGCCAAGTCGCATATCCTCCAGTCGTCCCGCAGCGTTCAGGCGCGGCGCGACGACGAAGGCGAGATCGCTGGCGCACAACGTAGTGAGGCTGCGTTTGCCCGACTCGATCAGCGCCGTGATGCCGGCCACCGCGCGACCGCTGCGGATGCGCTTCAGCCCGGCCTCGACCAGGACGCGGTTGTTGAAATCCAGCGGCACCAGATCGGCCACCGTGCCGAGCGCGACCAGATCCAGCAAGATCGACAGATCGGGTTCGCCGCGCGCGGCATAGGCGCCCTGCCCGCGCAAACGGGCGCGCAGCGCCAGCAACAGATAGAACATCACACCGACGCCGGCCAACGCCTTGCTGGGAAAGCCATCGCCGCGCAGATTGGGATTGACCATCGCATCGGCTGCCGGCAATTGCTCGCCCGGCAGATGATGATCGGTGACGATCACGCGGATGCCGCGCGCTTGCGCCGCCGCCACGCCGGCCACGCTGGCCACGCCGTTGTCGACGGTAATGATCAGTTGTGGCGTCGGCTGCAACGAGGCCACCAGCGCCGGACTCAGACCGTAGCCGTGCACGAAGCGATTCGGTATCGCGAAATCGACCTGGGTGGCACCGAGCAGGCGCAGCCCGCGCACCGCCAGCGCCGTGCCGGTGGCGCCGTCGCAGTCATAGTCGCCCGCGATCAGGATGCTCCAGTGCTCACGGACTGCCTGACTGAGCAGGTCGACGGCCACACCCATGCCACCGAGCGTATCGGGCGGCAGCAGCCGGGCCAACCGATGCTCGGCTTGCGTGGGATGCAGGACGCCGCGTGCTGCGTACACGCCGCGAAGCACCGGATGCACGCCGTCGTCCCAGCCGTTCGGTTCGCCCTGCGCAGTGCGGCGACGCCACTCCAGTCGGCTCAACGGCGCGTCCCGCGCCAGAAGCGCAGCCGATGCCATGGCTTGTACAACCAGCGTTCGCCGCTGGCGAAGGTCAGCCGCATCGGCTGCTTCGCGATGGCCGTCTGGACGGCCATCCACCACGACGCATCCAGCTCGTTCGCTGGAAGGTCCTGCAGATCGATCAGCCAGCCGGCCTGCACAGCGGCGATGGCATCGACATCACGCGCGTGCACCGCTGCCCCGGCGCGACTCGCCAGCGCGCGCAACAGCAGATCGTCGCCGATCACGCCGGCCACCTCGCTGCGCACGTAAGCGGGTCGCTTGCCGCCGCCCCACAGCCACACGCTGTTGATCGGCGGCAGGCCGCGCTCGCGGCGTTCGGCGTTGAGCGGATGCTGGTGCAGCAGCACTTGTACTTCGTTGAGCAGGATGCGCCAGCGCCGGCCTTCGATGCCTTGCGGCAGGTGCTCGAATAGATCTTCGCCCATCGCCTGCTCCGGTGCGGCGAAAGCGGGCAACGGGCTGGCGGCGAGCAGGCGCAGATGCCAGCGGTCGGGCGTGCTCACTTCCAGCAGCATGCCGGCATCGCCGAACAGCGGCTTCAGCGGCGCAGCCAATGCCTGCGCCTCGTCCATGCTCAGGCCAAGCCGACCGCAAGCGAGCAGACGCACGCCGGTGAGATCGGGCTGCACCCAGGCCGGATCGGCACTCAGCCACAATGCGTCGCCGGCGTCGCCGTGCAGATAGTCGCGAGTCAGCGCCGCAGCCGGCAGACCGCCATCGGCGTGGAAGTATCCGGCGAGGCCATCGAGATAACCGACCGGCCCCGGCGGCAAGCGGTCGGCGCGTGCAATGCAGTTGCGCCACGGCGATGCGGCATCGAAACGCGACAGCGCCGGCAGCCAGCATTCCAGTGCGGGCGTACGGGCGTTGGACATCAGGCTTCCAGCTGCTCGTACAGCGCCAGCCATTCGCTTTCCAGGGTTTCCTTTTCCTGCCGCAGCGAAGTCTGGCGCTGGCCCAGCCGCATCATCTCGGCGGTCGGCCCGTTATAAGTCGCTGGATCGGCCAGTTGCTGCTCGATCGTCAGCAGTTCCGCATCGATCGCGGCGGTGCGCGTCTCGATCTTCTTCACCCGCTGGCGCGAAGCCTTTTCTTCTTCGCGCTGCTGGATATTGTCGCGACGACGCTCCTCGGCGCTGGCGATGGTCACGACTGGGGCCGCTTCGGCCTGTGCCTTGGCGCTCTTCTTGTTGGCGGCGCCGCGACTGCGCAGCCAGCGCGCGTAGTCGTCGAGGTCGCCGTCGAAACTTTCCACTACGCCATCCGCGACGCGGCAGAAGCTGTCGCAGACCAGCCCGAGCAGATGGCGATCGTGCGAGACCAACACCAGCGCGCCGTCGAAGTCGGACAACGCGTCGGCCAGCGCCTCGCGCATGTCGAGATCGAGATGGTTGGTGGGCTCATCCAGCAACAGCAGGTTCGGCTTGTCCCACGCGATCAGCGCCAATGCGAGACGTGCACGCTCGCCACCGGAAAAATCATCGGTTGACTCGAACGCACGGTCGCCGGCGAAATTCCAGGTACCGAGGAAATCGCGGATCGCCTGTGCCGAAGCGGTCGGTGCCTTGTCCTGCAGATGCTCGAACGGCGTAGCGCCTTCGCGCAGGCTCTCCACCGTGTGCTGGGCGAAGTAGCCGATCTTCAGATCCTTATGCACCTTGCGCTCGCCGGCCAGCGGTGCGAGTTCGCCGACCAGGGTCTTGACCAGGGTGGACTTGCCGGCGCCGTTCGGGCCGAGCAGGCCGAGGCGATCACCCGCCTCCAGACTGAAACGTACGTCGCGCAACACCGACACGCGCGGTTCGCCGCTCAGCGCCGATTCACCGCTCTGCGCCGGATAGCCGGCCTCGACATCTTCCAGTTGCAGCATGGAATCGGGTAGGCGCTCCGGCACCGCAAAGGCGAAGCGAAACGGCCGCTCGGCGCGCACTGCCTCGGTGCCAGCGAGCTTCTCCAGCCGCTTCATGCGCGATTGCGCCTGCTTGGCCTTGCTAGCCTTGGCCTTGAAGCGGTCGACGAAGGATTGCAGATGCGCGCGCTCGGCCTGCTCGCGGTCGTGCGCGATCTGCTGCTGGCGCAACTGCTCGGCGCGCAGCCGCTCGAATGCGCTGTAGTTGCCGGTGTAGAGCTTGGCCTTGCCGTCGTTGAGATGCATGGTGTGGGTGATCACGCCATCGAGGAATTCGCGATCGTGCGAGATCACCAGCAAGGTGCCCTGGTAGCGACGCAGCCATTCTTCCAGCCACAGCACCGCGTCGAGGTCCAAGTGGTTGGTCGGCTCGTCCAGCAGCAGCAGTTCGGAGGGCGCCATCAACGCACGCGCCAGATTCAGGCGCACGCGCCAGCCGCCGGAGAATTCCTTCACCGCGCGCTGGTGCGTATCCGGCGAAAAGCCGAGACCATGCAGCAGTCGCCCGGCGCGTGCCTGTGCGTCGTAGCCGTGCAGCTCCTCGATGCGATGGTGCGCCCGCACCATCGCCTCCATGTCGCCGCGCTCCTGCGCATCGGTTTCATCACGCAAGGCGGCAGCCAGCTCGACGTCGCCACCGAGGACGTAGTCGATCGCCGCATCCGGCAGCGCCGGGGTTTCCTGCGCCACCGAGGCCAGCCGCAGCTTTGCCGGCAAAGCGAGCTCGCCCGCATCGCCTTCCAGTTGGCCCTGCAGCGCGGCGAACAGGCTGGACTTGCCGCAGCCGTTGCGGCCGATCACGCCCAGGCGCCAGCCGCTCTGGATCACCAGATCGATATCGGACAGCAGCAGGCGGCTGCCGCGGCGCAGGGCAAAATGTCGAAACGAGATCATCAGCGAACCATTCAAAACCGGGCACGCATGGCCCGCAACCGACTATGATAACGCGCCGGTCGACTGACTCCGTCACATTCGCGACGGCTGCGCATGGATTAGCCGCTGCCGTTCTGCTACAACCACGCCGCACCGCAACGCATGAGGGGACCATGATCAAGCACCGCTGCAGCCTGCCGTTGATGGCAGTGATCGCGTTCGGCTTCGGCTGGACCACGTCGGCAAGCGCCGACAACCTGTTGATGAACCGCGTGCAGCAGGAAAACGGCATGGACCTGCCTACGCGTGGCATGAGCATGGCGCAGGTCGAGCGCAAGTACGGCACGCCGAGCCAGAAGCTCTCGCCGCGTGGTGGCGGGCAGCCACATCAGCCGGTGATCAATCGTTGGGAATACGCGAATTTCATCGTCTACTTCGAACACGATCACGTGATCCATGCCGTGTTGAACACGCCGGCGGGCAATAATCTGCACCCGGCCACCACTCAGTAAGAACCTATGAACGACCACAGCTTGCGCCTGCCGGCGGAATGGGAGCCGCAGGCTGCGGTGCTGATCGCCTGGCCGCATACCGGCACCGACTGGGCCGAGCGACTGGCCGAAGTGGAAAGCACTTACGTCGCGCTGGCTGCGGCGATCACTCGCTTCCAGTCGCTGGTAGTCGTGGTCGCCGATGCCGGACTGCGTGAGCATGCGCAGGCGCGGCTAGCCACCAAAGGTGTCGATCTGTCGAAGGTACGCTTCGTCGAACTGCCCTATGACGACACTTGGCTGCGCGATTCCGGCCCGATCACCTTGAAAGCCGGCGAGCATACCTTCCAGCTCACCGATTTCCGCTTCACCGGCTGGGGCGGCAAATTCGGCGCGGAACAGGACGATGCGCTGGTCGCCGGCCTGACCGCTGCCGGCGTGTTCGGCGATGTCCGTCACGAACGCATCGACTGGGCGCTCGAAGGTGGCGGTATCGAAAGCGACGGTGACGGCACCGTGCTCACTACCTGGCGCTGCCTGGTGCAGCGGCATCCCGAGCAATCGCGCGACGAGATGAGCGCGATCCTGCGCGACAGCCTGCATGCCACGCGCATCCTGTGGCTGGATTACGGCTATCTGGAAGGCGACGACACCGACGCGCACATCGACACGCTGGCGCGTTTCGCACCGGACGACCGCATCGTGTTCCAGGCCTGCGACGATGCCGCCGACCCGCACTACAACGAACTGCAAAACATGGCCGCCGAACTGGCCGCGCTGCGCACGGCGGATGGACGCCCGTACCAGCTTTTCCCATTGCCCTGGGCCCGGCCGATCCTCGACAGCGGCCGTCGGCTGGCCGCGTCGTACGCGAATTACCTGATCGTCAACGGTGCCGTGCTGGTGCCGGCCTATGGCGACCCGGCCGACAATCAGGCGGCACAAGTGATCGCTGCCGCCCATCCCGGCCGTGAAGTGGTGCAGGTGCCCTGCCGTCCCCTGATCTGGCAGAACGGCAGCCTGCACTGCATCACCATGCAACTCCCGGCTGGGCTGGTCTGAGTTTTCACAGTCATCCGCTAAACTGCGGGTTCTGCCGCTGATGGCAGTCACGGCAGGAACCGGGCGATGAGCCGCAAGACCCTCAAGGTAGCGTTGCTGCAGGAAACCGATCGCGGCAGCCGCGACGCCAATCTCGATGCCATCGAGGCCGGCCTGCGCGAAGCCGCGGCAGCCGGTGCCGAGCTGGTGCTGTTACAGGAACTGCACAACGGCCCGTACTTCTGCCAGCGCGAAGCAGTTGACGAGTTCGACCGCGCCGAAACGATTCCCGGCCCCGGCACGGAACGGATTGGCCGGCTCGCCGAAGAGCTGCGGCTGGTGGTGGTCGCATCGCTGTTCGAAAAACGCGCGATCGGCCTGTATCACAACACCGCGGTGGTGTTCGACCGCTCGGCGGCGATCGCCGGCAAATACCGCAAGATGCATATCCCGGACGACCCCGCTTTTTACGAGAAATTCTATTTCACGCCGGGCGATCTCGGCTTCGAACCGATCGACACCGCGGTCGGCCGCCTTGGCGTGCTGGTCTGCTGGGACCAGTGGTACCCGGAAGCCGCACGGCTGATGGCGTTGGCCGGTGCCGAATTGCTGTTGTATCCCACCGCGATCGGCTGGGACCCGCAAGACGATCAGGCCGAGAAAGATCGCCAGCGCGAAGCATGGATCACCGTGCAGCGCGGCCATGCGGTCGCCAACGGCCTGCCGCTGCTCGCCTGCAATCGCACCGGCTTCGAGGCCGATCCGGCGAACGTCGGCGCCGGCATCCAGTTCTGGGGCAACAGCTTCGTCGCCGGTCCGCAGGGCGAGTTCCTCGCGCAGGCTGGCACGGACGGACGCCAGTTGCTGATCGCCGAGATCGACATGGCGCGCAGCGAGCACGTGCGGCGCATCTGGCCGTTCCTGCGCGACCGGCGCATCGATGCGTACGGTGATCTGATCAAACGGTTCCGCGACTGAATCGCCCTCCACACGCCTTGCATGAGGCCGCACCGAGCCCCATGCCGACCTTTCCCATGGACAGACACCGAACCGCATGAGCCTTCCCGATCTGGATATCGCCGCCACGCCCGCCGCATTGCAAGGTCAACCGATCGAACGCGTGCAGCGCGACGGCGTGGAATACGTGGTGCTGGGTACCGCCCACGTTTCGCGCAGCAGCATGGAGGCGGTCGAGGCGCTGCTGGCCAGCGAACACTTCGATGCCGTCGCGGTGGAACTGTGCGACAGCCGCGCGCAAGGCATTCGCGATCCCGAAGCGTTCAAGCAGATGGATCTGTTCCAGGTGATCCGTCAAGGCAAGGCCGGCATGGTCGCGGCCAGCCTGGTGCTGTCGACTTTCCAGAAACGCTTGGCCGACCAGTACGGCATCGAGCCCGGCGCCGAGATGAAGGCGGCGATGGACGGTGCCGCACAGCGCGGCCTGCCGCTGTGGCTGATCGATCGCGAAGTCGGTACCACCCTGAAACGCGCCTGGCACAGCGTGGGTTTCTGGCAACGCTTCGGCCTGCTCGGCGGTTTGCTCGCCAGCGTGTTCCAGCGCGAGGAGATCGAGGAAAGCGAAATCGAGAAGCTCAAGCAGGGCGACCTGATGGAAAGCGCCTTCAGCGAATTCGCCGAATCGTCGGCACCGCTGTTCCGCAGCCTGATCAGCGAACGCGATGCATTCATGACCGCGCGCCTGCGCGAGGAAGCGGCACGGACGTCGAGCGTGGAACCGCGCCGCGTGCTGGTGGTGATCGGCGCCGGCCATCTGAAAGGCCTGTGCGAACTGCTGCGCACGCAAAGCGAAGATCCTGCGGCCGAGGTCGCCGAACTGGCGAAGACGCCGCCGAAGGCGCGCTGGCCCAAGATCCTGGCGGTCGGGCTGGTGCTGGCCGTGTTCGCCATGATCGGCTATGCCATCTATCGCAATCCCACGCTCGGCACGCATGCGTTGCGCGACTGGGTGCTGCTCACCGGTGGCTTCGCCTTGCTCGGCGCGGTGCTGGCCGGCGCGCATCCACTGAGCATGTTGACCGCCTTCGTCGCCGCGCCGATCAAACCGTTCCGGCCCGGCATCCCCGCCGGCGGTCTGAGCGCGATGGCGGAAGCGTGGGTGCGCCGGCCGCGCGTGGCGGATTTCGAAACCCTGCGCGACGACATCGGCCACTGGAGCGGCTGGTGGAAGAACCGGGTGGCGCGCACCCTGCTCAATTTCTTCCTGGTCAATCTGGGCACCATCATCGGCGAGTACACCGCCGGCATCCACATCTTCAAGAGCCTGCTCTGAAGCACAGGCCACCGCTGCGCTCCGGTTGTGACAGCTTGGACGCAGCCACTATACTTTCGCGTCTTTCACCATGACCCGCCGGGGCATGGAGAATAAATCCGTGGGAATCATCTCGATGAATCGACTGCAACTGCTTGGCCTGACTCTCGCCGCCGGCGTTTTCGCGACGACCGCCGTGCATGCCGAGGGCGACAAGGCCGCCGGCCGCAAGCTGGTCTACACCTGCAACGGCTGCCACGGCATACCGGGCTACAGCAACGCCGCTCCGCAATATCCGGTGCCGAAGATCGCCGGCCAGAACGAGCAGTACATCATCAACGCGTTGCACGGCTACCAGAGTGGCGACCGCACCCATCCGACCATGATGGCGCAAGCGCAGAGCCTGTCCGACAAGGATATCCAGGACATCGCCGCGTACCTCTCCAGCCTCGCCAAGTAACCGCAAAGACTTTAAGGATTCCGCATGAAGCGTGCGCTCACCCTGCTTTCCTTCGCCGGCCTGGCGTTGGCATCCACCCAGTTGCTAGCGGCAGACAATCCGGCCGACGGCAAGAACAAGGCTGCCGTGTGCTTCGCCTGCCATGGCGCCGACGGCAATGCGGTCGATCCGCAATACCCTCGACTGGCTGG